>Ga0222707_1000038_pt1 | contig 66459 bp, 61 predicted proteins | sample AntAcemetage1574_FD_179831 | JGI IMG/M metagenome (GOLD analysis project Ga0222707, IMG submission 179831) | Saline water microbial communities from Ace Lake, Antarctica - #1574 | ecosystem: Environmental > Aquatic > Non-marine Saline and Alkaline > Saline | place: Antarctica: Ace Lake...
TATTATAACGTATTTATCTTAAAAAATAAGCATTAAATTTTTATGTTAAATTTTTATGTTAAATTTTTATGTTAAATTGATGTTATTTATTAACTCTATTGACAGTATACAGTATACAGTTTACAGACTAAAGATAAAAATAATTTTTTTTTAGTATATATGCTACAATTGTCTTGTATAGTTAATAACAAATAACAGCAACCATCTAGTAAAAAAAAATTATAAGGAATTGATAGTGAAACGTATACTTATATCAGCGTGTATAGTTTTTATGATGATTTTTAATAGTCCTAATACTTCTTTTGCAAGTGTTGGTAATCTAGTAGATTGTGATAAATCACCTGTTTTTACAAAACGTCTTAATGCTAGTGTAAAAAAATTAGAGGGTCGTCTAACAAAATATGAAATTGGAACTCCACCGGCTTTAGCTTTAGAACAACAAATTACTCAAACAAAAAGTCGTTTCGCTCGTTATAGTGATTCGGGTTTACTTTGTGGCGCTGATGGTTTTCCTCATCTAGTTGCTGATGGTGACTGGGCTCATGCGCCAGAATTTATTATTCCCGGTCTTATGTTTCTTTATACAACTGGATGGATTGGTTGGTCAGGTCGTAAGTATATTCAAACGATTGCAACTACAAAAAATCCTACTGAAAAAGAGATTATTATTGATGTTCCAATTGCTTTAAACATTATGTTCTCTGGTTACTTATGGCCAATTATTGCATGGGGTGAATTCATTAGTGGTGATTTTGTTGCTGAACCAGAAGATATCACGGTCTCGCCACGTTAACCTCTAACTTCTGGCTAGAAATTTTAGTTATTTTATAATCTTTTGATCCTAAATAATGAATAAAATTAATTTTATTAAAAAAGTTTTCATTTTCCTATTGTCTTTCTCTTTCAGTTTTAATGCTTTAGCAATTGAATTAGATGAAGCAACACGTACAGTTGCATTAGATTCTGCTGGCAATGGTGTTGTCTTAACTCCTGAACAAGTAAAACGTGGTAAACGTTTATTTAACGCTTCATGTGGTTCATGCCATACTGGTGGTATCACAAAGACAAACCCAAATATTGGTTTAGATCCTGAAGGTTTAGGATTAGCAACACCTAACCGAAATAATATTGCTGGTTTAGTAGATTATATGAAAAATCCAACAACATACGATGGTTTAGAATCTATTTCAGAAGTTCACCCAAGTATTGCTAGTGCTGATATTTTCCCAAAAATGCGTTCATTATCTGAAGAAGACCTATTTGCTATTGCTGGTCATATTATGATTCAACCGCAAATTATTTCTGAGAAATGGGGTGGCGGTAAGATCTATTATTAATTAATTTTTAAAAATATCGAGTATTACTTTATGAATGATTTAAAAACTTATTTGTCGACTGCTCCTGTTTTATTAACAGTTTGGATGTCGCTTACGGCAGGTATGATTATTGAAATCAACCGTTTTTATCCAGATGCATTATATTTTCCGGCTTACTAAAATCTTTATTAGTGCTTAAAATTTAAGGATTGTCTTTTCTATTTATTACAGTAAAATAAATGTTAGGACTCAATTATAGTTTATTTTATTAGAAATAGTGTGTCAGAATTTTATGATAGCAGCACAATTTTTAATTTATAAAAGTATACTTGAGTCTTTATTTGCTATTTAAAACTTGTTTTTAGGCGTGTCGCTTTACCAGAACGTTTTCTTAAATAATAAAGCTTAGAACGTCTAACTTTAGCTGAACTTATTATCGTTATATACTCTATTTTTGGCGAATGAATTAAAAAACATCTTTCAATTCCAATACCTCCCAATATTTTTCTAACTGTTATTGTTTTATTCAAATTAGAATTTTTTCTAGATATTACAACACCCTCATATCCTTGAACTCGGGTTTTTTCACCTTCACGAATTTGTATACCTAATTTCACGCTGTCGCCTATTTGAATATTTGAAATTTCTTTTTTTAAATATTCTGATTCAATTTTATTAATGATTTCCCTATTTTTAATTCGTTCCATTTTTAGTATAATTTCAAAATAATATCGTTACTATATATTAATTAAGAGTTATAGATAAACCCCTAAATTTTTAGCGTCTTTATTTTTTATTTAAGGAAATAGATGATGATGCTTAGACAATATCGAACTTATTAATGTTTGAACGTTTTACCGAGAAAGCAATTAAAGTTGTTATGCTTTCTCAAGAAGAGTCACGTCGTTTAGGGCATAATTTCGTTGGTACGGAGCAAATTCTATTAGGTTTAATTGGTGAAGGTACCGGTGTTGCTTTTAAAATTTTACGTGACGAAGGTTTAAATTTAAAAGATGCTCGTATCGAAATCGAGCGAATTATAGGCCGTGGTGCTGGTTTTGTTGCAGTTGAAATTCCTTTTACTCCTCGTGCAAAACGTGTTTTAGAAAATAGTATTGAAGAATCACGTGATTTAGGTCATGGTTATGTTGGAACAGAACATATTCTTCTAGCATTATTAGAAGAGGAAGAGGGTGTTGCTTGGAGTTTAATTGAAGATCTAAAAGTTGATCTTACAAAATTACGTGCAAATATCTTAGTCGCTATTGGTAAGGATGGTCTTGAATTAAGTATCATTGCTTTAGGTCGACGACGTGGAGGAGGGGATGATTTTGATGATCCGGATCGCGAACATTCTATTGAAGAATATACAACTAATTTAACTCAACAATCTCGTGATGGTAAATTAGATCCTGTAGTTGGACGTGCTAAGGAAATTGAAAGAGTCGTACAAATTTTAGTTAGACGTAAAAAGAATAATCCAGTTCTTATTGGTGAGCCAGGTGTTGGTAAAACGGCGGTTGCCGAAGGTTTAGCTCAGCGTATTTATCAACGTCAGGTGCCTGATATTTTACAAGAAAAAGAAATTTTATCTTTAGATATCGGTTTATTACTTGCCGGTACAAAATATCGAGGTGAGTTTGAGGATCGAATTAAGCGTGTAATGGAGGAAGTTCAGTCTTCTACAACCCTTATTTTAGTAATTGATGAACTTCATAATTTAATTGGGGCAGGTGCAGCAGAGGGTGCTGTTGATGCTGCTAATATTTTAAAACCAGCTCTAGCACGTGGTGAATTACAATGTATTGGTGCGACTACTATCGAAGAATACCGAAAACACATTGAAAAAGAGCCGGCACTTGAACGTCGTTTTCAACCAGTAACAGTCCCAGAACCTACAATCGACGAAACTGTAGAAATTTTACGTGGTTTAAGAAATCGTTATGAAAAGCATCATATGCTTAGAATCAGTGACAAAGCTTTAATTGCAGCAGCCACATTAGGTGCCCAATTTATTGCTGATCGTTTTTTACCTGATAAAGCAATTGATCTTATTGATGAGGCTAGTGCACGAGTTCGACTATCTGGATGTGGTTTACCAGAAGCAGCGAAAGCTCTTGATAAAGAACTACGTGAAAAGATAGCTAGTAAAGATGAAGCTATTCGAGATCAAGATTTTGCGTCTGCAGCTATGTGGCGCAGTGGCGAAATCGAAATACGTGCACAAATAACAGCTATTTTACAATCTCAAGGTGCTTTAAAGACAAATACAAGTTTTGATCTAAGGGTTGAAGAGGAAAATATTGCTGAAATTGTGGCGGCTTGGACAGGAATTCCTGTAAGCAAAGTTTCGAAAACTGAAACGGAAAAATTAGTAAATATGGAAGAACTTTTACATCAGCGTGTGATTGGTCAAGAAGTTGCGGTTGCGGCAATTTCGCGTGCAATTCGTCGTGCTCGTGTAGGATTAAAAAATCCAAATCGTCCTATTGCAAGTTTTATTTTTTCAGGCCCAACTGGAGTTGGTAAAACCGAACTAACTAAAGCATTGGCATCTTTTTTCTTTGGTTCGGAAGATTCAATGGTACGCTTGGATATGTCAGAGTATATGGAACGTCATAATATTGCAAAATTAATAGGATCACCTCCAGGTTACGTTGGTTTTTCCGAAGGTGGTTTGTTAACTGAGCAAGTTAGACGTAAACCTTACACTGTTGTTCTTTTTGATGAAGTTGAAAAAGCTCATCCTGATGTTTTTAATTTATTATTACAGATTCTTGAAGATGGTCGTTTAACGGATGCCTCAGGTCGTTTAATTGATTTTAAAAATACTCTCATTATCTTAACTTCAAATATTGGTTCAAAAGCTATTGAAAAAGAAGCTGAAAAAGAGGATATTGGTTTTGATTCATTAGATGAAAACGGTCAAAGTCAGGCCTATAAAAAAATGTCTGATGCCGTCCAAGAAGAATTAAAACAATTTTTTAGGCCTGAATTTTTAAATCGTTTAGATGAAATAATTGTTTTTCAACAATTAACTCAGAATGATGTTCGTAAAATTGCAGATATTATGATTGATCAACTATGTATACGTCTAAAGTCACAAGGTTTGAATTTAAAAGTCGAAGAGAATGTTAAAGATAAATTGGCAAAAGATGGTTTTAATCCAGTTTATGGGGCTCGTCCGTTGCGTCGTGTTATTATGAGTTCATTAGAAGACCCTTTAGCAAATGTATTTTTAGAATTACCTTTTGAAAACGGTACCAATCTTTCGGTTGAATTAGATTCCGAAAATAAAATTATTATTGAGACGAAAGATGTTATTCCTATGATAGATGTTACTTCACCTAAAAAAAATAACGTGAAACCGACATTACGTCCAAAGATAATTTCAACAAAAAATCGTAAATCATCATTAATTTTTTTAAAAGAACGAACGGTAGCAAAAATTGAACTAGAAGAAGTAGTAATGGTAAACGGAAAAAAGCCCTAGGAAAAATATTTCTGGCCCTCTTTAACTCCGTTTAGTAGGTTAATTAACCAGGGATTAAAAATTTTTAATTATCAGACTCGGTTAAAAAAAATAACTATAATTTCATAAGTCATTATAGCAGTAATTATACGTTGCCTGAGCAGCCGTATCAAATTTTTATGCTTTGTCCCACTTTACAAGATCTTTATCAAGATAAGTATAGGATATCTGCTAAAAAAAGACCAAAATGTGAAGTTAACTCAGATGATCGTTAAAAATTTACCATTTACTGGTCTTATTTAAATTATTAAGAAAGAATATCGGTCAGATAAACTAACTTACCGATTAAGTGAAATGAGTTTGCCTAAAGATATACTCGAATTATTCAATTGGTAAATTTTTAACGATCATCTGAGTTAACTTCACATTTTGGTCTTTTTTTAGCAGATATCCTATACTTATCTTGATAAAGATCTTGTAAAGTGGGACAAAGCATAAAAATTTGATACGGCTGCTCAGGCAACGTATAATTACTGCTATAATGACTTATGAAATTATAGTTATTTTTTTTAACCGAGTCTGATAATTAAAAATTTTTAATCCCTGGTTAATTAACCTACTAAACGGAGTTAAAGAGGGCCAGAAATATTTTTCCTAGGGCTTTTTTCCGTTTACCATTACTACTTCTTCTAGTTCAATTTTTGCTAGCGTTCGTTTTTTTTTACTAGTAATAATACCGATATCTCTCACAGACAAAATCCAAGTTGACTAGCCAGTATTTTGTAATATTAGTGGATGTTTTAAGTCTATATAAGCGAGCGAGCATTATTTGCTATTTGACTAAGTCAATTACCCCGTTTAGGTCTAGATTTTCAAGAACAATTTCGACAACATTTAACATATTTTTGACTCATTACTATTTAGCACCTTATGTACTTAGTACAGAGAGGTTAAAAATAACTGCACGGGTTGTAGTAACACTATATCCCGAAATTAACATCACGGCGAAAAACGTTTTTTGATTATTTTATTTATATTATTAATTTGTCTTTTTATTTCGATTTAAATATTTATTCTAATAGACTTTAAAAAATAACAAATAGCTTAAAAGTAACTTTTAAAGTAGATCACAACGAAGGTAAGATACCCAATCAGCAAAGTATAACTTAAGTATTCTGAATATTGAGGATATTTCAGCGAGTGATAAAAAAATAGTGAATGTAAATTCAAAAAAAATTTAAGTGAAAATAAAATAGTTCAACTAATTTTAGCTAATATTTCTACAAAACTGAGAAAAGCAAATTGAAAGTCTGGAAAATGTTAATCTCTTAAATATAATGCAAAATTATCTTGGTCATCCAGTTTTAACAAAACATGAGCTTAACAAGGTCATAATGATCGTTATAATAAAATCGAAGCAAAGAACTGACTCTTATCGGTGTAATCAAGATTTAATTCATGAATTGCAATTTTAATGTTTTTTGTTACTCTTTTTTATTTGATTACCTCTATTTTACATAGAAATATTAGTTACTAAACGCTTGTTATTAGCAAAAAATATAAAAATACGTATTTGTATTTGATTATTCTAACCTACTTGTCGAATAAAATTTAATTTAAGTAAACCTTATTTACTTTAATTTTTTAATCTTATTTCAGAGTTATTTAAAAATAAACGGAAAAAATTTTACATAGACAATTTCAATAATATATTATATATTATATATACAAGTCGGGATATAGCGCAGTTTGGTAGCGCGTCTGCTTTGGGAGCAGAATGTCACAGGTTCAAATCCTGTTATCCCGATTGATTCAAAAGTAAAATTTTTTATAATTTTTTGACATAAAAATTGACAAATTTTATTATTTGTGACAATATAAATTTGTTACTTGAAATTATAAATATTGATACTGCCCCCATCGTCTAGAGGCCTAGGACACCTCCCTTTCACGGAGGCGACAGGGATTCGAATTCCCTTGGGGGTATAAAATAATTTAAAATTTAACTTATTTATTTTAATTTTGGGTTCATAATATAATATGAAAACCTGTGTTAAAATAAATTTTTAAATAAATATGTTTAGAGATTCGGGAGTTTCTAATTTTTTATCTCCAAAAGGAGAGATATATGACAATTAGCTCACAAGAGCGTGATGTTAAAAAAGTTAAAGTTATAGTAGATCGAGATGTTGTCGATACTACTTTCGAGAAATGGGCAAAACCTGGTCATTTTTCACGAACTTTAGCTAAAGGTCCCAAAACTACTACATGGATTTGGAATTTACATGCAGATGCTCATGATTTTGATAGTCATACGAATTCATTAGAAGACGTATCTAGAAAAATTTTTAGTGCTCACTTTGGACAATTATCGCTTATTTTTTTATGGGTAAGTGGTATGCATTTCCATGGGGCTTACTTTTCAAATTATTCCGCGTGGTTGGCTAATCCAACAGGTATAAAACCAAGTGCTCAAGTTGTTTGGCCGATTGTTGGTCAAGAAATCCTAAATGGTGATGTTGGAGGTAATTTCCAAGGTGTTCAAATTACATCTGGTTTCTTCCAACTTTGGCGTGCCGAAGGTATCACAAGTGAAGTTGAACTTTATTGGACAGCTCTTGGTGGTCTAGTTATGTCAGCTGTTATGATGTTTGCAGGATGGTTCCATTACCACAAAGCCGCACCTAAATTAGAATGGTTTCAAAACGCGGAATCTATGATGAATCATCATTTGGCGGGTCTACTTGGTCTTGGTTGTTTATCTTGGTCAGGCCATCAAATTCATATCGCAGTTCCAATTAATAAATTACTTGACGCAGGCATTGCTCCACAAGAGATTCCTTTACCTCATGAATTCTTAATTAACCGAGATTTAATGGCTCAACTTTATCCAAGTTTTGCTAAAGGTTTAACCCCTTTTTTTGGTTTTAACTGGAATGAGTATTCTGATTTTTTAACATTTAAAGGTGGTTTAAATCCAGTTACTGGTGGTTTATGGTTAAGTGACACTGCTCATCATCATTTAGCACTATCTGTGCTATTTATTTTTGCTGGTCATATGTACCGTACAAATTGGGGTATTGGCCATAGTATGAAAGAAATTTTAGAGGCTCATAAGGGTCCTTTTACGGGCCAGGGCCATAAAGGGCTTTATGAGATTTTAACAACTTCATGGCATGCTCAATTAGCTATTAATTTAGCTATGGTTGGTTCATTAAGTATTATTGTTGCACATCATATGTATGCGATGCCTCCATATCCTTATATTGCAACGGATTACCCTACACAATTATCTTTATTCACACATCATATGTGGATTGGTGGTTTTTGCGTTGTTGGTGCTGCAGCTCATGCCGCAATCTTTATGGTTCGTGATTATAACCCCTCGACAAGTTATAACAATCTATTAGATAGAGTAATTCGACATCGTGATGCAATTATTTCTCATTTAAATTGGGTTTGTATTTTTTTGGGTACACATAGTTTTGGTTTATATATTCATAATGATACAATGCGTGCCTTAGGTCGTTCTCAAGATATGTTTTCTGATAAAGCTATTCAATTACAACCTGTTTTTGCACAATGGATTCAGAATATCCATATCGCAGCACCTGGAAATACCGCTCCAAATGCTTTAACTACTGCAAGCTATGCTTTTGGTGGTGATGTCGTAGCAGTTGGTGGTAAAATTGCGATGATGCCTATTAGCTTAGGAACAGCAGATTTTATGGTTCATCATATTCATGCTTTTACTATTCATGTCACTGTTTTAATTTTATTAAAAGGTGCGTTATACGCACGTAGTTCAAAATTAATTCCGGATAAAGCGAATCTAGGCTTCCGTTTCCCATGTGATGGCCCAGGTCGTGGTGGTACATGTCAATCTTCTTCATGGGATCATGTATTTTTAGGACTATTCTGGATGTACAATTCAATCTCTGTAGTTATTTTCCACTTTAGTTGGAAAATGCAATCTGATGTTTGGGGTACAATTAGTCCAACTGGAACCGTTTCACATATCACAGGCGGTAATTTTGCACAAAGTGCTATTACCATTAATGGTTGGTTAAGAGACTTTTTATGGTCAGAAGCTTCACAAGTTATTCAATCATATGGTTCTGCCGTTTCTGCCTATGGTTTAATTTTCTTAGGTGCACATTTTATTTGGGCATTTAGTTTAATGTTCCTTTTTAGTGGACGTGGTTATTGGCAAGAATTAATTGAATCTGTTGTTTGGGCACACAATAAAATAAAAGTTGCACCATCTATTCAACCACGCGCACTAAGTATTACACAAGGTCGTGCCGTTGGGCTTGCCCATTATCTTTTAGGAGGTATTGGTACAACGTGGTCATTCTTTTTAGCTCGTATTATTTCGGTGGGTTAATTTTTAAGTTAATTTTAAAAAGGTAATAAAAAATATTATGGCAACTAAATTTCCAAAATTTAGTCAGGCTCTTGCACAAGATCCAGCCACACGACGGATTTGGTATGGTATTGCAACAGCTCATGACTTAGAAAGTCATGACGGAATGACAGAAGAGAGTTTATATCAAAAAATCTTCGCTTCACATTTCGGTCATTTAGCAATCATCTTCTTATGGACATCTGGTAATCTTTTTCATGTAGCATGGCAAGGAAACTTTGAACAATGGATTATAAATCCATTAAAAATTAAACCGATTGCACATGCTATTTGGGATCCTCATTTTGGAGAACCTGCGCTTAAAGCTTTTACACGTGGTGGTGTAAATTATCCGGTTAACATTGCTTACTCGGGTGTTTATCATTGGTGGTATACTATTGGTATGCGTTCTAATAATGATTTATACGTAGGTTCAATTGGGTTATTAATTCTTTCAAGTCTTTTATTATTTGCAGGTTGGCTTCATTTACAGCCTAAATTTAAACCGAGTTTATCTTGGTTTAAGAATAATGAATCACGTTTAAATCATCATTTATCAGGTTTATTAGGGGTTAGTTCGTTAGCTTGGACAGGTCATCTTGTCCATGTGGCTATTCCTGAATCACGTGGTATTCATGTTGGTTGGGATAACTTCTTAGTTACTCTTCCACATCCGGAAGGTTTAGCTCCGTTTTTTAGTGGTAATTGGTTAGCTTACGCAAATAATCCAGATACAGTGAAACATATTTTTGGTACAAGCGAAGGTGCTGGTACTGCAATCTTAACATTTGTTGGTGGTTTTAATCCTCAAACTCAATCGTTATGGTTAACAGATATTGCTCATCATCAACTAGCAATCGCTGTTGTTTTTATTCTTGCTGGTCATATGTACCGTACAAATTTCGTGATTGGTCATGATTTAAAAGAAATTCTTGATGCACATCGTCCACCAGGAGGACGTTTAGGTGCCGGTCATCGTGGTTTATTTGATACAATTACAAATTCTTTACATATTCAGTTAGGTTTAGCCTTAGCATGTCTAGGTGTTGCGACTTCTTTAACGGCTCAGCATATGTATGCTTTACCTGCTTACGTTTATATTGCGAAAGATTTTACAACACAAGCTGCTTTATATACTCATCATCAGTATATTGCCGGATTCTTAATGGTTGGTGCTTTTGCTCATGGCGCAATTTTCTTTGTGCGTGATTATGATCCCGAAATGAATAAAGATAATGTTTTAGCTCGTATGTTAGAACACAAAGAAGCTATTATCTCCCATTTAAGTTGGGTTTCGCTATTCTTAGGTTTCCATACTTTAGGTTTATATATTCATAATGATACCGTTGTTGCCTTTGGACAACCAGAAAAACAAATTTTAGTTGAACCAATTTTTGCTCAGTGGATTCAAGCAGCTTCTGGTAAAGTATTATATGGTTTTAATGTTTTATTATCGGCGCCGGATAGTTCAGCAACACTTGCTGGTAATAAAGTTTGGCTACCTGGTTGGTCTGAAGCGATTAATAACAATGCAAATTCGCTATTTTTAACGGTGGGTCCTGGTGATTTTTTAGTTCATCATGCTATCGCATTAGGTTTACATACAACAACTTTAATTTTAGTTAAGGGTGCTTTAGATGCACGTGGTTCAAAATTAATGCCAGATAAAAAAGATTTTGGTTATAGTTTTCCATGTGATGGTCCAGGTCGTGGTGGTACTTGTGATATTTCAGCTTGGGATGCTTTCTATTTAGCAATGTTTTGGATGTTAAATACAATTGGTTGGGTTACCTTCTATTGGCATTGGAAGCATGTTACAATTTGGGGTGGAAATCCAGCTCAATTCAATGAATCATCTAATTATATTATGGGTTGGTTACGTGATTATTTATGGTTAAATTCTTCACCACTAATTAACGGTTACAATCCGTTTGGAATGAATAGTCAAGCTGTTTGGGCATGGATGTTCTTGTTCGGTCATTTAGTCTGGGCAACTGGTTTTATGTTTTTAATTTCATGGCGTGGTTATTGGCAAGAATTAATTGAAACACTTGTTTGGGCACATGAGCGTACACCATTAGCGAATCTTGTCCGTTGGCGTGATAAGCCTGTTGCACTTTCCATTGTACAAGCTCGTCTTGTTGGTTTAGCCCATTTTGCAGTTGGTTATATCTTAACTTATGCAGCTTTTTTAATTGCTTCCACATCTGGAAAATTTGGTTAAAATCTCTTATGAGAATTCTTTTTAGGGTTTTATTTTTTAAATTTTAGGTTTTTTTACATGTTCTTTTTGATTCGTATAAAAAATATATTTATTTTTATACGAATGAAGAATAATTGAAAAAATTATATTATTAAACCAAATTGATTTCATCTAGAAAAATCATTTACAAAAAGCTGACATTTTACGTGAAACAATTGGGTGTCGTGGTTACGGTCAATTAGATCCATTATGTCAATATAAAAGTGAAGCATCTAAATTATTTATTAAAACAATTACGGAAATCGAGCATGATTTTGTTTATAGTAAAAATACGAATTACAAAAAATATAAAATTTGTTAATTAAAATTAAGACATATGTTTTTTTAAAATTACCTTTGAAATTTATAACTCATATATAATTAAATTAAATATCAGTATAAAAAGATTAATTGTTAATGAATGCCTCTGACGAGACTTGAACTTATGACATTGGGTTCATGAGACTAGTGCTCTCACCATTGAGCTATAAAGCTAATAATTTATTTTGAATTTCTAGCTGGAAATAGAAACATAGACATAGTATATATTACCCAAAAAATTATTATGGTTGTCACTTATAAGTTAAATCTTTTTAATCCCTCGAAAGCTTTACAGTAACAAGATTGTCAATATTAAATATAAATGCTTTCATGTATATAAAAAATCATAATCCTATATTTTACGTTGGTTATCTTCATCAGAAAAAATTTTCGTAGTGTCTATCGGAGTGGTTTACATTGTAGTTATTAGTTTATGAGTTTTTAGAATTAACGTTTTTTCGAAATGTTTTTATTGATTCGTATAAAAATAAATATAATTTCTATACAAATCAATTCTTTTAAATTTATTTTTTTATATTACTTTTCTTGTTTGGTGGTATAACCGAGACAGAGGCCTAAAAATATCTTTATTTTAACGGTCTAACAAAACCTATTCGGTTTTAAGTAAATTTACCCTTTAGGAGGAAATTCATGTCTCAATCTGTATCAGAACGTACACGAATCAAAAGCGAGCGTTACGAATCTGGTGTAATTCCATATGCAAAAATGGGTTACTGGGATGCTACATATACTGTAAAAGCGACTGATGTTTTAGCTCTATTCCGTATTACACCACAACCAGGTGTAGACCCAGTAGAGGCAACTGCAGCTGTAGCAGGTGAGTCTTCAACTGCAACATGGACTGTTGTATGGACAGATCTTTTAACAGCTTGTGATATCTACCGTGCAAAAGCATACCGTGTAGACCCTGTACCAAACACGCCAGATCAATTCTTTGGCTATATCGCATACGAGTGCGAATTATTCGAAGAAGGTTCACTAGCTAACATTACAGCTTCAATCATTGGTAACGTATTTGGTTTCAAGGCCGTTAAGGCTCTTCGTTTAGAAGATATGCGTATTCCTTATGCATACCTTAAAACATTTCAAGGTCCTGCAACTGGTGTAGTTGTAGAGCGTGAGCGTTTAAACTGTTTTGGCCGTCCTTTACTAGGAGCAACGGTAAAACCTAAATTAGGCCTTTCTGGTCGTAATTACGGTCGTGTAGTATATGAAGGTCTTAAAGGTGGTTTAGATTTTCTTAAAGATGATGAGAACATTAACTCTCAACCATTCATGCGTTGGCGTGAGCGTTTCCTTTACGTACAAGAAGGTATCATGCGTGCATCTGCAGCTACTGGTGAGGTAAAAGGTTCTTACCTTAACGTTACTGCTGCTACTATGGAAGACGTTTATGAGCGTGCTGAGTATGCTAAAGAATTAGGTACTGTAGTTATTATGATTGACTTAGTAATGGGTTACACTGCAATCCAGTCAATCGCATTATGGTCTCGTAAGAATGATATGATTCTTCACCTTCACCGTGCTGGTAACTCTACTTATGCACGTCAAAAAAACCACGGTATTAATTTCCGTGTAATTTGTAAGTGGATGCGCATGGCAGGTGTTGATCATATTCATGCTGGTACTGTAGTAGGTAAATTAGAGGGTGATCCTTTAATGGTTAAAGGTTTTTATAATACACTACTAGACGTTAAGACAGATGTTAACTTACCTCAAGGTTTATTCTTTGCTCAAGATTGGGCGTCATTACGTAAGTGTATGCCAGTAGCTTCAGGTGGTATCCATTGTGGTCAATTACACCAACTCGTTAACTATTTAGGTGATGATGTAATTATGCAATTTGGTGGTGGTACAATTGGTCACCCAGATGGTATTCAAGCTGGTGCAACTGCAAACCGAGTTGCTCTTGAAGCAATGATTTTAGCACGTAACGAAGGTCGTGATTACATAGTTGAAGGTCCTTCAATTCTTCAAGCTGCAGCTAAAATGTGTGGTCCATTACAGACAGCTTTAGATTTATGGAAAGGTATTTCTTTTAACTATAGTTCTACAGATACAGCTGACTTTGCGGAAACTGCAACTGCAAACCGTTAAGATTAATACAACATTTATAAAATTAAAAAACAAGGAATTTTGAACAGTGAGAATTACACAAGGTGCTTTTTCATTTTTACCAGATTTAAATGATGCTCAAGTTAAAAAACAAATTGAGTATTGTATTTCAAAAGGTTGGGCAGTTAATATCGAATGGACAGATGATCCACATCCACGTAACATTTACTGGGAACTTTGGGGTTTACCACTTTTCGACGTTAAAGACCCTGCGGCTGTAATGTTTGAAATTCAAGAATGTCGTAAAGCTAACCCAACAGGTTACATAAAATGTCAAGCATTTGATGCATCAAAAGGTTGTGAAAGTTGTGTACACTCTTTCATTATTCAACGTCCAGCTTATGAGCCAGGTTTCTATACACAACGTACAGAAATTGAAGGCCGTTTCCAACGTTATACAATCCAATCTTATGCTGTTCAAGCTAAGCCAGCTGGTGAGCGTTACTAAATATAAATAAGTAATGATAAAATTATGTACATTGCCACTTATTTATAGACTGCTACTAAGTTAGGTTTTGCTTCATAAGCAGCCGTTTTAGTGAAACACGTATTTCTTTATCTTCATATAGAGGATGTTTCTATTTAATTGAAGCATAGTACACTTTATTTTGGCAAAATATTTAAATAATTACTAAAACACCAAAGTTTTTATTTCGGGCATTTGTTAATTTGTTAAATTATATAAAAAGCCTAATGAATTGTAAAAATAACTAATCAAGTATTAAAGCTTTGAAGAAATCTTAAACTTTATTTGTAGCAAATTAATTCTCAGTATTTAGTTTAAACACTTCATTAATTATTGAATAGTTTGACTAGAAATACGAGTAACTATTAACAAATCAAAAAACATAAAAATTTTATTTTGTTAATATTCACGTTTTTACTAAACACTCCGACTCTCTTTTGGTAAATCTTATTTTAACTTTACTAGTGTATACAATAATGATATATTTTAGAGGAATCATTTAAAAATCTAATTAACTTAATAATTCATATTTAAATCAGGACGCCATTTATATTTTGTAAAAATAATTAAGATAATAAATATGACAATTTTAGTAATAGGGGCAACAGGAACATTAGGGAGACAGGTGGTTAAACAACTACTTGACTGCGGATATCCAGTACGTTGTTTAGTTCGTAATATCCGTAAAGCTGATTTTTTAAAAGAATGGGGAGCTGAATTAATTTATGGTGATTTAAAACTACCTGAAACACTTCCTAATACTTTAAAAGGAATAACAACCGTAATTGATGCCGCGACTTTGCGCCCTGAAGAAGAAATAGCAACGATTAAACAAGTGGATTTAATTGGGAAAATTGCTCTTATTAAAGCCGCTAAAATTGCAAAAATCAAAAAATTTATCTTTTTTTCAATAAGTGAAAATGAAAAATTCCAATCAATCCCCTTAATGCGTTTAAAAAATAAAATAGAAAATATTTTGAAAGTTTCAGGAATTTCTTATATGATATTTCAAATTCCAGGATTTTATCAAGGTATCATAACTCAATATGCTATTCCAATTTTAGACCAACAAACAATTTTGACTACTCAGGATTCTAAATTAATTGCATTTATTGACACTCGAGATATTGCCAAATGTTGTACAAAAAATTTAAATAGTACTGATCTCGAATATCAAAAATTAAATAAAGATTCAATTATTAATTTAGTTGGCCCAAAAAATTGGACTTCACAAGAAATTATAAAATTATGTGAAGAATTTTCGGGACAATCCGCTAAAGTAAAATTTACTTCACTATTTACTTTAAGTTTCATAAAAGCGTTAATGCTATTCTCCAAATGGACATGGGAAATTCATGATCGTTTAGCTTTTAGTGAAATTCTTTCAAATACAAATGAAAAAAAAAATTATTTAAAACCAACAATAGTAGATTTTAACTCTCAAAATTTTCTAACTTTAGAAAATTATTTAGAAGATTATTTTGAAAATATGCTTAAAAAATTACGTGATTTAAACTATGACCAAAATCAAATAACAAAACGTAAAGATCTAACATTTTAATCTTAAATTCTTAAAAATAATATAAAATATAAATGAATGATTAACAATGAATTTGTTACTTAATCCCTAAGATTTTTTTAAAGTACTCTTTAGTAAACTTTATAACACATTAGGCTATTAATAATCCTAAATTATATTATATAAATGATGTTAACTCTAAAAGTTCTAGTTTATACTACAGTAGTTTTCTTCGTTTCACTTTTTATTTTTGGTTTTCTCTCAAGTGACCCATCGCGAAATCCAAATCGTAAAGATTTAGAATAAATTCAAAACAAAAATTACTGAAATTAAAGCTCATTATTTAAATGATGAGCTTTAATTTTTTATTTAAAAGTTAAAAGTTCATTTCGGCAGCTTGAACTTTTTCAAATTGTTTTTTCTTAATTACTAAGAAAACTTGAGTTAATGTAATAAAGAAACATAAGGACATATAACCATAAATACGAGTTGGACTTTGTAAAACTATTTCTGTCTCTGTTTGACCAAATCCACCAACATTAGGATCTTTTGTTAACGGTTGATCATTGGTAACTAATTTACCATTTTCCACAGCTAATTCCAGGCCTTTAGGAATATTTTGAGTAACTATATTACCGATAGAAGATTTAATAGCTACTTCAGTGTTCCCATTTTCTTTTACTGTAATATTAGTCACTTGACCAGTTACACTTGATAAAATCAGATTATTATTTGTTTTTTCACCTGTTGGATTTACTTGACCACGTCCACGATTAGCACCAACATAAATTGGATATTTGATAAAATTAACTTCTTTATTATTTGCCGGATCAGGTGAAAGTATAGGAAAAATAATTTCTTGGTGTTTGTCACCCGAAATTGGACCAACAACTAAAATGTTTTCAGATTTTGAGCTATAAGGTGATATATAAACACCTTTATTTTTTTCTTTAATCTCAGTACTTAATTGATTAGCAGGTGCTAATTTAAAACCCTCTGGTAGAATAACAACTGCACCTACGTTTAAACCACCTCGTGAGCCACTAGCTAAAACTTGTTTACTATTTAGGTCATAAGGGATTTTAACAATGGCTTCAAAAATAGAATTAGGTAGAATTGCTTGAGGAGTCTCAATTTCAACAGATTTTTGAGCTAAATGGCAATTTGCACAGGCAATACGACCATTTGCTTCACGCGGATTTTCATAAGCCTGTTGAGCATAAATAGGAAAAGCTAGAGCTTGTTGTGACAAAACTAAACTAGCAATTAATGAAGTTAAACCTAAAGATTTTAGGTTAAATTTCCAATGAAAAATTTGCATTTATAATTTTTCAAGTTAGTTTATAAAATTCAAAAAAAAAATCTTTGTAAATGAATATTTCACTTATTTAATAAAATTTAGCGTTTTAAAAAAATTAAAATACCAGCCCCTAAAAAATAAAGGAATATTATTGCAGTTGACAATAATATTTGGGTAATTGGATCAGTTGACGGTGTCAATACAGCCCCAATAATAACGGCAATTAGAACTACGTATTTCCACAACTTTAACATTATTTGACCGGATATTATACCTAAAATACCTAAAACTATTTGAAAAATAGGAATTTGAAACGCAATACCGGTTGTTGAAAATAAAATTAAAATGAAATCACAATATTGGCTGAATGACCATAATGGTTCTATAACATCCGAACTGTAACTAATAAAAAATTTTAATGCAGCTGGAATTAAACATAGATAAGAAAAACCTAAACTAACAAAGAATAAAATTATCGAACCAAAAAATAAGGGTAGAATTAAATTTTTTTCATTAGTTGTTAAACCCGGAATTATGAAAAAAGTTAACTGACTTAAAAGAACTGGACTCGTAAGAATTATACCAGCATAAAGAGCAATTTTAACTGTCTCAAGAAAATATTCACCTGGTGATAATTGAAAAAATTTCACATTATCAACAGGGATTTCTAATAAATGAACAATAGGTTTTATTTCAATAAATGCTAATAAAGAAAATAACGCTAATGCACTTAAAATATGTAAGCTTCGTTGCCGTAATTCTTCGACATGTTCCGTAAAGGGTAATTCAAGGTTTAATTTTTCATTTTGATTACTCAAGATAAAATTAAATGAAAAATTATTTTGCGTAGACAAATTTTGACTAACCATGTAATTTTTAAATCAAAAGTTAATAATAAAAGTATTTTTATTTTTAAAAATATTACTTTGACCTCAATTAAAATAAATTTTAAGGAATAAAAAAAGCAACCAAAAATAGATTTTATTTTTAAGTAAGTGAAATTTAATTTATACTTATAAATAAGTTAATGCTAAAATTCGAGCTGTAACACGCTTTAAATTTTGTGAAGCTTCAATTTTTTCTTTATCCGTTGTAGCATTATCCAATTGTTTAGAAGCTTGCTCCAATTCAGATTTAGCAAGATTTGCATCTCCAGAAGTTACTTCTTCAACACCATTAACTAATACTGTTACTTCATCGTCTTCTACTTCAGCAAAACCACCTAATACAATAATAGGTTTCCAAGTTTCTCCTAATTTTAAACGTAAAACACCAATATCAAGAGATGTGATCAATGGTGTATGACTAGTTAAAATTCCCAATTGTCCTGATATGCTTGGTAACATAACTGCATCTGCAGATGTATTCCAAACAATTCTCTCAGGAGTAATAACACGAATTTTTAAGCTCATTTTGCTCCTAAATTTAATTATGCTTTTAGATTTTGCGCTTTTTCAATTGCTTCATTAATATCACCAACTAAATAAAAAGCTTGTTCTGGTAAATCATCAAGTTCACCATTTAGGATCATATTAAAACCTTTCATAGCATCTTCTAATGATACATATTTTCCAGGTGAACCTGTAAAGACTTCAGCTACAAAAAATGGTTGTGAAAGGAAACGTTCAACTTTACGTGCTCTTGCTACAACTGAACGGTCTTCTTCAGACAATTCATCAATACCTAAAATTGCAATGATATCTTGTAATTCTTTATAACGTTGTAATGTCTCTTTAATTCGCTGTGCAATTGAGTAATGTGCATCACCAACAATATTAGGTTGTAACATCGTTGATGTAGAATCTAATGGGTCTACCGCTGGGTAAATACCTTTTGAAGCTAAACCACGAGATAATACCGTAGTTGCATCTAAATGGGCAAATGTTGTTGCTGGCGCTGGATCTGTTAAATCGTCTGCTGGTACATAAACAGCTTGAATTGAAGTAATTGAACCTAATGTTGTAGATGTAATACGTTCCTGTAATCCACCCATTTCTGTTGCTAATGTTGGTTGGTAACCTACAGCAGATGGCATACGACCTAAAAGAGCCGATACCTCAGAACCTGCCTGTACAAAACGGAAAATATTATCAATAAATAGAAGTACGTCCTGTTTATTAACGTCACGAAAATATTCTGCCATAGTTAAAGCAGATAAACCTACACGCATTCGTGCTCCAGGTGGTTCATTCATTTGACCATAAACTAAAGCAACTTTTGAATCTGTCAGACTTTTTTCATTAATTACACCAGATTCTTTCATTTCCATGTATAAATCATTACCTTCACGTGTACGTTCTCCGACACCACCGAATACTGACACACCTCCATGCGCTTTAGCAATGTTGTTAATTAATTCCATAATTAATACAGTTTTACCTACACCTGCTCCCCCAAATAAACCAATTTTACCCCCACGACGATATGGAGCTAATAGATCAACTACTTTAATACCAGTTTCAAAAATAGCTGGTTTTGTTTCTAATTCTGTAAAAGATGGTGCTTCACGATGAATCGGAGAACGACTGACATCTTTTGGAAGTTCGATCCCATTATCTACAGGCTCGCCTAAAACATTAAAAATACGCCCTAATGTTGATATACCAACTGGAACTGATATAGGTGCACCTGTATCAATTACTTTAATTCCACGTTGTAAACCATCTGTTGCACTCATAGATACAGCACGAACTTTATTATCACCAAGTAATTGTTGTACTTCACATGTAACAGTTTTCTCGGCAGTTTTTACCACAATCGCGCTATAGATTTTCGGAAGATTTCCAGACGGAAAAACAACATCTAGTACAGGTCCGATAATTTGTGTAATGTAACCTGGTTGTAATTCACTTTTCATAAATGCCTCAAACATTTTGTTTTATTTTTACTATTCAGTATTCAGATAATAAATATGGTTTCAGTTATACATTCAAATTCAAAATGTATAAAATAGTTTATTGCTCAAATTAATTTTGTAATCTATATAATAATAGATCAATTGTAATACGACTAAGTTAATTATAATACGATTTTTTAATTTCGACCTGAGGTTTTAAGCCAATTTTGGGCTTCTATATAATTATTAGGTGCCAAACGAATTGCCTGTCGCCAATATTCACCCGCTTTATCAAATAAACTTTTTGCGACTTCCAAATTTTCGGCTTCCGAAGCTTTCACACCTTGATAATGATAAATTACGGCGATATTATTAAGAGATTGTGGTAAATTGGAGTTTAATTCTAACGCTTGATGATAATATTCTAAAGCTTTTAAATATTTACCATTGCTAGAGTATATTAGTCCAACATTATAAAGAATATAACTCCTATCGTAAGGATCTTCTTCAATTTGAAGTGCTTCATAATAATTTTCTAAAGCCTCAGCGTATTCACCTTCAGATTGTGCAGACATACCATCACGATAATATGAAAAAGCTTGCTTTTCTTGCTTGCTGGCAGGAAAAACTTTTAACAATATATCTGCAACAATTGTGAATGTTTTATCTATAAAATTATCATTTTTTTGTATTCGGCCCATTTTAATTTTTACTTATTTAAATTGTTATACGAATCTTCTTTATATCAAATAATAAGTAAATATAATAGATTTTTTCTCAGAACCTGATTAGTTTTAAAAACCAAAAATTCAATAAACAAATAATATTTTAAATTTTCTCCTTTAAAACAAAGGGTAATAAATTTAAGATTCTTGCGCGTTTTATAGATTGTTTTAACTCTTTTTGTTGTTTAACAGTTAAATTTGTTGTTCTTCGAGATAAGATTTTCCCATGTTCTGTAACAAATGTTTTTAATAAGTTAATATCTTTATAATTTATTGTTTGATCTAATTTAATGGGGGAAACCCTTTTTTTTGCTTTATAAGTAACCATAATTTTAATTTTATTTAATTTCTTTATGAATCGTATGAGTATTACAATAAGGGCAGAATTTTTTTAATTGAATTCGTTCCGGCGTATTTTTTCTATTTTTTCTCGTTGCATATCTTGAAACCCCAGCTGAACGTTTCATTTCATTTGTTCGACATTCTGTACATTCAAGTGTTATTACTAGACGTGTTCCTTTTGATTTAGCCATATAATTTTGTATAAAATTTGTATAAAAGTTAATATACTAACAGTATTTAATTGCTATATTATCCCATATTTAACATATAATTCCAAGGGTTAAATAAAGATAAATATTTAAAATTATTTAAAACTTGTTCTATACGGATCATTATAGTAAAATACAGTTATTAACAAAAATCAACAATAAGAAAATGGCAAATATAAAATCAGCAATTAAACGTATTGATGTTGCTAAGCGGAATAATTTAATGAATAAGCAATATTCTTCAAATGTTAAAACCTTTACAAAAAAATATTTAATTTCATTAGATCAGTATAAAACTGAAACGAATGATACAAATTTAGAAATTCTAATGACAAATTTATCGAAAGTGTATAGTAAAATTGATAAAGCAACTAAATTTAATGTTTTACATAAGAATACAGCGGCTAGAAAAAAATCTGCTTTAAAGTGTGCTTTGAATACACTTTTTCAAAATCAAAGTTTATTACCATAAAATTTATAAAGCCTAATCATTTAAACTTCATGGATTAATAAATTAAAAGACAAAATTAAACTGTAATTAAGGATGTTTATGAATAACTATGAATAAAAAAGCTTTTTTAACAACATTACCTGATTTTGTTGAAATCCAACGAGCAAGTTTTTGTTGGTTTCTATCAAAAGGATTAAGTGAAGAGTTGAGAAAATTTTCTACGATCACCGATCTATATCGAAATCTGGAATTAAATTTTTTTGGGAACGAATATAAAATACGTAAACCTAAATACAATATTATTGAAACAAAACGTCGTGATACTACTTACGCTGTTCGAATTTATGTTCCAATGATTCTAAAAGTTTGGGATGTTGACGATTCAATAACGAATGATATTAAATCAAAAGTCTTTATCGGTGAATTGCCATTAATGACTGATCGTGGAACATTTATTATAAATGGTTGTGAAAGAGTTATAGTAAACCAGATTATACGTAGCCCAGGTGTATATTACAAGAAAGAACTTGCTAAAAAGGGCGAAATTTTTTATGCTACTTTAATACCAAATCGAGGTTCATGGCTAAAATTTGGCGTAGAAACAACCCAAAAGAAAAAAGTATTTGGGGTGGAAATAATAAAAAAAAAAAAAGTATTAACTGTAAGTATTGATAAAACGGATCGAATTAATATCGTGAAATTTTTTAATATTTTAGATATCGAAATTGATGAAATACTTAACAATTTAAGATATCCCGAATTTCTAAAAGAAGTTATAGACGAAGAAACTCAAGATAAGGAAATATTACACGAAGAGAATTTAGAAATTCGAGAATTATTTGATAATCGAATTTTTAATGAAAAATATTATGATCTTGGCAACGTTGGTCGCTATAGACTTAATAAGCGATTCAATTTAAATTTCCCAGAGTATATAACCAGTTTAACTATCAAAGATATTGTCGGAATTATCGATGGTTTAATTACATTAACCTACACTAAAGGTAATTTAGGATACCGTGAAGGTAACATTGACGATATAGATCATTTACAAAATCGTAGGGTAAGGTCAGTTGGGGAATTATTGCAAACACAATTTCGTTCAGGATTAATAAGATTAGAACGTATATTGACTGAAAGAATGACAATTTGCGATACTAAAATTCTTAAAGTCACAACTTTAGTTAATCCCAAACCTATTATTTCTATGATGCGAGAATTTTTTGGTTCAAGTCAATTATCTCAATTTTTAGACCAAACAAACCCCTTAGCTGAATTAACGCATCGAAGAAGAATTAGTGGTTTAGGACCAGGTGGTTTTAATCGGGATCATGTCAGTTTTGCTGTAAGGGATATTCATCCAAGTCATTATGGAAGAATTTGCCCAATTGAAACGCCGGAAGGCCAAAATGCAGGTTTAATATCTTCTCTTTCAGTCTATGCAAGAGTGAACTCATTTGGTTTTATTGAAACTCCATTCTTTAGAGTAAAAAGTGGAATAGTTTTAAAAAATCAATCAGCTATTTATCTTACACCAGATGAAGAGGATGAATTAAAAATAGCACCAGCAGATTTATTCCTTGATAATAATGAAAAAATCAAAGAAGAAGTTGTAACTGTAAGATATAAACAAGAATTTATTCTTATATTAGCAACGGAAGTTCAATTAATCGCCGTTTCCACTGTACAAATCATTTCTTCGGCAACAGCATTAATTCCATTTTTAGAACACGATGACGCGAATAGAGCCTTAATGGGTTCGAATATGCAACGACAGGCAGTACCACTCTTGTATCCAACAAAACCTATAATAGGAACAGGTCTTGAAAATCAATTGGCCGCCGATGCTGGAATGGTTACAATAAGTTACAATGAAGGCTATGTTATTTATGCTACAAGTACGTTAATAAGAATTCAAGATAATATTGGTAAAATAACTAATTACAAGCTTCAAAAATATATTCGTTCAAATCAAGATACATGTATAAATCAACGTCCTATTGTTTGGAAAGGTGAATATGTAAAATCAGGTCAAGTAATAGCTGATGGTCCCGGAACCGAAGGTGGAGAAATCGCTTTAGGTCAAAATATTATTGTTGCTTATATGCCTTGGGAAGGATATAACTTTGAAGATGCATTATTAATTAATGAACGTTTAATTTATGCCGATTTATTTACCTCAATACATATTGAAAAATATGATTTAGAAGTTAGAGAGACAAAAGCAGGAATTGAAGAACTAACCAAAGAATTACCAAATGTAAATCAGCAAGCAACAAAAAACTTGGACGAAAATGGACTTATTCAAAAAGGTAAATTTGTCCGTTCTGGTGATATTTTAGTTGGAAAAGTAACACCAAGTGAAGAAATTGATGAAATTCCGGAAGGAAGATTATTAAGGGCAATTTTTGGTGAAAAGGTCCAGCCAGTAATTGACAATTCATTGCGCGTACCAAATGGTAGTTATGGACGAGTTTTAGATATTCGAATCTTTTCGAGAGAAAACGGAGATGAGTTACCAGCATCAACTCAATTAATTGTAAGAGTTTTTCTAGCCCAAATGCGAAAGATTCAAGTTGGAGATAAAATGGCAGGTCGACATGGTAATAAAGGTATTATATCTAGAATTTTAGCACGTGAAGATATGCCTTATTTACCTAATGGCAAACCCATAGATCTTATTCTCAATCCTTTAGGTGTACCATCACGTATGAACGTAGGCCAACTTTTTGAAGGACTTTTTGGTTTTGCAGGTGATAATTTGGACAAACGTTTCAAAATTTTACCATTTGATGAAATGTATGGAGCTGAAGCCTCACGTATTCTACTTAACAAAATTTTAAAAAATGCAAAAAATAAGTCAAAAACTAATTGGATATATAGTAAAAATTCGCCTGGTAAAATATTATTAAAAGATGGACGAACAGGTGAATATTTTGATAATTCAATTACAGTTTGCAAAAGTTATATTTTAAAATTAATTCATTTAGTTGATGATAAAATTCACGCACGTTCTACGGGTCCTTATTCTTTAGTTACTCAACAGCCTCTTGGTGGACGATCTCAACAAGGTGGTCAAAGATTTGGTGAAATGGAAGTTTGGGCTCTTGAAGCCTTTGGTGCTGCATATACTTTGCGAGAGATATTAACTTTAAAATCGGACGATATGTACGGAAGAAATGAAGCATTAAATTCCATTGTTAAAGGTGAGCCTATCCCCCAACCTGGTATACCCGAATCCTTTAAAGTTTTAATTTTAGAATTACAATCGTTAGGTTTAGATATTGGTATGTACAAAATTCAAAAAAATTTTAATGGTGAAATTAATGGTATTGAAATAGATATTATGCGAACTTCAACATTCAAGCTGTCGGTACCCAATTATAAATCTATTGAAATTACTTAAAAAGATGAATGCTATGAATAACTCTAAAAATAATTTTGATTATATAAAAATTAATCTTGCTTCACCTAAAAGGATTCGTGAATGGGGAGAACGTCTACTTCCAAATGGTCAACTAATTGGTGAAGTTACAAAACCAGAAACAATTAATTATAGAACATTTAAACCAGAAATGGATGGTTTATTCTGTGAAAAAATTTTTGGACCTGTAAAAAATTGGGAATGCTCTTGTGGCAAATATAAACGTGTTACGCCAAATGAATTATTAGTCTGCGAAAGATGTAGCGTTGAAGTAACCGAATCGAGAGTACGAAGACATAGAATGGGTTATATTGAATTAATATCACCGGTTACTCATGTTTGGTATCTAAAAGGTATGCCAAGTTATTTAAGTTTAATTCTCAGACGACGTTTAAAAACCCTTGAAGAAATTATCTATTTTAATAATTATTTAATTTTAAAAGAGTCAGATAAAAATAAATCCACCACAAAAATTGCGAATAGTATTAAAAGTAATTTAAAATATGAAAATAGTTCTTCAATAACCAACAATATTTATATGGATACTGACGAAAATCAACCAAAAATTGGTGCCGAAGCAATTAAATATCTTTTAAGTAATGTTGATTTAAAAAAAGAATTAATTAAAAATCGTTTGGCATTAAGTTTTGATGATTTAGGTGACAAATTTCTTGATCAAAATTTGGAACCAAAACCTGCTAAAGATACACGTGTAAAAATAATTAAACGAATCCGTTTAATTGAAAATTTTTTGGCTACGGGTTCAAATCCAAGTTGGATGGTATTAGACGTAATACCTGTTATTCCTCCTGGATTACGTCCCATGGTGCAGCTTGATGGTGGTCGATTTGCAACATCGGATTTAAATGAACTTTATCGACGTGTTATAACGCGTAATAATAGATTAGGTCGTTTATTACGAATTTACGCACCTTCGATTATTGTACATAATGAAAAACGAATGCTACAAGAATCGATTGATTCTCTCATTGACAATGGTAAACGTGGTCGTAAGGCCGTAGGAGCAAATAATCGTGCGCTAAAATCTTTATCGGACATTATTGAAGGAAAACATGGTCGCTTTAGGCAAAATCTATTGGGAAAACGGGTAGATTATTCTGGCCGTTCCGTTATTATCGTTGGTCCTTCACTAAAATTAAACCAATGTGGTTTACCACATGAAATTGCCCTAGAATTATTTCAACCTTTTATAATTCGTCAACTAATTACAAATGGATTAGCAACAAATATGAAATTGGCAAAAAAATTAATTCAAACTGGAGAACATATTATATGGACTATTTTAAAAAATATCTTAAAAAAGCATTCCGTTTTACTAAATCGTGCACCAACGTTACATCGTTTGGGCATTCAAGCTTTTGAACCAATTTTAGTGGCAGGTCGTGCAATTCAACTTCATCCTTTAGTTTGTACTGCCTTTAATGCCGATTTTGATGGTGATCAAATGGCGATTCATGTTCCATTATCAAGCCAAGCACAAAAAGAAGCAAAAACCTTAATGCTTGCACCGAATAACTTTTTATTACCAGCTACTGGTGAACCAATCATATTACCTAGTCAAGATATGGTATTAGGTTGTTATTATCTAACCTTAGATAACCCCAATGCAAAAAAACGTAATAATGAGTATTTCATGGGCTATAATGATGTTATTATTGCCTACGAACAAAAAAAGATTTCATTACATACTCCAATTTGGGTACGTACTAATGAAGTAGAGAGAATAAAGTCTTTACATAATATTTCAGCATCAGAAAGACAAATTGATAGCCTAAGAAATAATAAATATATGCGAACAACAGTCGGCCGAGTATTAATAAATCGAACTATTTTCAAAAATTTATATCTCTAATACTTATAAAAAATGGTAAAAAAAATTCATTTTAAAAATCAAATTTTTAGTAAAAAAGAATTAAAAAATGTAATTTACGATGCATACACAGATTACGGTATAAAACGTGCATCTAGCTTAGCAGATGAAATGAAAGAAATCGGTTTTCATTATGCAACAAAAGCTGGAATTTCTATTAGTATTGAAGATTTAAAAATCCCTCCTAGTAAAAAAAACTTATTATTTTTTGCAAATAAAGAAATAACAAATTCCGATCTTGCTTATGCTCGTGGTGAAATAACATCTGTTGAGCGCTTTCAAAAAGTATTAGATACTTGGAATAAAGCTAGTGAGAGTTTAAAAAATAATTTAGTTGATTATTTTCGCCAAACGGATCCTTTAAATTCAATATATCTAATGGCATTTTCAGGTGCTCGCGGAAATCTATCTCAAGTCCGTCAGCTCGTTGGTATGCGTGGTTTAATGTCAGATCCAAATGGTCAAATTATTGATATTCCAATTATTCATAATTTTCGAGAAGGTTTAACTATTACTGATTATATTATGTCAGCATATGGTGCAAGAAAAGGAGTTGTGGATACAGCTCTTCGAACTGCCGATTCAGGATATTTAACTCGTAGATTAATTGATGTTGCACAAGATGTCATAATTCGGGAACAGGATTGTTTCACAGAACGCTCAATTAAATTTTATAAAAAAGATAATAATTTATCATTTTTAGAAAAAATAATTGGAAGAACAAGTGCTGATAACATCTATTCTAGAAATGGATTAAATTTTATTGTTCAAAAAAATCAACAAATAACAGAAAAAATGGCAAGAATGATTATTAATGAAAATCTCATTTCATTAAAGCTTCATTCACCATTAACATGTGAATCAAGTCGTTCAATTTGTCAAAAGTGTTATGGTTGGAATTTAGCTTATGGAAAATTAGTCGGCCTGGGTGAAGCTGTTGGAATTATTGCTGCACAATCAATTGGCGAACCAGGAACACAATTGACAATGAGAACATTTCATACTGGAGGTATTTTTACTGCGGATCCTAGTCGACAAGTTCGAGCAAAAGAGACTGGATTTTTCTCTTTTAATAGCAATCTTCAAGCAAATTTAACTCGAACAATGTATGGACGTAATATTTTAAACATAGAAAGAGAATCCGATTTTACAATAATTGACTATAAAAATACACTAACAAAGTTTAAACTTCCTGCGGATAGTTCTCTTTTTCTTAGAAATAGAAGCTTTGTAACAATGGGCGACTTAATTGCTGAATTACCCACTAAAAATAAACAAACAATTAATTCACAAAAAACTATTTTATCCTCACGTTCAGGCGAAGTAACCTTTCTATCCAATAGTGATATTGTTTGGATTTTAGAGGGAGAGGTATATACAACTCCAAAGAATAGCCTTTTAAATAAATTTCATTTAAATAAAAAAATTGGATTAGAAGATAATTTAATAACGTTTAAAATTCCGACACGAAAAGACGGACTTATAAATATAATTAAGAATAAAAATACAATTGACTTAATAAAAATTACAAAATGTTTACAATTAATTAACTTCCCGATTTTTTGGGATAAAAAAATTAAAAAGCTAATTATAAATAAAACAAAGAATGAATTATATATAGTTGATACCTTAACAAATAATTTTAAGGAAAAAAGCTTAAGTTTCGCCTTATCACTTAATAAAAAATATAAAACTGAAACTGGAGGTCAATTATTCTACCCAAATAAAACATTTATTAAATATAATGAAATTTTGAAAAAAGAAATTATTATAACAAATACTAAAATCTTATTCATTCCCGTGGAAACTCACATAATAAAAAAAGATAAATCTTTATTGTTAGTTTCTAATCGTGTTAAATTAAAAGAAGTAGGAACTGAATTACTAAAAGGTATTTTTTCAAAAACTGATGGTTTTCTCCAAACAAAAATTTCAAATAACGTTTTGTACGAAATTCAAATAAAACCAGGTAACTTTTTTGAATATAATAACCTTCCCAACGAGTTTATTGAGAAGTTAAAAAAATTAAATAAAAAAATATTTTTTCCAGGTGAAATTATTTTCGATGATATTTTAGTTCCTTATTTAACATTAATTGAAATAACAAAAACAAAAAATTATTATGGTATTATTTTACGACCAATTCAACAATTTAATATACCAAAACCGAAAAATTTCTGTGTTACAGATTTTAATTTAAATAAATCAATTCTGATTGGTTTGTTTAGTCAGTTGAAATATAAATTAAATTCTAAAAAATATAAAAAAAACTCTCTCAATTTAATTGATTCTTATCTTTATCTAAAAACTAACGATGACAAAATTAATTCAAAAAAAGATTTTATTTTTCGTTTAATTCCTAACAATCAAACAAAGCAGGAATTTAATTTAGGCTTAATGGTTGAACAAGCAATTGATATTCCAAATTTTTTATCTAAAAAATTAAATGATGAAACGCTAAAATTATCATTATGGGTAAAAAATTTAGAATATATTGAAAAAAATAGTTTAGTCGGAAAAGTTGCAATTGAACCACCTAAGGATTTAATTATTAGAAACATTAAAAATGGGATTTTAAAAATTCCACAAACTTTGATAATTACGGAAGAAAATCATAAGACATATTATAGTGAGAACACTGATTTTTTGTGTAAAAAAAATGATATGATTCGATTAAATGATCAAATAAGTCGAACTATTAAAGTCGATTGTTCAGGTAAAGTTATAAAAATTAATCCCTTTAGTTTAACTATTCACAAAGGAACGCCATTTTTTTTAACATCTGAAACAAAATTATATAAAAGATCTGGACAATTTATCAAAAAAAATGAATTATTAGGTGTAATTAATTTTGAACAAATTGTAACAGGAGATATTGTACAGGGTTTACCCAAAATTGAAGAAATTTTTGAAGCAAGAAAACCACAAGGTGTAGCCATTTTAAATCATTATCCTGGAATCATCTCCAAAATTGATAAATTATCAAATATTTCTATATTACGTAATAATTCTCTAGCATTTGTTCAACCATCAAAAGAAGATAAAAAAGTTTTAAAAGATGGAGCCAATTATATTGTCAAAAAAAATGATTATATTTTTTTAGGTCAAGCTTTAACGGAAGGTTCGATTAATCCACATAATTTATTGTCGACATATTTCGAATATTATAAAAATTATTGTGATGATTATGAATCAGCATATTTAAGTTTTAAAAATATTCAATTACTTTTAATACAAAAAGTACAACAAGTTTATAACTCACAAGGTGTGGATATCGCGGATAAACATTTAGAAGTTATTTTAAGACGCATGACATCAAAAGTTAAAATTAAAGCTACAGGAGATAGTTTATTTTTACCAGATGATATTATTGATTTAAAAGAAATTGAATATGTAAATAATATTCTCAAAAAGTATAAAAAGAAAAATTTAGCTACTTATGACCCAATTTTACTTGGAATTACAAAAGCTTCTTTATTAGCCGATAGTTTCATATCAGCTGCGAGTTTTCAAGAGACAACGAAAATTTTAACGAGGGCTGCAATCGAAGGAAAAATTGATTGGTTAAGAGGTCTAAAAGAAAATGTAATTATCGGACGACTAATTCCAGTTGGTACTGGTTTTCGAGAATAAATAATGTTTTGAGTTAAAAATTATTTTAAATAGATAATAACTGTTCAGTGTGTTACAATTGAATAAAGTCAAAAATTCAATAATACTGGAGAAAATATATTTATGGCTACTATTCAATTAGCCCAATTACTTGAAGCAGGAGTTCATTTTGGACATAAAGCAAATCGTTGGAATCCAAAAATGTTTCCTTATATATATGCAGAAAGAGATGGAATTCATATTTTAGATTTGGTTCAAACTGCACAATTGTTAAATGAAGCTGCTTTATTTTGCACTATAGCTGCCCAAAAAAAGAAGATTTTTTTATTCGTTGGAACAAAACAACAAGCTTCAGCAATTGTTGCTCAAGAAGCTAAAAATTGTAATTCTTACTATGTTAATCATCGCTGGTTAGGTGGAATGTTAACAAATTGGAATACCGTTAAAACTAGAATTGAAAGACTTAAAATATTGGAACAAAAAGAGCAAGAAGGTGTTTTAGATCTTTTACCCAAAAAAGAAGCGGCCTCGATTAGGAAAGAACTTGATAAATTACAAAGACATTTAGGTGGTATTAAAAATATGCCAAATGTGCCTGATGTTTTAATTGTAATTGATCAACGTCGAGAATTAACGGCTATTAAAGAAGCGATCAGTTTAAAAATTCCCATTATTTCGATTTTGGATACTAATTGTGATCCTGATCTTATTGATATTCCAATTCCCGGTAATGATGACTCAATCGGTTCTATTAAATTAATTTTAAAAACATTAGGTCAAAGTATAGTTAATGGTACATTAAATTCGGGATTTTAAAAAAATTTAACGATAAGTGTATCAAATTTTACTTAAATTTTCTATTTATCCAATATAATAAAGATATATAAAATACTTTTGCGTAACTTATGTACCCTTCTAATTTAATGAATACGTCTTTACTATTATCAGGCATAGAAGTTGGTGTTCACTATTATTGGGATATCGCAGGAATTTCCGTACATGGTCAAGTTTTTATGGTTATTTGGTTTGTAATTTTTCTACTTTTAGGGGCTTCTTTTTTAGGTACTTCAAAATTACAACGAATTCCAGAAGGTTGGCAAAATTTTATGGAACTTGTTCTTGAATTTACAACAGAAATTGCTCGAAATCAACTTGGTGAAAGTTTTTATCGTCCATGGGTTCCTTTTATCAGTACATTATTTCTTTTTATCTTCGGGTGTAATTGGGCCGGTGCACTTATTCCATGGAAAGTTATTGAACTTCCAGAAGGTGAGCTAGCCGCTCCGACAAATGATATTAACACTACAGTAGCACTTGCCTTACTTGTATCTATTTTCTATTTTTATGGCGGTTTAAGAAAAAAAGGTTTAGGATATTTCAAACGCTATATTCAACCGACTCCAATTTTATTACCTATTAATGTTTTAGAAGATTTTACAAAACCGTTATCTTTAAGTTTCCGATTATTTGGTAACGTATTAGCAGATGAACTAACTGTTAGTGTATTAACTCTTTTAGTACCATTAATTGTTCCTTTACCAATTATGGGTTTAGGTGTTTTTGCTAGTTCTGTGCAAGCCTTAATTTTTTCTACTTTAGCCGCGGCCTATATTACGGAAGCAGTTGAGTAATCGATTAAATTATAAAAAATTGAAACCTGTTAGTTTAGCTTAAGTACATACATTTATTTATTATTTATAGGTAATTTTATTATGGATTCACTTATTTCTGCTGCATCAGTAATTGCTGCTGGTCTTTCTATTGGTTTAGCTGCAATTGGACCTGGTATTGGTCAAGGTCAAGCAGCTGGTGCTGCTGTGGAAGGTATTGCACGTCAACCAGAAGCTGAAAATCAAATTCGTGGTACATTATTACTAAGTTTAGCTTTCATGGAAGCCTTAACAATTTATGGTCTGGTAGTAGCCTTATCACTATTATTCGCTAACCCATTCACTAGTTAAAATTAATGCCAAGACATTTCAATAGAAATCTGTTGAAATGTCTTGGCATTAATTTTAGGTAATATAACATACAAATAATATTTGAGATTAGAAAGGTTATGAACGAACAAATCTTTATTGCCTTAGCAGAAGAAGAAAGTAAACGAGGCGGATTATTTGATATTGGAGCAACACTACCTTTGGTAGCTATTCAATTTTTATTTTTAATGTTTATATTAAATTTAATTTTATATAATCCGTTAACAACTTTAATGAATCAAAGAAATGATTATATTCTTGATAATTTAAGTAAAGCATCAGAAATGCTTGTTATAGCAGCCGATTTAACATCAAAATATGAAGCCGAATTAACCGAAACAAAAAAAGATGCACAACAAGAAATTGCGAAATTACAAAAATTACAGAAAGAAAATTTTGATAACGAATTAAATATTTCACAAAAATATTTTGATACAGTAATTCAAAATATTTTAGATAACTTTGAAAAAGATACAATATCAATTAATAAAATACTTAGTTTTGAAATCAAGAATCTCGTTTCCCACATAAAACAAAACGTGTGGACTCTTGGTGCTAGTGTAGATGAACTTAATGTCTTGCGCCTTAGCGAAGAAGGAAGTAATACTCCCTTTTTTTCATAAAGTTTAGTTGAATTACAAATTTTCGCTTATTTTTTGAAATTTTAAGTAAAAAATGCTAGTATTGAATTAGATTATTTGCTTTTAATAACATATGGAACTTTTATTACAATCTTCAATAATACTTGCACATACGGCAAGCTTTGGTATAAATACAGATATTTTTGAAACTAATTTAATAAATCAAATTATTTTACTAATTGGTTTATATGTGATTTTAGGTAATGCGTTAAAAGAATCACTTGCACAGCGTCAAGCCGAAATTAATAATCGAGTAACAGATTCAGAGAAACGTTTACGTGAAGCTACTCAAAGACTTAATGAAGCAAAAAAACAATTAGCACAAGCACAATTGATTATTGTTGGAATTAAAAATCGAACACGCGTCACAAAAGCAACTTTATTAGATAATGATTATCAAAGAGCGCAGGAAGAACTTAAAGGTCGATTCGAATTAGCAACAACAACACTTAAAAATCGTGAACGTTTAATATTCAGTGAAATAAAAAAGAATCTTTCGCTTTTAGTTTTAAAAGAAGTTTTAGTAGATGCTGAAAAAGTAGTCGATTTAGAATATTTATCTAATTGGTATATGGAACGTAGTCTTAATAAATTCTGTAATAACTTTTCTGGAATGAAAGTATAATGTCAAATAAAATGAGTGTAAGTAAAATTGCAGCACCATATGCATCTGCCTTATTAGATTTAGCTATATCAACTCATACCGTTGATTGTATAACAAAAGATGTTAATGAACTTTTACAAGTTTTTAATGAAAATAAAAATTTAGTGGATTATTTATCAAATCCTTTATACCCAAAAAGTTCAAAGAAAAATGTCTTACTAAAAGTAACAACTCCTTTACTTCTTAGCCGAAATACAACACGATTTTTATATATTCTTGTGGACCGTTCTCGAGTTGAAATGTTTTCAGCAATTGCTGTAAAATTTTTACAACAGGTTTATGACTTAGCTGAAATAAAAATTGCTAAAATTACGTCAGCAATTCCATTGCTTGAAACTCAATCTACTAAAATTTGTGACCAATTACGAATAGGTACTGGTGCAAAAGACATTAAAATGATTACAATTGTAGATAAAACTCTTTTAGGTGGCTTCCAAATCCAAATTGGTTCAAATATTCTAGATTATAGTCTAAAAGGCCAATTAAAAAAACTTGCTACAAAATTAGAAACAACGTTATTTTAATATTTATAAATAAGGTAAATAATAAATCATGGTTAATATTCGTCCTGACGAAATTAGTAATATTATTCGTCAACAAATCGAAAGCTACGACAAAGATGTGAAAGTAAACAATGTAGGTACTGTCCTTCAAGTAGGTGACGGAATTGCACGTGTTTATGGATTAGACCAAGTAATGTCAGGTGAACTTTTAGAGTTTGCTGATAAAACTATTGGTATTGCTCTAAACTTAGAAAATGATAACGTTGGTGTAGTACTAATGGGTAATGGTTTTGATATTCTGGAAGGAAGCACAGTTATAGCCACAGGAAAAATTGCTCAAATTGGTGTTGGACCAGCTACACTAGGTCGTGTCTTAAACCCTTTAGCAGCTCCAATTGACGGATTAGGTGAAGTTGAGGCTACTGAGACGAATTTAATTGAAGCTATGGCACCAGGTATTATTAGTCGTAAATCAGTTTGCGAACCGATGCAAACTGGAATTACAGCAATTGATGCTATGATTCCAATTGGTCGTGGTCAACGAGAACTTATCATTGGGGATCGTCAAACGGGAAAAACGGCAATTGCAATTGATACAATCATAAATCAAAAAACAGAAAGTGTAGTTTGTGTTTACGTTGCTATTGGTCAAAAAGCATCATCTGTTGCACAAATTGTTACAACATTACAAGAAAAAGGTGCTTTATCTTATACTGTTATAGTTGCCGCAAATGCAAATGATCCCGCAACTTTACAATATATTGCACCATATACAGGAGCAGCAATTGCTGAATATTTCATGTATAAAGGTCAAGCAACGTTAATTATTTATGATGATTTATCAAAACAAGCACAAGCTTATCGTCAAATGTCATTATTATTACGCCGTCCACCAGGACGTGAAGCTTATCCAGGCGATGTTTTCTATTTACATTCACGTTTACTAGAGCGCGCTGCAAAGTTAAGTGACGCACTTGGTGGGGGTAGTATGACAGCATTACCGATTATTGAAACACAAGCCGGTGATGTATCCGCTTATATCCCTACAAATGTAATCTCAATTACAGATGGTCAAATCTTCTTATCAGGTGATTTATTTAACTCAGGCATCCGACCAGCTATTAACGTGGGAATTTCCGTATCACGTGTAGGTTCAGCGGCTCAAGTAAAAGCAATGAAGCAAGTTGCTGGTAAACTAAAATTAGAATTAGCACAATTTGCTGAATTAGAAGCATTTGCACAATTTGCCTCAGACTTAGATAAAGCAACACAAAATCAATTAGCACGTGGACAACGTTTACGTGAATTAATGAAACAACCACAAGGTTCCCCATTATCTGTTGCTGAACAAGTTGCAATTATTTATTCTGGTATTAACGGTTTAGTCGATGATATTCCTGTATCTAAGGTTAAAGAATTTAGTACGAAATTAATTACTTATTTAGGAACAACTAATCCAGAGTATGGAAATATAGTCGCTACAACAAAGAAATTTGATACGGAAGCTGAAGAAATTGTTAAAAAAGCTGTTAAAGCCGTTAAAGAGACTATTTAGTTTCTGGCTCTGATAAAAAAAAGAGCTCACAATAAAAGATAAAAATTAATTTGAATCTAAACTTTAAAAAGTTTAGATTTAAATCCACTATTAAATACTTGCCAATATTTAAAATTACGATACAATGTATATACATGCTGGTGTAGCTCAATTGGTAGAGCAACTGATTTGTAATCAGTAGGTCGGGGGTTCAAGTCCCTTCACCAGCTTATCTAGGATGTACGTTGTTTTTTATTAGCCATTTATCATTTTAAACACCTTTCTTATTGTAAAAATAATGGCGGAGAATGGATTTGAACCATTGGCCTTCGGGTTATGAGCCCAACGAGCTACCAAACTGCTCTACTCCGCGTACTGGTATGTTATCATATTTTAGACAAAAAGAAAGAATAATCTTTAAATAAATTTACAATGTTTCAATTGTTTTAAAACCAACTAAAAAAAGAAAAAGAAATGTTAAAAACCAAATGAAATTTTGTAATGTTTCATCCGTAGTTTTTGGGCTACCTAAAAACGAATTTGATATCGTAAAATTTTGGGATAAATTATCAGTCTGCGGAATACGTAACAAAATTAAAATATTTAATAAAAAACTTGAAAGAATAAAAATGATATTCGACATAATAAATGCTCACATAAATTTAACTAAAAATATAAAAAAATCATATTGACATAAATAAAAATCAATTAAAATGCCAATACAGATCTCTTAGAAAGAGATTAATACATATCAAATAAATATTTAATATTTATTCGCCTTGAATTTTAAGTAAACTAAAACCTAATGAAAGACCGAAAAGTGTCATCATAATACATGATGCTGATGTTGTTAAAATTTCTGATAACATAAAAAAAATCCTTATTTTAATTAATAACAAAAAAATCTCGAAATACTTTAAAAAGTAAAAATGTAAGAAAACTAAAAGAATAACTAAAATCTTTCCGATAATTTCTATTTACTAAAATATTAAATTTTCGACTTAGAATTACCCCGCCGCTTGGGCTATTAAAAGCCGTTTCGACCCCAAACAACAAGTGATAATGAAAATGTAAATACAGTCATTAATGTCGCCCACCCTAAATTTAATACGTCCATTTGAAATTTAATCCTTTATATACAGCATTACTAAAGATAATATATATAGTTTCCTCAATTGAAGATTGTTTTTTATATCAAGGAAAACTATTCTAAAACAAAAAATTTATTAAACACAAACATAACCTTAATACTATTATTATACATATATCTAACACTGATGTCACTTAAATTAAATAAATCACTAATTTTATAATTATTAAAAAATTCAATAAGGATGAAAACTAGACGTAATTAATAATCATATGTTAGAATATTGCAAATATTAGATTTATTAAAAAAAATGAAATTGAAACTAAAAACCCGTAGTTCAGCGGCAAAAAGGTATCAAAAAACGAAAACAGGAAAAATTGTACGTCGGAAAGCCTTTAAAGGTCACATTTTAGAAAAAAAATCACCAACACGTAAACGTAACCTTCGACAAAAAGGTTTAGTAAGTCCTGGTGATCTTAAACCCATATATTTAATGCTACCAAATTAAAAAATTAAAAAAGAAAAGTTATGGTAAGAATTAAACGAGGAAATGTTGCACGTAAGCGTCGAAAAAAGGTCTTATCCTTAGCTAAAGGCTTTCGTGGTAGTCACTCTAAATTATTTCGTGTTGCAAATGCACAAGTTATGAAAGCTCTAAATTATTCTTATAGTGGACGCAAACAACGAAAACGTCAATTTCGTAAACTGTGGATTACAAGATTAAATGCAGCGACACGTCAAATTGGTAATATGAATTACTCTATTTTTATAAATAGACTTAAAAAATCAAATATTGAACTTAATCGTAAAATGCTAGCTCAATTAGCAATACTTGATCCTTCAACTTTTGAAAAGTTAACTGTTAAAATTAATAATTAACAAATTATTTTTTTAACGTCTATAAACTATTAAGGTTGATTTTACGTATTTCTAGTCTATAATCATATTGATTAATATATCAGTATAAATATGGCAATAAAACGTGGTTCAGATGTTAAGATTCTACGCGAAGAATCGTATTGGTTTCAAGAAGTCGGTAAAGTTGCTTCAATTGATGAGTCTGCCGTACGTTATGGTGTTACTGTTCGTTTCGAAAAGGTAAATTACAATAGCGTAAACACATCAAATTTTAGTTTAGCTGAACTTGCAGAGGCGAAATAATTAGCTATGATATTAGGGTTACACAAGTTTGTATTTAAAGTGTAATCCATCAAATCTATCGAGTATTTTGATTAAAGTAACAAATACAAAATCAGATTAAACTGAGTTTTACCTATTTCGCTTTTTTATAATTTATAAACTATCTTGTGTTAGTGCATTTATATGTTATTTTGCTCGTGTAGTTTTATAGTATTTTTATTTTACTTTGCAATATAAGTCACATTGTTGATTGTATCTAAAGCTTTTTCTATAAGAATTTGGCCACTTTCTACAAAAATACACTCTTTAAAATAAATGCGCAAATTGAAAATTTTGATGTTTCTAAAATAGAGAGTCAGATACTTAACAAAAACGTTAACTTTGAACTAAATACCACACATCAAATTTCTTATTAAATTTTTACTTTAAAATAATTTCTTTTGTGGCATAGGCCAATTACTCATACCTGAAAGAAGGTTATTAAAAGAATATTATTATATGTATATATGTATACGTCACATATTTTCGATATTTTTTTCAATGTTATGGTATCATTTGCTTAGATTGTACTAAATTTCTACCTTATCGCGACCGATTTCAGATTACTAGTGCAATGGTTTTTCAACATAAATTCATCTTACGAGCCCTTCTTATCTTTACGCTTATGAGCCAACTTTGTTTTATGTTTTGATGGTATTTTTCTAATAAGTTTTTCAGTGGGAACCTACCCCTAATTAACTTTCGAATATTATACCTTATTCAAGATTCAAGAGAAGTTAAGTAATTTTGTAAAAAATTTAAATAGTGGTTTACCACCCGACGGGTTTTAGGAAAAGTATCTATCGTCTACTACGGAATTTTTTTGATTCCACATTGGATAAATAAAATGATTTATTGAATCTGGAAGCTATTGTTTAAAATAACAAAATAGTTTTATTCGTTTTGATATTCTCGTCCTAAAATGGATTTTTTTAAAAAATTTCCGGAAATATTCAATATATTTTTTGATAATCTTGTAGAATTTGCTACCCAAATTAAACTAGGAAATTTACCAACTATTTTGAAAAAATTACTCGAGATGATAACTATTCATCTAAGGGAATTTTTTGTAACGCTAATCGAATTTTTGGACAAATTACATGATTAATCATAGATACCTCAAGGGTCTGGTTGGGAATCAACGGGCATATTATTTGTAAGTTATGATATGGAAAAGGATCATAATTATTGTATATTTAGATTTTTCAACTTTAGTTGGTAAAGTCTTATCTAAACTAAATTCTATTACAATTAATAGTTTTCGACTGTAGTAAATAAATTAAAAAATCGTTTTTTTAAAAAACGAATAAAAATGCTAATCTAAAATAGCTTACTAATTTAGTTAATTAGAGGCATCGACAATCCTGGTTCATTTTCACGGTTAATACCTTTTTCGAAACCTGTTACAGCTGCACGTGCACGTCCTAAATGCCACCAGTGACCAACGAGTAAGAAGAATACCAAGAACCAATGTGAATATACTAATTATGAATGGGAGAAACATAATCAAATGAATTAATCTTTGTTGCTACATCACTACCGAATTTAAAGCGTTTAATGGTGCATGGGTCATATATTCTGCTCCACAGCGTTCTTGCCATAGTTGAATATCGTTACGGATTTTATTAATGTCTAATCCATTTGGACCACGAAATGGTGCACGTAAAACCCAGAGATGCATTGTTTCCCCATCAAAAATGATCGAGAGCGCATTAAATATTTTATCTAAACCGTTGGGCCTTGTGCAGATGCTACATTAGCATCTAAACGTTGGTCACGAACTAGGAAAGTAAATGCTTGATATTGAGATGCTTTTGGACCTGTTGGATCGTAAAACTCACTTGGATAGGCGTATAACGCAATAAACAATTTTTGGTGCGACTCTAGGTGGGATCAAAACGTCTACATATTTTACCAGGACAGATTTGACAAATGAATGTTGGGTACCCCCCAGAATATCAATATACTAATTGCTGTAATTGTCTTTTTAATCATCTTTATTTTTATATAAATTTATAATTTTATAACAGTGAGATATTATCAGCTACAACACCAATTATATTTTCAGCAAGACCACGTGCTAAAGTCTTAGTCGTAATTTCACGAGTTGCAAGGAATGATTCGATCATCATCTGTTCCATAAATAGGTTGTAATTAGTTAATAGGACATCACTTCCCAATAGAAGTAAAGTTCGACAGCAATCTGCGCAGGTCAAAAATTCATAGCAATCTAAACTGTAAACGCTCGTAGCCGATATTATATAGTTCGAATCACATTGCGTTATACAATTATCAGCAGTCTTCAATACGAATTTCGATATAAAAATTGAACCAAACTTTTATGTCGTCTTATAATCTAAACTTTCCGGAAATTTTTTTTGGCTTTCACCCAATCCAGACATCAATGGCTTTACTTTTGATGGTAAAAAGTAATTGACCTTGATAGCCTGCAGATAATTTTTTAAATTTAACGAAAACGCAGCACCTGAATCAAAATAACTATCAGATATTCTAGCAATAACTTTATAATATTTCATAAATTTTATTTGAATCAATAATTTAAGTGTCAAGTAGTAAACTTAACAATCAAAATTCTAACACAGGGTGATAAATCTATAAAGTATGTCTCATTTTAAAAAAGAGTTCGGCAAATTACAAAACATTTAGGTCATTTCATGTTTTAATTAAAGAGAAATTTTAATTTTACTTTTAGAGTATATGTGTTATAATCATAATGTTTAAGACGCTTGTAAAAGATCACAAACAAAACAAAATAAAACTAGAGATAAAAATAAATTATGGGTTTTGTCGAAATTATTGAGTATTTTTTAAATTTAATAAGAAGAGTCGTTAGAAAAATTGTCACTTTTATAGAGTATGTTGCTAATTATTTAGAAACATCTATATGGCTTGTAAGAAATAAAATTGTCTTCTTAGCACTTTTAATTCTTATTATCCCGTTTTGCGCGCAGATAGTTAATATTAAAGGTGCTGGAGAGATATTGGTCACTTTTGCTGTGGTCGATATAGTTTTAACATTAATCACTACATTTTACACACCAAAAAATCGTATTATACTATTAAGAGAACGCCTATTCTCTATAATTCCTTATCTTTGGGTTTTTATTGAGACCACAATAAATTATTTTGATTGGTCTATGTTTTTTTTAGAGGATGTAATGAGGAACAGTTTCGGACAAACTGATCTTTATGTCTCTTTTGCAAATTTTATAGAACAATATACAAATTTACCGGGGGGACAATTTCTTCAGGGAGGTCTTTTCTTTTTATTTTATTACGGTATTGGTAGAAACAAACTTGTATTTCCTTTTTTTGTACGTTACAACTATGTTCAAGCTGTTTTATTCACCGGTATTTCAACTTTTATTTGTCATATATTTATGATATGGGCAAAGACACATACGCTATTTGTAGAAACGAGTATTGTCGCCTTGCTAATTTATTCTCTAACTATTCTAGTATTTGGTTTCTGTATACTCTCAACAATACTTGCAAGGGAATCAAACATCCCTTTTCTTCATGAAGCCATTTTATTTCATACCGGTTTAAGAGAAGATGATGGACGTAATCCTCTCAGTGTAGATGAATACGATAAGTAAATTGAAGTAAATTGAAATTTCACTCCTAAAAATAACTAAGTAAATTTTTCGATAGATCTCTTTTTAATTGCTTGACTTAACATTTAACCTTGTTTATTTAATATTCAGTAAAAGCTTTTAAACGCAGTTTAAAACATTAATTTTACGTAGACTAGTTAAATTTATTTGTTCACCTTTTAATATTTATAAATCATTTTAATTATTTGCTTTATCCAAATAAAAAGAAATTGTTAACCACAGAATTAACAATTTATTTTATTTATGAATGTTTTATGTCTAACTATTTTTTAATTTTAATATTTAAATTAAAAGAATACTAGTCACTATAAAAATTAAAATGAGCTACAAGAGAGTATCTATCTCACTTGACACTAAAAATTTTTTTAAAAAACTCCCCAAGTTGGACTTGAACCAACGACCATTCGGTTAACAGCCGAACGCTCTACCACTGAGCTATTGAGGAATGTATATATATGTAGAATTTTAATTAATATCTTATATATTGTCAATATGAAATGTTATTAAAGTGTTTAGCTTTGTAAAGCAAAATTTTACAATGCAGTTTATAATTAAGTTGTTGTCTAAAAAATTAGATGTCTAATTTTTTATTTCATAAAATTTCAAATAATAAATTACTTAGTAAAAAGCTTGTAGATTATCTAAAATATTAACAATATCAAGTTCTGAATTTATCACTATTTCCTATTACCGTATAAAACTCTAAATATATAATACTATAAAATTGAAAAAAGAAATGCATGGATAAATTAGAATCAAATTTAGAAAACTTAGTAAACCAACCTTATAAATATGGTTTTGTAACAGATATAGAAACCGAAACAATTAAAAAAGGTTTGAACGATAATATTATTTATTTAATATCAAAAAAAAAGAAAGAACCGAAATTTATGCTCGATTTTCGTCTTAATGCCTTTGAAAAATGGAAAAAAATGAGTGAACCTACTTGGGTTTATTTGGATTATCTAAAACCAAATTATCAAGAAATTCGATATTATTCGGCCCCCAAAAAAAAAAAAAAAATAAATAGTTTACGGGACGTAGATCCGGAATTACTTCGTACATTTGAAAAATTAGGCATTTCAATTGCTGAACAAAAAAAATTAACAAATGTTGCAGTTGACGTTGTTTTTGATAGTGTTTCAATTGGAACAACGTTTAAAGATGAATTAGCAAAATATGGAGTTATTTTTTGCTCAATTTCTGACGCTATTCAATCCTATCCCGAATTAATAAAAACATATTTAGGAAGTGTTGTTCCAAGTGGCGATAATTTCTATACAGCCTTAAATTCATCTGTTTTTACTGATGGTTCATTTTGTTTTATTCCTAAAAATGTAAAATGTCCCTTAGAACTTTCAACATATTTTCGTATTAATGACGAAGAAAGTGGACAATTTGAACGTACACTAATTATCGCTGAACAAAATGCGGAAGTGAGTTATTTAGAAGGATGTACCGCACCTAAATATGATACAAATCAATTACATGCCGCAATTGTAGAATTAATTACGTTAGATAATGCAACAATAAAGTATTCAACGGTTCAGAATTGGTATGCAGGTGACGAAACTGGAAAAGGGGGTATCTATAATTTTGTGACAAAACGAGGTTTATGTGCTGGGAAAAATTCAAAAATCTCTTGGACTCAAGTTGAAACGGGTTCAGCAATTACTTGGAAATATCCAAGCTGTGTATTATCTGGAGATTTTTCTAAGGGTGAATTTTATTCTGTTGCTCTAACAAATAATTATCAACAAGCCGATACTGGGACAAAGATGATTCATGTAGGTAAGGAAAGCCGAAGTCGAATTATTTCAAAAGGTATATCTGCAGGACATTCGAGAAATAGTTATCGTGGTCTAGTGAAAATTGGCCCAAATGCTATTAAATCGCGCAATTATTCACAATGTGACTCTTTATTAATTGGTAATAACTCATCTGCAAATACGTTTCCTTATATTCTAGTTCAAAATTCCACATCACAAGTCGAACATGAAGCCTCAACTTCAAAAATTGGTGAAGAGCAAATTTTTTATTTTTTACAGCGTGGGATTGATATTGAACAAGCTATTAGTTTAATTATTAGTGGTTTTTGTCGTGAAGTTTTTACCGAACTACCCATGGAGTTTGCACTGGAAGCCGATCGACTATTAAATTTAAAATTAGAAGGAACCGTAGGTTAAAAATATGTTAGAAATAAAAAACTTAAAAGCATCAATTAATGAAACTGAAATTTTGAAAGGTCTAAATCTCAAAATAAGAAGTGGCGAAGTTCATGCAATCATGGGAACAAACGGTTCTGGTAAAAGTACATTATCAAAAGTTTTAACAGGTCATCCTGCATATATATTAAATGCGGGAGAAATTATTTTTGAAGAAGAAAATATAAATGATTTATCACCGGAAGAAAGGGCTCAAAAAGGTATTTTTTTAGCATTTCAGTACCCGGTAGAGATACCCGGAGTTAGTAATGAAGAATTTTTAAGAATTGCTTATAACTTAAAACGAAAAGCGAAAAATTTAGATGAATTAAATCCAATTGAATTTTTTGAGGTTTTAAAGACAAAATTAGATAAATCAATATTAAGCATTGATTTTTTAAATCGAAATGTAAATGAAGGGTTTTCCGGAGGTGAAAAAAAACGAAATGAAATCCTACAAATGTCAATACTTGATCCCAAATTAGCCATCCTAGATGAAACCGATTCTGGACTTGATATTGATGCATTACGAAATTTGTCAAAATCTATTAATGACTTTATGAATGAAGAAAAAAGTTTATTATTAATAACACATTATCAACGTTTACTTGATTATATTAAACCGGATTTTATCCATATTATGCATAAAGGTCAAATAATTAAAACTGGAGATGCTTCATTGGCTTTAACTTTAGAAAGTAAAGGTTATGAGTGGCTAATAAAATAATAATTAAAATTGGAAAATAAATAATATAAAACTATTTATTTTTCCAAATTTTTAAAAACTAGTTATTAGCACGGATTCGTGCAAGTTGTTGTAGAGCTAAGCGACCAATATTATATAGAGCCCATGCTGCGGCAATTAAAACTGGGAAAAAGACAAAAATAAGACGACTATCCATAAGATATTTCCTTTTTTCAAATTAAAATATTAGTTAATTAAGAGATATTAATTTCAAATAAATGAAAAAAATTATAAATTTGTTAATAGGCTAGACCTAAACTTCTTGTTGTTTCTGCACCAAGATATACACGAACACTTAAGAAATCCGTTGGACAAGCAGTTTCACAACGTTTACAACCTACACAATCTTCTGTTCGTGGAGCAGACGCAATTTGACCCGCACGACATCCATCCCAAGGAACCATTTCTAATACATCAGTCGGACATGCACGCACACATTGGGTACAACCAATACAAGTATTGTAAACTTTAACCGAATGAGCCATATAATTTTTGTTTAATTTTGGTAATTTTTTTGTACTATATAAATTAAAAATGCTTATTATTTACCAATTAAATTGTAGTTTATAATTTAAAAAATATCCTTAAAACTATTTCGTAAAGACTCATTTTTAAACCTTACTACATTCGATTATCCGTTTTTACGTTTTCGGATTTTAAATATGATAGGGTTTAATTGTGTAATATTAAAGTTTTATTAATCTAAATTTAAATTAGTTAAATCTAATGAGTCTGCGTGTGGCTGTCTGTACTTTATAATAAATAATGAAAGGTAGTTTGTTCATTAAGTGTGTGATAAACACTATTTGTTATAGTTGCTATCCCGTTGGCCACTTGATATCTGCTGTTTCTGATAGTTTATTTTATTCGGAATGATATAATGAATGCGAAGTTGTTAGCCATACTATTCTCTATGTATTCTAAGATAGATAAGTTAGCTATAAAGGTTTTTTATTTTGCAACAGATTTAGGTTGTTATCTCATAGTCGGTGGAGTATTCTCTGGAAGATATCTTCGATATAATCTTCCAGTTTACCTACCGCAAGCCGGAGCTATTCAAGTAATAATTTTCAAAGTAAGTTAGACCAGCACGGAGGTGCTGAGGGGATTTTTCGTGAAAAAGAATTGTACAAAATAGGCGAGAGTCAATGCTAATAAATTATTCTATGATCCTAACAGCAAGTCTTATATTAAAATTCATGGAAAACAAGTTGCCTTCATTACAGCAAGAAGAAGTTAAGTTTTTTTAGTCTTAATAGGCTCTAAAATCGCAAACGTGAGTTGTGTGACGGAAATGTCTATCTTGTTCGTATTACGTCTACTTTATGGAATTAAATTAACAAAAGATAATTACAAGTCCAAGAGTGCTAATGTTAAAAACTATGATGATGAAAGAGTCATCCTGTCTCAATATACTAGTAAACGAATTGTAACATCCGATCATCTATATTAAGCATCTGGTGCTATGCACGATTTTTCTAGGATTAAAACACAAACTGTAAATTTAAAGGATAAAGCAATACTCAAAATGGATACATCATACCTTTGTAAGAAATTCATCACTCTAGTAGCCGGTGATTTTGTGGTGCATTATATATCCCTAGACATCTCGATGTTATTAAACGACCCACTACCGATAGGCTCAGGTGCAGTTGCACCTAAAACTGTCGCTGCGTACTTAACTGCAGTGGCAATCACTGATTTTGTTGGGTTTTCAAGGGTGGTCAGTGCAGTAGTTTTTGCCGGAGTCCTTGGTTATATAGCTTCTAATGTCCTCTGTAAAAGAATAGACGATACCTTCTCGAGAATGACTTTGTGTAAAATGATCAATGTCGGCAATTCAGCACTCTCTTTGATGACAGGCCAGTTACTTTTCCAGTCAGAATGTTTGCCTGAACATTACAAATGGTCGAGTTTCAGCAAAACCCAAGCAGCTATTCCTGATATGGACCTTTATAAATTCAATTTTTGTCTAGGAGCAGAAATTTTTATGGACTCTTCGATGTTAAAATTCCCTAATACTCGATAAATTTATAAACGTCAGTGTATTTGGGATAATATAAGCAATCTGTCATCCGCAGATAATTCGACACTCTTTGCTTCTGCTAAATAGATTATAAAATACGCTGAATTTATTCAAAGAATCTATATGTAGTTTTATCTATCAACAAAAGCAATCAGCAAATCTTTTCTATCACAAAAAAAGAAAATTGAGTTTTTTCGGCCATTAGTATTTTTTACGAAAAAACTCTTTTAAATAAATTGTAAAATTATAAATTTTGATTTTCAAATTAGTACAAGTTCTCGTCAATTTGTTGACTCTTTAATTTTGATTTATTCAACCAAGATTTGTCTTGGAATCTTATTAATAGAAATTTTATTAATATGTTTGGTTTTCTCATCAGATAAATTGTTATTTAATTGAGGGGAAAGCTATACCTTTTGGTGATTCAGAACAGGACAACTTCACGTCAGAACCTTATTTTTAAAATTAATAAGATCTTCTTTTCTTTATAAATATCTTAATACTATTTAATATTACAAAAATATTCAATTAGTGTTATAGTTTCATATAAATATCAAAAGCAATTATAGTACGTTATTATGGAATATGCAATTATAGAAATAGGTGGACATCAAGTTTGGGTTGAAGAAGGTCAGCATTTTATTACGAATCGAATTTTGACAACTCCTGGAACAAGTGTTTCAATTAACCGTATATTATTAATAAATAAAGGTGGTAATTTACATTTTGGTCAACCTTACTTAGAAAATACTAAAATCAAAGGACAGATTTTAGAACACGTACGTGGATCTAAGATAACTGTCTACAAAATGAAATCAAAAAAAAAATATCGTCGAAAAAAAGGTCATCGCCAAGAAATGACAAAATTATTAATAAACAGTATTGAAATTTAAATAAATATAGAATTATGGCTCATAAGAAAGGTGCAGGTAGTACAAAAAATGGTCGTGACTCAAACTCACAACGTTTAGGCGTTAAAATTTATGGAGGCGCAACAGCTTCTGCAGGAAATATTATCGTTCGTCAACGTGGTTTAACGTTTAAACCAGGTGATAACGTTGGGTGCGGAAAAGATTTTACACTATTTGCTTTAAATAGTGGAAAAGTTGAATTTCAATCCTTAACGCACAACATAAAAAAAGTTAACATTATTGTATAAAATAAAAAATAAATCAAACCAAAAAATTTGAATTAATTTTTGACTTATTTTTCTATTGTCTTTCTTATAACTTCATTATATATTTTGATGGTTATTTAGATAGAAAGCGTTCTTAGTTCAGTTGGTAGAACGTTGGTCTCCAAAACCAAATGTCGAGGGTTCAAGTCCTTCAGAGCGTGGTAATATAAGTTTAAAAAATTCAGTTATTTAATTTACTTGCTAAAATTTTTCCTAAATGATAACTTAAGCCGAGTAGTCAAAACTATTCACAATTGAATTTTTAAATTCTAAGATCAAATATTGTACATAAACATAAACAACCTATAAATTTTTATGGCTAAAAAAGTTGTTGCTATTATTAAATTAGCATTACCGGCCGGGAAAGCTACACCAGCACCTCCTGTCGGTCCCGCCTTAGGTCAACACGGAGCGAATATAGCTGCATTTTGTAAAGAATACAACGCGAAAACAGCAGATAAGGGTGATCTGATTATACCCGTTGAGATTTCGGTGTATGAAGACCGAAGTTATTCGTTTGTCTTAAAAACTCCACCTGCTTCTATTTTATTAATAAAAGCTGCTAACGTTAAAAAAGGTTCATCTCAACCTAATAAAACAAATGTAGGTATAATTACTCAAGCCCAATTGGAAGAAATTGCAAAAACGAAATTACCCGATTTAAATACCCAAAATTTAGAAAATGCAATTAGAATTGTAAAAGGTACCGCTAAAAACATGGGCATTACAATTCAAACAAATTAAAGCATTTATTATATGAAAACATTATCAAAAAGATTAAAAAACGAACAACAGAAAATTGATAAAACATCTTTTTATGCTTGTGAAGAAGGTATCAAGTTAGTTAAAAAAACGGCATCGGCTAAATTTAATGAGTCCATTGAGGCTCATATTTCTTTAAATATTGATCCGAAATATGCGGATCAACAACTTCGAACAACAGTTATTTTACCACATGGTACCGGAAAAAAATTACGTATTGCAGCATTAGTCTCAACTGAAAAAGTATCTGAAGCTAAAGACTCTGGAGCTGACATTTTTGGAAGTGAAGATTTAATTGAAGAAATTAGTAAAGGCATACTAAATTTTGATTTATTAATTGCAACCGCTGATATGATGCCAAAATTAGCTAAATTGGGTCGTGTCCTAGGACCAAAAGGATTAATGCCGTCGCCAAAAGCCGGCACTGTAACTTCCAATTTAAAATCAACAATTAATGAATTTAAAAAAGGAAAGCTAGAGTATAGAGCTGACAAAACTGGAATTGTACATATCAGCTTTGGTAAGGCGAATTTTTCAGAAGAACAATTGACAGAGAACTTTAAAGCATTTTATAATTCTGTTGACGCTAATAAACCTACAGGTGTTAAGGGAAAATATATTAAAAAAGTAACTCTTTGTTCAACAATGGGTCCGGCTCTTTATTTAGATTTCAATAATTTTTCTTAATTTTTAAAAAATTAAGAGTTCAGTTTATTCATTTTAAGATAATAAAATAAAATTCTATGTCGACAAAAATCGAAACTATCATGCAACAATTAGAAACACTAACTTTACTAGAAGCAGCTGAATTGGTTGAAAAAATTGAAAAAACGTTTGGTGTTGACGCATCCGCTGGTGGTGGAATGATGATGGCACCAGCAGCCGCTGTTCTTGAAGTGAAAGAAGAAAAAACCGAATTTGACTTAAATTTAGCGGAAGTCCCAGCTGATAAAAAAATCGCTATCTTAAAAGTTGTTCGAAGCATTACAGGTCTAGGGCTTAAAGAAGCAAAAGATTTAGTTGAAGCCGCACCGAAGATTATTCAAGCTGGAATGACAAAAGATGCCGCTGAAACTGCTAAAAAACAATTAGAAGAAGCCGGTGCAAAAGTTGAACTTAAATAAGTCAAATTACTTTAGTTAAGCTAACACTAATAAAAAATTATCTTTTTTTTCACATAATAAAAGATAATTTTTTATTAAATAACGACAAACATGATTTATTTCATTTTCATAATTTTTTTTATTTTAATTTTGCTTTTTCAAGTAAATCTAATTTTTATAAAGAATTCAATCTTAAATTAAAATTTTTGTGTTACGTTATTTTAATTGTTTGAGTAATAGTTTTATAAGAGTTTTTTTAAACCTATAGTTTTAATAATGGTAACGTGTTTAATTATCTTTATCGATCGAAAAAGACCTCTAAGTTTCTAGCTTTTAACAATAAAAGTTTATTGTTAAAAACTTTTTCGGTGTTAACGAATCATCTAAAAAAAAACTCCGCACAACCCTACTATATTTTGGATAATTATAAAACAAGATGATTGAAATTTAGGATTTTTAAAAAATCTATTAAAATTCTAATTTCAAATTTTGTTTAAAATAGACCAAGCGTAACAGCTTGGCTAATTGGTAAGCATGCTCCAATACCAAACCAGATTGCAAATGCGGTTCCGAATAAAAAGACTGCCATCGCTAATGGTCGACGGAATGGGTTTTGGAATTTATTAATATTTTCAATAAAAGGTACCGTTAATAATCCTGCAGGTACTGCCGCCATAGCTAAAACACCTAATAATTTATTAGGTAATACACGTAATAAATTAAATGTAGGAAAAAAATACCACTCTGGTAAAATTTCTAATGGAGTTGCAAATGGGTCTGCTTTCTCGCCAAGTGCTGATGGTTCAAGAACACCTAAACCAATTAAAATTGCAAATGTTCCTAAAATTACTACTGGGAAAATATAAAGTAAATCATTTGGCCAAGCTGGCTCACCATAATAATTATGGCCCATGCCTTTAGCTAATTTTGCACGTAATTTTGGATCTGTTAAATCAGGTTTTTTAATAACGCTCATATATGTTTATCTTTAAAATTTAATAAATTTGTTTTATAATGGCCCTGAAATACCTTGCTTACGAATCATTAAAAAATGAGCTAACATTAAAGCTGCTGCAACTACAGGTAATAAAAACGTATGAGCGCTATAAAATCGAGTTAATGTACCTTGACCCACACTAACACCACCACGTAATAAATAAAGTAACGGAGTACCCACAATAGGAATCGCTTCTGGAACACCTGTTACAATTTTACATGCCCAATATCCTACTTGATCCCAAGGTAATGAGTAACCTGTTACACCAAAAGATACAGTAACAACCGCTAAAATAACGCCAGTCATCCATGTTAACTCACGAGGTTTTTTGAATCCTCCTGTTAAATAAACTCGGAAAACATGAAGAACCATCATTAAAACCATCATACTAGCTGACCAACGATGAATCGAACGTATCAACCATCCAAAATTAACTTGTGTCATAATATATTCAACTGAAGCAAAAGCTTCCGTTACTGTTGGCCGATAATAAAACGTCATAGCAAAACCAGTTGCAACTTGAACTAAAAAACAAGTTAAGACAATACCACCAAAACAATAAAAAATATTCACATGTGGCGGAACATATTTACTAGTTATATCATCAGCAATAGCTTGAACTTCTAAACGCTCTTCAAACCAATCATAAACTTTACTCATAAAAAGTTAGTTTGACTTACCTTATCACGATTAAACAAAATACATACTCATATTGATAGAAATTATAACTTAAAATAAAGTATTTACATTAATATTTTCTTTCTGATATACTTTGGGTGTTAAAATAAATTTTAAAATTTTTTATGAAACAAATTTTCGAAACAAATAATTATGAATCAATGGTCGTTGTGGCTTCAAATTGCACAGAAGCAGAGCTCAAAACTATTGCATTTAGTTATGCTCAACAATTAAAAAAATTAGGCGCATCTGAGATTTCAGTTGTCTCACGTGGTCGTCGAGATTTCGCATACCCAACAAAAAAAATTAAGACGGGTTATTTTGTAGAAATGTATTTTAACTCATCTCCCCAAATTCTTCCAATTTTTGAAAATAAATTAAGATTAGATAAAAATATAATTCGTTCTCTAATTACTCATTTATCAAAAAATTAAAATATAAAAATAATAAGGTAGGTGGCGAAATTGGTATACGCATCACACTCAAAATGTGACAATGAAAATTATAAGGGTTCGAATCCCTTTCTACCTATGTATATATGTATAAATATATAAAAACTTTCATGATAAAACTCAATGAAAAATAATAAACCAAAAATGATACTATACTTGAATTTTTACGTTTTTGTAAAAATTTAGGCAGTTATAAGAATTTTATTTACTTTTATTCTTTGGATTTAGAGTTAATAAAACCTTTTTAAATCTATTTTTTCATGTTACTATCATCTTACATTTAATTATATATACAGTTGGATTCAAAAAATGGCAAAACAAAATATGCTTCAACGTGAGGTGAAAAGAAATAAGTTAGTTAAAAAATATTTAAAAACCCGTCATAATATCCTACTTGCCTTAAAAAAAGCAAAAAACTTAACTGATATTTTTTTATTGCAAAAAAAATTACAAAGATTACCTGGTAATAGTTTACCTATTCGACTAAAAAATCGTTGTTGGAAAACAGGTCGAAGTCGTGGTTTTTACCGTGATTTTGGTCTTTCACGTCATGTTCTACGTGAAATGGCGCATCAATGTTTACTACCAGGTATTATTAAAGCTAGTTGGTGATTACTAAGTTTTATTATCTTTTAATCTTTAATATAATATAATAGTATAATATATCTAAAGGATACAAAAATTTTCTAAACACCGATTACATATTATTATAAATTATTAAAAAAATGACCTTACTAATTGATTATTTTTTACTTTTAAGTTTTGTTTTTGCATTATCCGCTGGACTTTTCTTAGGGTTTAAAGCCATTAAACTTATTTAACGTTTTGATGCGGTTTTGATAGTATTTATCTTAAGTGTTCTTATTGTATTTTTGAAAGTGTAATATTCCAATATTTTATTATATTAAATATTTCATTTTTTAAGCTTAATTACGACGTGAAAAATTATCTATATTAAATTTTAATTTAGTTTTTTATCAATTTTTTATTTACGCATCTTTTGCATTACAAATACTAATTTTTTTAATAATTTTAGTTATTTGTACTATTCTCGTTAAATTCTTATTAATGGATATTTATAGTAAATGATCGATAAAATGTATAAACCCTATATGTATATCAAGAATAAGCTTGAAGATAGCTCTTATACAGAAAAAAATGGTAAAATTATTATTTATTCGGAACCAATTTATGGAGGCCGTCGTTTTAATAATTTTATGGCCGTTACATTTCTTTTTTTATTTGGCTTAGGTTTTTTTATAGCAGGTGTGTCTAGTTATTTTCATACCAATATAATTTCTATAAGGGATTTTTCAACAATAGAGTTTTTACCACAAGGTATTTTATTACTGTTTTATGGTACTTGTTCTATTTTATTAAGTATTCTTATTAGCGCGCTTATTGTTTGGGATATTGGTTCAGGAAACAATATATATGATACGGAAAATCAAGTTGTTCGTGTTTCACGTCGTGGTTTTCCTAAAATAATTGATTTGAAAATTCAACAAGAAAATTTTTATCTTGTTTATACTTTTAATGAAATCGAAAGTTTAGAATTAGATATTATAGGAGGTATTAACCCTAAGCGTGTTATTTTTTTAGGGCTTAAAGATGGACGTCGTATACCTTTAACACCATCAAATGAGTTTAGTTCTCTATATTTTTTAGAAAATCGAGCTATTTTTCTAGCTAAATTTCTACAGATGGATTTAAAATTAAACGTCGAAAATTAAAAATAATTGCTTTTAATTAATTATTATGCTATAGTGATACTATATAATAAATGCGGGCATAGTTTAGTGGTAAAACCCTAGCCTTCCAAGCTCGTGATAGGGGTTCGATTCCCCTTGCCCGCTTGGGAAATTCCCACTTCTACTTTATAAAGATAAAGGGCTTGTAGCTCAGTGGAATAGAGCACGTGGCTACGAACCACGGAGTCGGGGGTTCAATTCCCTCCTAGCCCAATAAAAAATGAAAAAAGCTCAGACAATAATTAAAATCTTCGTATCCTAAACTTTATAGATATTTTTTAATAAGCGGTTAACGCGATTCGAACGCGCGACATCGACCTTGGCAAGGTCGCGCTCTACCACTGAGCTATAACCGCTATAAATATATATTACTATAAAGTAAATAAAAAATCAAGTATTTAAGAGGGTAAAAAAAGTGAATATAACCTTTAATTCCTTTTGATTTTTATATTTTCAATAAAATTATTTAAATTTAGAATTAAAAGTTTATATAACTTTTGGGAATTTTTTTTACTTTATAAATTATAATTGTAGTTATTAAAATTTAATGGAATTAAAGTATTATTTAATTTTAAAAATAAATCATTAATTTTCAAAATTTATTAGAGTAAATAAAAAAGATATGTTTAAGTTTTTGACTAACTTTAGCCAGAATAGTGGGACACCCTTTACAGAACAAGTTCAAAAGATAAATAAATTAGAAGATGAAATTGCTCGTCTAACCGAAAATGAAATTAAAGAACAAATAAATCAATTGATAAAACGTTATCAAATTGACCAAAATTTTGAATCCATTTTATGTGAAAGTTTTGCACTCACACGTGAAGCTAGTAAGCGTACATTAGGTCTACGACATTTTGATACACAGTTAATGGGTGGAATTGAGTTACATAACGGTAAAATTGCAGAAATGAAAACGGGTGAAGGTAAAACTTTAGTCGCAACCCTACCTGTGGTTTTAAATGCTTTATCTTTAAAAGGTGTACATGTTATTACTGTAAATGATTATTTAGCAAAACGTGATAAACAATGGATGAGTCAATTATACCGTTATTTAGGTCTTTCAGTCGGTTTAATTCAAGAAAACATGGATTCTGATGAACGTCGTAAAAATTATTCATCTGATATTACGTATGTTACTAATAGTGAAGTTGCTTTTGATTATCTTCGTGATAACATGTCTAATTCTAGCGATAAATTAGTTTTACGTGATTTTAATTATTGTATAGTCGATGAAGTTGATTCAATATTAATTGATGAAGCACGTACACCTTTAGTCATAGCCGGTTCAGTGGAGAGTCAAATTGAAAAATATGTCACAGCGGATGAAGTTTGTAATTATTTGAAAGCAAAATCTGATTATGTTGTTGATGAGAAAAATAAAAACCTTACATTAACTACTAAAGGTCTTAAAAAAGTTGAGCAAATATTAAATGTACCCACTTTATATAATATAGCAGACCCCTGGATGCCTTTTATAAATAATGCACTTAAAGCAAAAAATATATTTGTTAAAGACGTTAATTATATTATTAGAAATGACGAAATTGTTATTGTTGATGAATTCACAGGTCGTGTATTAGCAGAACGTAGATGGGGGGATGGTTTACATCAAGCCGTCGAGGCAAAAGAACGTGTAACCATTAAAAGCAGTAGTGAAACATTAGCTTCCGTTACTTATCAAAACTTTTTTTTATCATACCCTAAATTTGGGGGTATGACCGGAACAGCAAAAACTGCTGAAGCAGAACTTGAATCAATTTATAAGCGTAAAGTTAGTGTTATTCCTACAGCCCGTAAAATGATACGAAAGGATTTATCAGATCTAACATATAAAGATGAATTTACAAAATGGCAAGCAGTTTCTAAAGAATCAGAAAATATATACCGTATAGGAAGGCCAATTTTGATTGGGACAACGAGTATTGAAAAATCCGAAATTATTTCTGAATTATTAAAAGATCGTCGAATTATACATCGTTTACTAAATGCTAAACCAGAAAATATTCAGCGTGAAGCAGAGATTATTGCACAAGCAGGCCGGAAATACTCAGTAACTGTTTCAACAAATATGGCGGGCCGTGGAACCGATATTTTATTAGGAGGAAATTCAGAGTTTCAAACACGGCAAAATGTATTTACTTTTGTTAAAAATTTAAAAAAAACAAACAATAATAAAATTGAAAACGAAATAATTTTAAAAGAGATTCTTTCAGCGTATAAATTATATTCAATTAAATATTCTGAGGTTTCAAATTCTTCAAAAAAACTCAAATATTATAATATAAAACAATTAGAAGCTTTAATTTTGAATTTACGTGAGAATGGTTATGTAAATAATGCAAATCCTCTAGATATTTATATAAATTCGGTTTTTGAGTATTTCTATCGAAAAAATAAAAAAAATTGTACTGCCGAAAAAATCGAAGTGCAAAATTTAGGAGGGTTGTACGTTATAGGAACAGAACGTCATGAATCAAGACGTATAGATAACCAATTAAGAGGACGGGCTGGGCGTCAAGGTGATCCAGGTACTTCACGATTTTTTATTAGCCTGGACGATTCCGTTTTCCGAATTTTTGGCGGTGATCGAATTAAAACTATGGTGAAACAATTTAATTTAGATGATGATACACCTTTAGAGTCTAATTTTTTAAATAATGCATTAGACAAAGCTCAACAAAAAGTTGAGGACTTTCATTATGACTCACGAAAAAAAATTTTTGATTATGATGAGGTTCTTAATCGTCAAAGAGTTGGAATTTATCGAGAACGAAAGGCAATCTTATTATCAAGAAGTGTACGTTCAGAAATGATAGCATATGGCGAAATTTTAATATGCGATATAATAGAAGAAGCAAAAAGATTAAAATTTGAAAATGAGAATTTAAAATTTGATCAATTAAATACCCAAATTTCTTATCTTTTAAGTATATCTTATTTATTTTTTGATTATAAAAAATTAGATACGAAACAAATTGAAGATTTACAATTTAAATTAATCAAACAATTCTGGCGAACATATGATCTGAAAGAAGCCGAGTTTGAAACAAGTTTTCCAAATTTAATAAGAATACTTGAAAAAACTATATTATTAGAACAAATCGATTTCGTCTGGAAAAATCATTTACAAAAAACTGAGATTTTACGTGAAACAATTGGGTGGCGTGGTTACGGTCAATTAGATCCATTACGTGAGTATAAAAACGAAGCATTTAAATTATTTATTGAAACAATTACTGAAATCAAATATAATTCCGTTTATGAGATACTGAAAATGCAAATTGCATAAAATATAAAAAAATTATAATTAAGGAGATTAAATTATGACACAAAGACCATTAGGTGGGACTAAACGAAAATCAGTTAAAGTTTCCGGTTTTCGAGCACGTATGAAAACCCACAGTGGGAAAAATATTATTCGTGCAAGACGTAAAAAAGGTAGAAAAAATTTAAGTATTTAAAATAAAAAAATTGGAATTACTTAAATTTTGTAGAGTCAATCTAATCGTATGGTGTTTAGTAAAGAATTAAATTTACTCTTAAAAGCTCGTTATCCTATTATATACATATCAACTTTTGAAGAAAATCGTTTAGAGTATACAATTCGAAAAACAATCAAAACAAATAGTAATAAAGCGATTTACACATGGGATTTTGTTGAAGGTTATAAAACAAATATTAATAATCCAAGATTTGCCGCAAAAAATCCTTTGCAAGCTTTAGAATTAGTTGAAAAATTAACCCCAGAAACGCCAGCGATTTTTATTTTAAAAGATTTTAATAAATTTTTATCGGACATTTCGGTTTCCCGCAAAGTAAAAAATTTATTAAATATTTTAAAGACACAACCAAAAAGTTTAATTATTCTGGCAACAGAAATTGAAATTCCGAGTGAATTATATGATCTAATCACAATTATTGAATTTAAATTGCCAACTAGTCAAGAAATAAAAATTGAATTAGTTCGTTTATTTAATTCCTTAAATAAAAGTTATGATTTAGAGTTTTTAGAAATTTTGATTCGTTCATGTCAGGGATTATCTATTGAGAAAATTCGTCGAGCTTTATCAAAATCTATTGCTAAATATGGTTCAATAAATAATGAAACCATTAATCTTATACTGGTCGAAAAACGGCAAATTATTAGTCAAACAAAAATTTTGGAATTTAAAGAAACACAAAGTCATTTTAATGATATCGGTGGTCTTGAAAATTTAAAAAAATGGTTAAGAAATCGAAAAAACTCCTTTGGTGAAAAAGCTAAATTATATGGATTACCAGCACCACGCGGACTACTGTTAGCTGGAATTCAAGGAACTGGAAAATCATTAACGGCTAAAGCAATCGCTAACGAATGGGAATTACCATTACTAAGGTTGGACATTGGAAAATTATTTGGTGGTATTGTTGGTGAATCTGAAAATCGAACGCGGCAAATGATCGAATTAGCTGAAGCCTTAGCACCTTGCGTTTTATGGATTGATGAAATTGATAAAGCGTTTGCTGAACAAACAAAAAACAATGATAGTGGAACAACAAATCGAGTTTTAAGTACATTTATAATTTGGTTATCAGAAAAAACTTCACAAGTATTTGTTGTTGCCACCGCAAATAATTTTTCCGCATTACCTTTAGAAATAATACGTAAAGGACGTTTTGATGAAATTTTTTTTATTGGGTTACCAACATTAAGCGAAAGAAAAAAAATTTTTAAAGTTTTATTGCTACGGATAAGACCTAAAAATATTAAAGACTTTAATTTAAATAATTTGGCCACAAAATCTTCTGGATTTTGTGGTTCGGAAATTGAACAATCAATTATCGAAGGCATGCATTTCGCATTCAATGAAAAACGTGAATTTACAGATGACGATATATTATTAGGTATAAAGCAAATTATACCACTCTCACAAATTGAACCTGAACGTATACAACAAATTCAAAATTGGGTATTATCTGGACGTATTCGATTAGCCTCGGAAACAAATAGTTAACGGTTATAAAACTATGAAATTAAAAATTCTACGAACTTTTGCCCAACTGAATTTGGCAATTTTTTTTCTATTAATTGTTGCTACATTTAGTATACTCGGCACCATTATTGAACAAGATCAAAATCTAAATTATTATAAAGAAATTTATGCTGATGTTCTTCTACCAGGAAATCTTTTTTTTTGGGAATTTTTACTTTTTTTCGGATTAGATCATATTTATAAAACTTGGTGGTTTTTAACTTTACTATTTTTATTTGGTACTTGTTTAGTATGTTGTACTTTTACACAGCAATTTCCAACACTTCAATTAGCGCGTCGATGTAATTTTAAAACAAAATTAAATTCTTTTAAACGACAAGAATATTTTACGATTATAAATAACTTATATTTTTTTAAATGTTTAAATAACTTTAAATTAAAAAAATATAATATATTTCAACAGAAAGATATTATTTACATTTATAAAGGAATTTTAGGTCGTTTTGCACCGATTATTGTTCATGTTGCTATGATATTAATCTTAATTGGTAATACTATTGCAGCATTAGGAAGTTTTAATGCACAAGAACTAATTGCAAAGGGCGAAATTTTTGAAATACAAAACACAATAAGTAAGAGTTTTTTCACTAAAATTCCAGATTACCCTCTTAGAGTTAATAATTTTTGGATTGAGTATGGAACAAAAAATAATATAAAACAATTTTATTCAGATTTATCTATTTTAAATACAAATGGAAATGAAATAAATCGCAAAACGATTTCAGTAAATTTTCCATTAAGGTTTAAAAATCTAACATTTTATCAAACAGACTGGAATGCAATAGCTTTAAGAATTTCCATAAATAATGAAAATTATCAATTACCTTTAACTTCCTTAACTAAAACAAAAAGCCTGTGGGTTACTTGGGTTCCAATTTTTAAAACAAGTGAAAATGGTATCACTTTTATAACGAATAATTTAAATGGAACATTTTCACTTTACAGTAGCCAAGGTAATTTTTTAGGTACTTTTAATTTAGGAGATAGAATTAGATCCCTAGACAATTTAACAATTTTTGAAATCGTTACGGAAACAGGCCTACAAATAAAAGCTGACCCTGGAATTCCTTTAATTTATTTAGGTTTTGGTATATTAATGGTTAGTAGTCTTATTAGTTACTTTTCTTTTACTCAATTTTGGTTGGCTAAAAATAACAAAGAGAAATTTATAGGTGCAACCTCAAATCGTGCAAAATTAAATTTACGTTTTGAATTTTTAAGTTTTACATTGTCGTATGTATCTAAAAACCCCCGTAATATTTTAAAAACCAAAAAATTTAATTAAACTTCCGAATTGACATGAGGAGGGCTTATTAGATAAATTTAATAAATAAAAGTTGGGGTGTCGCCAAGTGGTAAGGCAGCGGACTTTGACTCCGCCATTCGAAGGTTCGAATCCTTCCACCCCAGGTCTAAAATTTATTTAACAAGAGCTATGAGGTTGAAAAGGTTAATTAGTAATTTATACCAGAAACTAATAAATTACAAAATATGAGTGTTTTGTGTATAAAAAAAATTAGTAATTAACGGACAAATTTTAAAATATTAATTAAATTTATGCTTATTTGGATATTCTTTCTTGTTTATTTATTTATTTTATAATATGCTAGGGGCACCATAAAAAATTTTAGGCGAGCGTGGCCAAGTGGTTAAGGCAGTGGGTTGTGATTCCATCATTCGCGGGTTCAAGTCCCGTCGTTCGCCCTTTCCGTAAAAATAAACTAAGCAAATCAAAAATTTACCTTGAAACAATTTTTAAGGATAAAATAAAAACAGAGGGTTATTTTTTAATGAATCGATAATGATTACAACCAATGTATAAAATTTAAAATTGTGAGTGAGTGTAAATTTCATTAACTTGATTAGCTCATTAAGTTTTTCATGATTTTATTTTTTATAAAACAATAAAATCTTAATTTATCTCTATTAATTTCCAGCTCGTACTGTCCCACAACCCCAATTTTATATTGGTTCAGGCTGATCCCACTTCGCTCGTCGCGATCAAGGAAATCGTTTTTGCTTTCCTTTCCTTCAGGTACTAAGATGTTTCAATTCTTTAGGTTTTTTACCTATATATTCAAAAAGAAGTTCTAGGAGTTGCCTCATTCGGAAACCTCCCGATCAAAGTTTGCTTCTAGCCCGCCGAAGCTTATTGTAGGTAACCATGCCCTTCATTGCTTCTGAATACCAAGGTATCCACCATAACCTTTTTGTTTTTGAATAAAACAAAATTTATTATTTTTCAATTTTTTTGATTGTGGAAATAAGCGGGCTCGAACGGTTAACATTTACTGTGCAAAGGTAACCCTTTACCAGCTGAGTTATACCCCCATTTGGGCCATTCTGCATTTGAACCAGAGACCTCACCCTTATCAGGTGGTCCGCTCTAACCAACGGAGCTAATAGCCTTACGTTAAATATTTAACGTTATAAAGTCTAGAACAGAACACCCTAAAGTTATCTCTTTAAAGAAGGTGATCTAGCCTCACTTTCCAGTAGGGTGACCTTGTTACGACTTCACCCCAGTCACTAATTCTACCTTAGGCACCCTCCTCCAAATAATGACTTTGGGTATAACCAGCTTCTATAGTGTGACGGGCCGTATTTACAAGGCCTGGGAACGGATTCACCGTTGTGTGGTTAACCAACTATCCCAACTTTATGTAAGTGAGTTACAGTATACAATCTAAACGTAACTTTTTAGATTCGACTACCGTTGTTAAAATATATACTAAGGAACTTCCGTAAAAGTGATGGGTTGATCCACCACTTATTACACTAATAACGGTAAAAGTAATCTTTATTTGCACTTTTTGGAAGTTAATACTTTTTTAAGTTTATTAAGTTTATTATGGTTCTGGGGCTTTTTTTCGTCATTGTTTTTTTGTGAAGTCATAATAAAATTACTTATAAATAATAAATAAATGTATGTACTTAAGCTAAACTAACAGGTTTCAATTTTCAAAAATTTAATGGATTACTCAATTTCTTCCGTAATATAGGCCGAGCCTAAAATAAGATAGAAATCAATAGTTTAGTTATTTTTTAAACATAAGTTTAATAATAAAGTCATAACAAGTATTACATACAAATAAAAATAATTGAATTGTTAAATTTTTTTGCTAGTACCGACTTATTAACAGTTAATTAAGGAGAGACAACTGACTGGTCAAAAGCGGCAGTTTGATAATTTGCTATATATATCGATAAGATCAAAGGTTTGAATATTTGAATAAATATAAAATACAAAAGGTACATTTAATTAAAAGCGAGTGAGTTTTGTTAGACCGTTAAAATAAAGTTATTTTAGGTCTTTGTTTTAACTATACCAATAAAAAATAAAAAAATTCAATAAACTAAAAAAATAAATTTAAAATAATTGATTCGTATAAAAATAAGTATACTATGGATAAACATCTAAATGTACAGTAAAACTGGAAATTTAGATTACTGGGCCAAAAGCTATATTCAACTGACCCCAATTCTATTCATTATTAATATCTTAGAAGATTTTACAAAACCGTTATCTTTAAGTTTGGTATTACTTTGTGATATATTAGCATATACACTAATCATTAGTGCATTACCGTGACAGGGCGGTGTTTTAACTATTAAACTATAACGCCAATAATTTGTCTTCAATTTCTAGGTGGAAATAGGTGGAAATATATGCATAAACATAGTGTATATTACCAAAAAAATTATTCTGGTTGTCACTTATAATTTTAATTATTTCAACCTCTGGAAAATTTTAGATTAACAAAATTACTAACATCAATTACAAATGCTTCCATGTATATAGAAAAATCATAATTCTATTTTTTACGTTGGTTATTTTCATCAAAAAATTTCGTAGTGTCTATGGTAGGTGCTTACATTGTAGTTATTAACTTGTGATTTTTTAAGATTTTTATTTTTTAAAAATTACGTTTTTCGACATGTTCCTATGGAAAGTATACCCCATTTTTACACCTGAATGGATTTCGATAGAACACCGGTTCTGACTAGTTTCTATCCTTCCCTGATAGGCATTCCTAGAAATAGCAAACGAGATTCTATTTGGAGTTGAATCATAAAATATTGACTGATACAAATACAATCTGAGGGAACTTTAAAACGATCTAGGTTTGAAATCAAAAGGATCTATCACTCGATTTAAATACAACTCAAAAGAAGGCTAATTTCATCATTTTAGAAAATATTTCTGAAGCTGAGAAGATTGAAATTATTAAAACAGGCTTTCAACTCAATCAAATACTTTTGAAACTATATTATTAAGGTCAGCATTAAAGTTCAGATAAATACAGCCTATTTCAATAGAAAAGATATCAAATCTGAAACAATAAGAAGGACTAAACTATATCTGAAATTGAAAAAAAAACTCTAAAGACATAATTGTTAACTATTCGTACTCCGTCCTTACTATGATTAAATTTATTATACTATTCCTAAAATAAAGTAGAAATAGGATAACAAATATTTTTTTAATCGTCGTAAGTTATTAAACTCATATCTTTTAAAAGTTTTAAAAGGTTTCAAAAATTATAAGATTTTCAAATTTCAGTACATTTATTTGATTTCCAAACTTCTACAGAACAAGCGAAAATCAAATCTAAAGTACTATCCTTAAATTTTATTTCAAATAACTTACATCGTCGAAAATCACTTTTTAGAAATTTACAATTCCTAAAACTACTATCGTCAAATTCTGCTTTGCTTAGATCAGACTTAACGATTTGACAGTTTTCAAAATCACAAGACCCAAAAACCTTCCCTTGTAAATCTAGTTTTTCGAATTTACAATCTACCCAAATTATTTTAGTCAGAGTATCGCATTCTATATATTTATTTAAATCAATTTTATTAAAAAACGTTTGATTACCAACTTTTTTGGTTACTAAGTCTAAAATACTTTTTACTTTTACTCATTTATTTATAATTTATAAATAGAATTCCTTCCGAATTACCTGCTTCTATTAAACAATTATCGAATGGCCGTTTGTTTCCAACGAGTTGAAACATAGCATAAATCTAATATATGTAAATCATTCTTAAGACTTTTAGGACCGTTTTTCAAACCACAAAATCTTGCTTTTTGATCCTTAATTCCTTCTCCAAGATAATATGCCATTTTTGTGATGTCTATATTTCGTCCTTGTTTTTTCAAAATTACATTACCTATAATATATTTTTAAATTTAAATGTGTACGTGGCTTAGGGCCTGAAATTCGGAATTCGATATCTATCAGCTTACTTTATTCCTTGGGGATTTTATCTAAATCAGATATAAGTCTCATTGTTTGAGCTTGTATGTCTCCTTTTGCGCCATTGATGATATTTTTATGAAATATTACACCTCTTGAACTCTGATCCTGCGCTAATTATGTAAATATTTGGTGATTGAAATTAATTGTGTTCTACCGTCTTGATGATAGTAGTGTATTATACTTTTCTTGAAAATCTCTATATTCTGGACATAGTAGTTTACCTATTTTGTCCTTATTTACAGCACGAGGATTCTTAAAAATACGAGGTAAACTAAAATAACCACTAAGTGAATCTGCTAAATTTATTTTTTCACGCATAATGATTTCGGGATTTGGTTATGAGGCTGAAACCTTTATTAAACTAAACGTTAAAATATTTCCTAATATAGCCATTTTATAAATCTTCTTTTTTGATTTTTTGCCATATTTTTCATTGATATTCATAATTCTTCCAAAAATTCCCAGTTGAAAAATCTTTTATTACTGGCGGTAATCTTTGTAAATATCTTTTAAAATATACCGCCTTTCCAACCTCTTAAAATTAAAAAAGAAATCAAAATTTATTAAATTTAGAGTAAACTCTATTCACATTTTATAAATTATATAATATAAAAATACTTACATTGTTCTCTTGAGGTGGATTAACACCTGTCCTAGTAATATTAATTTTATTTTCTGAATATAATTTAACAAAAAAATCAGGGGGTCTTTCATAATCACATTCTTCCTCTTAATGAAAATACTCGACTTTGTAAAAAGTCAATTGGCTCTAGTGTAGTAAGATGTGCCTTGGTTAAAACTTCAGAATTTCGCTCAAAAAGACGATTCGCTTGACGCATTCGTGCACGATCAATAGCATTTTTAACACTACGTGCGTTCGCAAATAACGGTTGAATTTTACGTAATGTAATATATTTTAATAGAACACTGTCACCTTCCAATGTAATTTTATATTGGTTTTCTGCTAACATTTGTTTAGCAATTTGCACTAATTCTTCCGCACTATAATCAGGGAAATGAACATGATTTGCAATACGTGAAGCAAGACCTGGGTTTGATTCGTAGAAAATATCCATTCTTTCTTTATAGCCAGCTAAAATAATCACTAAATCATCACGTTGATTTTCCATAACTTGCAATAAAATTTCAATGGCTTCTGAACCATAATCTCGCTCATTATCGGGTTTATATAAATAGTAAGCCTCGTCAATGAATAATACCCCACCCATTGCTTTTTTAAGAACTTCCTTTGTTTTTGGAGCAGTATGGCCAATATATTGACCTACTAAATCATCACGTGTTACGGTTAACAAATGTCCCTTACGAATATAGCCTAATTTATAAAGAATGTCAGCCATTTTTAAAGCAACCGTTGTTTTTCCTGTACCTGGACTACCCGTAAAGGACATATGTAATCCAGGATTTCCAGCAAATAACCCAACCTTTTTTCGCAGACGATCAACTAAAAGTAATGCTGCAATTTCACGAATTCTTGTTTTTACCGGTTTTAGTCCAATAAGATCAGATTGTAAATTTCCTAAAATTTTTTCAATTTGGCTGTTTTCATACTCTTTTTTGACTGAAACGATAAAATCGTCATTATAAATTGTAGGATGGTCTATCTTATTCACGTTTGAAATATAAGGATATACAACTAGAAACAAATGAAGATAAATTTGATGTCATACTTTTATATTTGAATAAATATTTTCACAATAAAGCTATTATAACTAAGTATTGTAACTAAATATTATACTAAAAGTATATTTAAATTTAAAATATATTTGAAACAAAAAAGTCTACTCTCTTCATTAGAAATGCATATACACATTTACTTATTTGCTATTGATAATTATAGTATTATTTAATCGTTTGGGTAATGTCAATTAGATTTTTAGCACTATCCTATCAATATTTCTAATACTCTAATAAGCTTGAGATAAAAAAGGTAGTAATTACTTTGCAACATAAATCAAATCGTTGAATGTATATTAAGCTCTTTCTATAAGAATTTGGCCACCTCTTACAAAACACACTTTTTAAAACAATTAAGCAAATTGAAATTTTTGATGTCTCCAAAATCGAGAGTCAGGTAGTTAATAAAAAAAATAACTCTAAATTAAATAACTAAAATAAAATTTCTGAATTCCTTATTATCACTTTTAGTCTTTTAACCCTTGACTTCTAAATAATCTTTTTTGTAATATATTTCTTGTAAGAATTACAAGGTTAAATCAAGAGACCTTAAATTAAATACTAACATTCAGGAAATTTTTAGAGAGTTTGATCCTGGCTCAGGATGAACGCTGGCGGTATGCCTTACACATGCAAGTTGTACGGAAGCTTTTTAAGCTTTAGTAGCGGAC
>Ga0222707_1000049_pt1 | contig 61557 bp, 63 predicted proteins | sample AntAcemetage1574_FD_179831 | JGI IMG/M metagenome (GOLD analysis project Ga0222707, IMG submission 179831) | Saline water microbial communities from Ace Lake, Antarctica - #1574 | ecosystem: Environmental > Aquatic > Non-marine Saline and Alkaline > Saline | place: Antarctica: Ace Lake...
CGCAAGCCTCAAGTTTGAGGCGGTCTGCTGAGGAAAGAAAACCAGGGCGGATCATAGGCACAGCTGAATCGTTCCAAGCCCAGCCGTCAAGCCATCAAATTCGGCTTCCGCAGGAATCGGAGTATAACAAATATTCATATTCACTAACGCCCGTTGCCAAAAGGCCCGCAATCCACAGAAAAAGTCGCGATCTTTGTGCAAGATTGTGGCGTTTTCGCCGGACTCTGCCATCTTTCGATGAATGAGGATGTCGATCAGGACCGTCTATGTATCTTGTCAGGGTGGCTTTTGCAGCCGCGTTCGCGCTCTTGAGCGCGACAACAGTTTTCGCGCAGGTCGAACGTCTGCAGCCGGATTTTACGTTCAAACGGGTCGGCGTGCCGCCAGCGGGTCAGACGACCGGCCGGATCACGGTGCAGATTGACCCCGATGCTCCCCGTCGCAGCCCTGTCTATGCTGCGCCACGCGCTGAACCGGTGTCGGCTATCGCCGCAGCGCCGCGGACACAATCGGGTTTTGGCTGGTTCTGGGATGTCGTGCCATCGTCACTGACAGGGTCAAGCCCCGCGCGGCTGGAACTGGCAATCAACCGCATCAACAATCCGCCTGCCGGACAACGCATGTCTGCACCACGCCTGCAGGCCTTTCAGAATATTGCCGCAGCGCAGGGGGTGCATATCCTGCGCGAAACGGTCGGCACCGATGTGTCGCCCGCCTTGGTGCTGGCGGTTATCGCCATCGAAAGCGCCGGGCGCACCGATGCTGTCAGCAGTGCAGGCGCGCAGGGGCTGATGCAGCTGATGCCTGCGACCGCCGCTCGCTTTGGCGTCAGCGACAGCATGGATGCAGCGCAGAATATCAAGGGTGGCGTTGCCTATCTTGGTTGGCTTCTGGACCGGTTCGGCAATGATCCGGTGCTGGTGCTGGCGGGCTATAACGCGGGCGAAGGCAATGTGCAGCGTTACGAAGGCGTGCCGCCTTTCGCCGAAACGATGGATTATGTGCCAAAGGTGCTGGCCGCATGGCAGGTCGCCAAGGGGCTGTGCCAAACGCCGCCTGACCTGATCACCGATGGCTGCGTGTTCAACGTCAATGGTCTGTAACGGCAAACGCCCTGCCGGATGATCAGGCAGGGCGGTATTGCAGGGACGCCAAGGGCGGTCAGACGATCGTCGCCTCGGTCGCGGCGCGCAATTCAGCCTCGGTCACACCATCGGCGCATGCGACGATCCGCAAGCCACCTTCGACGACATCGAGCACACCCAGATTGGTGATGATCCGGTCCACGACTGCCTTGCCTGTCAGAGGCAGGGTGCAGCTTTTCAGCACCTTGGATTCGCCGTGTTTGTTGGTGTGATCCATCACAACAATCACGCGGCCGACGCCGGCGACCAGATCCATCGCGCCACCCATGCCCTTGACCAGCTTGCCGGGGATCATCCAGTTCGCCAGATCGCCGTTTTCCGCCACTTCCATCGCGCCAAGGATCGCTGCCGCGATCTTGCCACCACGGATCATGCCAAAGGATGTCGCAGAATCGAAATAGGCCGTGCGACCCAATTCCGTGATCGTTTGCTTGCCTGCATTGATCAGATCGGGGTCTTCGTCACCTTCAAAAGGGAAAGGACCCATGCCCAGCATCCCGTTTTCCGATTGCAGGGTGATATCCTTGTCACCGACGTAATTTGCGACCAGCGTCGGGATGCCGATGCCAAGGTTCACATACCAGCCGTCTTGCAATTCTTCCGCCGCGCGGGCCGCCATCTGGTTGCGATCCCAACCTTTGATCTGTTCGGTCATTACGCGTCCTCCCGCTTGCGCGTGGTGCGCTGTTCGATGCGTTTTTCGTGGGCGCCTGCGATGATCCGGTGGACATAGATCCCAGGCAGATGAATGTGATCGGGGTCCAGACTGCCGGTTGGCACGATTTCTTCAACCTCGACGACACAAATCTTGCCGCACATCGCAGCAGGCGGATTGAAATTGCGTGCGGTCTTGCGAAACACCAGATTGCCGGTTGCATCTGCCTTCCACGCCTTGACGATGGACAGGTCGGTAACAATGCCATGTTCCAGAATATAGGTCTGGCCGTTGAAATCCTTGTGTTCCTTGCCATCCGCTATCACGGTGCCGACGCCGGTTTTCGTATAGAACCCGGGGATCCCGCAGCCACCGGCGCGCATCCGTTCGGCCAAAGTGCCTTGTGGGTTGAATTCGAGTTCCAGCTCGCCCGACAGATACTGGCGCATGAATTCGGCATTTTCGCCGACATAGGACGAGATCATCTTTTTCACCTGCCGCGTCTGCAACAGGATGCCTATTCCGAAATCATCCACACCCGCGTTGTTGGATGCGAATGTCAGGTCCTTGGTGCCCGCATCCTTGATCGCCGCCAGCAGCAGTTCGGGAATGCCGCACAGGCCGAACCCCCCCGCTGCGATGAACATGCCGTCGAACAAAAGCCCGTCCAACGCTTCTTGTGCCGAGCCGTAGATCTTTTTCATGCCGCTCCCCTTAGCCGTTCGCGCAAAACTGTCGCGGTCCCCGCGCAAAGTCAATCGCCGCGCTGCAGCACTGCTACTTGGTCGCTGCTTTCTTTGGTACGGGCTTTTTCGCGGCAGGTTTCTTGGCGGCAGGTTTTTTCGCCGCAGGCTTTTTGGCCGATGGCTTCTTTTTTCCAGCCTTGGCAGCGCGTTCGTCGATCAGGTCGATGGCCTGCGCCAGCGTCAGATCATCGGGCGTGATCGTGTCGGGGATCGTCGCGTTGATCTTGTCCCATTTCACATAGGGGCCGTATTTGCCGTCGTAGATATTGACCGCGCCACCCGCTTGCGGATGGTCGCCCAGTTCGCGGATCGGCGCCGCTGCCTTGCCACGCCCACCGCGCGAGGCGACCTTTTCGGCCAGCAATTGCACAGCGCGGTTCATGCCTACGGTCCAGACCTCGTCGATGCCATCAAGATTGGCATTGGTACCGCCCTTGTCCGACGTGCTGGCCGCATGTTTGAGATAAGGGCCGTACCGCCCGATATTGGCCCAGACCATGATGCCATCTTCGGGATGCGGGCCGATCTGGCGGGGCAGTTGCAGCAGGCGCAGCGCCTGTTCCAGATCGACGTCTTCCGCAGGCCAGCCTTCGGGCACGCCGGTGCGGTCGGGTTTGGGGTTGGCCTCGGATGCGGCGCCACGCTGCACATAAGGGCCGAAACGCCCCTTGAAGATGCGGATTTCATCGCCCGCGTCATGCCCCAGCAATTTGCCATCGGGCGGAATCGCGGATTTTTCAGCCTCTGGATCTGGTGGGCCAAAGGGACGGGTATAGCGGCATTCGGGGTAATTCGAACAGCCGATGAACGCACCGCCCAACCGCGCCGTGCGCATCGACAGCCGGCCTGCACCACAATTGGGGCAAAGACGCGGATCGGTGCCATCGGCAGTGGGCGGAAACAGATGCGGTTCCAGCACCTCGTTGATCTTGTCCAGCACTTCACCAATGCGCAGATCAGCGGTTTCGGCGATGGCGGCGGAAAAATCGCGCCAGAACCGGTCCAGTACCTTTTTGTAATCGGCGTTGCCCGCGCTGACCTCGTCGAGCTGGTTTTCCAGATCGGCGGTAAAGTCATAGCCAATGTATTTCTGGAAATAATTCATCAGAAAGGCAGTGACCAAGCGGCCCTTGTCCTGCGGGATCAGGCGGTTCTTGTCCTTTTCGACATAGCCGCGATCTTGAATCGTGGTCACGATCGAGGCGTAGGTCGATGGCCGCCCGATGCCCAGTTCTTCCATCCGTTTGACCAGCGTCGCCTCGGTATAGCGGGGCGGTGGCTGGGTGAAATGCTGCTCGGGATCGACTGATTGCTTCACGACCTTTTCGCCTTGTGCGAGCTGCGGCAGGCGTTTGTCGTCGTCATCGGCAGTATCGTCGCGGCCTTCCTCATAGATGGCGATGAAGCCGTCGAAGACCATGACCTGCCCATTGGCGCGCAGGACCACCTGCCCATCCGCGCTGGCCAGGTCAACGACGGTGCGTTCCAGCTGCGCCGCCGCCATCTGGCTGGCCAGCGTGCGTTTGTAGATCAGGTCATATAATTTCCGCTGGTCGGCATCCTTGATATCGGCCTGATCGGCACCGACCATCATGTCGGTGGGGCGGATACATTCATGCGCTTCCTGCGCGTTCTTGGCCTTGTTTTTATAGATTCGGGGCTGGTCGGGCAGGTACTGCGCACCGAATTTCGTCTTGATCGCGTCGCGCGCGCCGGTCACGGCCTCTGGTGCCATGTCGATCCCGTCGGTCCGCATATAGGTGATCAGACCGGATTCGTACAAACGCTGCGCCACGCTCATCGTCTGCTTGGCCCCCATACCGTATTTGCGGCTGGCCTCTTGTTGCAGGGTCGATGTCATGAACGGCGGGCTGGGGTTGCGGAAGGCGGGTTTCGCCTCGACTGATGTGATTTTCAGATCGCGCGACGTCACCGCCTGCACTGCCATTTCGGCCTGAGTGGCATTGCCCAGATCGAATTTATCAAGCTTCTTGCCCGCCAGTGCGGTCAGCCGCGCCTCGAAAATCTGGCCGCGCGGGGATTCGAGCTGCGCCTTGACGGTCCAGTATTCCTGATTGCGAAAGGCCTCGATTTCCATCTCGCGCTCGACGATCAGGCGCAGGCAGACCGATTGCACGCGGCCCGCCGATTTCGCGCCGGGCAGTTTGCGCCACAGAACGGGCGACAGGTTGAACCCGACAAGGTAGTCCAAAGCGCGGCGCGCAAGATAAGCCTCGACCAAGGGCGCATCGACCTGCCGAGGGTTTTTCATCGCCTCGAGGATCGCGGTTTTCGTGATCGCGTTGAACACCACACGGCTGACGGGTGTGTCCTTGCGGATCGCCTTTTTCTCGGTCAGGGCCTCGGTCAGGTGCCATGAAATCGCCTCCCCCTCACGGTCGGGGTCGGTGGCAAGGATCAGGACGTTGTCGGTTTTTAGCGCATCGACGATGGCCTTGATATGCTTTTTGCTGTCGGTCGCGATTTCCCATTTCATGTCAAAATCGTCGTCGGGCAGCACGGATCCATCCTTGGGCGGCAGGTCGCGCACATGGCCATAGGATGCCAGAACCGTATAGCCATGGCCAAGATATTCGTTGATTTTCTTGGCTTTTGCGGGGGATTCGACAACGACGACGGGCATGGGAATCCTTTATCTGCGCGGCTTTGTTCAAGTGGCGCAAGATGTGGCGACGACGACATGAATGTCAATGACACGAAATTCCCGCCCATCTTCCGAGCCGAAATATCCCCGCCGGAGGCCAGAAAGTCTGGTCGCTACACTGCGCGTGCTAGCAACCCACCGGCCTGGCGCGTGATCTTCCCATCAAGCTCCAGATCGACAAGGGCAGGACCCACGTCGGTGGCAGACACTGCAAGGTCGCGCACCAGCTGGTCTTCGGCGACGGGGGCAGGGCCAAGGCGCTGCAGGATCATCGCGTGCAGCGCCGCAATATTGCGCAGCGCAGGGCGAGCCTGCGGCGCCTGTCGCAGGAGAGGTGTTGTAATAACCGGTTTGTGTGCCAGCGCCTCGATCACGTCATCGGCGGATCGCACCAATGTCGCGCCATCGCGCAACAGCATGTTGCAGCCTGCCGCGCGGGCATCGAACGGATGGCCTGGCACGGCCAGCACGTCGCGCGCCTGATCCAGTGCATTGCGCGCGGTGATCAGGCTGCCTGATTTCGCCGCAGCCTCGACCACGACAACGGCCTGCGCGATGCCAGAAATGATGCGGTTGCGCGCTGGAAAATGCCGCGCCTGCGGTTGCAGCCCCATCGGCACTTCCGCGATCCGCAACCCCTGTTTGGCAATGTCATGGGCCAGTTGGGTGTTTTCGACCGGATAGATCACATCGACGCCACCGGCCTGCACCGCCACGGTGCCGCCCGCCAGCGCGCCCAGATGCGCCGCCGTGTCGATGCCGCGCGCCAGACCGGACACCACGACATAGCCCGCATCGGCCAGATCATTTGCCAGCTTGCGCGCCATGCGCGTGCCCAGCGATGACGCGTTGCGCGCGCCGACAAGGGCGATCATTGGGCGGGTCAGTAACTCGGTCTGCCCCAGACACCATAAAAATGCAGGCGCATCAGATATATCGCGCAAGGCTGCAGGATAAAGTGCGTCATTGTCCCATAACAGGCGCGCGCCCACGGCCTTTGCGGCCTGCAATTCGGCGCGAATGACACCGATCGGGCAAATCGCGTAATCATCGACACCGGCGGCGCGCGCGACATCGGGTAGGGCCTGCAGGGCGTCGGCCGCCGTGCCATATTCTGCCAGCATCCGCCGATAGGTGGCGGGGCCGACGCGGCGGGATCGCAATAGGCGAAGATGGCTGATCACATCCTCTTCCGTGGTGGGGGGGAGTTTGGGGGGGGGATGGAAGATTTAATCGGGTGGGTCATCCCTTGCTCCGCCTATTGCTGACCAAGGGGTACGCCTTTGCAATTAATAACCCGTGAATCGTGCCGTGGTCCTAGCTGATATTCTTTTAAGTTTTTGATTTAATTATTTTTCTACGTGAGGCGGGCCGCATGAATTGCGGCTTTGAACGCACGCTTGCCCGAATCGGTCACAATCAGGCTGCTGCGCCACCGACGGTCAGTCCCCCGATCAGCAGGCTGGGCTGGCCCACGCCGACAGGCACCCATTGACCTGCCTTGCCGCAATTGCCGATTCCAGGATCAAGCGCCAGATCATTGCCGATCCCTCTGATTCGTTGCAACGCGGTCGCCCCGTCACCGATCAGCGTTGCCCCTTTGACCGGCGCGCCGATGACACCGTTTTTCACGCGATAGGCTTCGGTGCAAGAAAACACGAATTTGCCGTTGGTGATATCGACCTGCCCGCCGCCGAAACCGACAGCATAGATCCCGTCCTTCAGTTCGGAAACAAGGCTTTCGGGGCTGGCATCGCCTGCCAGCATATACGTATTGGTCATGCGCGGCATCGGCGTATGGGCGAAACTTTCCCGCCGCCCGTTGCCGGTCGGAGCAACGCCCATCAGGCGGGCGTTCTGGCGGTCCTGCATATAGCCAACCAGCACGCCATCCTCGATCAATACATTGCGCGCGCTGGGCGTGCCTTCGTCGTCGACGGTGATTGATCCACGCCGGTCGGGGATCGTACCGTCATCCAGCACGGTCACGCCCTTGGCCGCGATCTGCTGGCCCATCAGCCCGGCAAAGGCGCTGGTTCCCTTGCGATTGAAATCGCCCTCAAGCCCGTGCCCGATGGCTTCGTGCAGCAGGATACCGGGCCAGCCGGGGCCAAGCACGACATCCATCACGCCTGCAGGGGCGGGTTCGGCGTCAAGGTTCACCAGCGCGATGCGCAACGCCTCGCGGACGATGGGTTCCCAATGGTCGCGGCTGATCAGCCCGATCAAGCCGGTGCGCCCGCCGCCGCCCATGCCGCCGCTTTCGCGCTTGCCGTTCTGTTCGACGATTACGCTGATATTGATGCGCGACATCGGGCGGGTGTCGGTGACCAGCGTGCCTTCGGGACGCAGGATCACCACCTCCTGATGCGAGGCACCAAGGCTGGCCGACACCTGCACCACCCGCGGGTCCAGCGCGCGGGCAAAGGCGTCGATCTCGCGCAGAACGTCGATCTTGGCGGGAAAGCTGGCCTGCAGCATCGGATCATCATCACTGTATAACTTGCGATTGGTGCCTGCGGGCGCATCGGCCATTACCCCGCCGCCGTCACCCACCGCCAGACGCGCGGTTGACACGGCACGGCGCAGGGCCTGTTCGTCGATGGTGGTCGCATGGGCATAGCCTGCGGTTTCGCCGCGCACAGCGCGCAGACCGAATCCTTCGGAGGCATCGAAACTGGCATTCTTGATCCGCCCGTCATCCAGCGACAGCATTTCGGACTTGCGCCTTTCGATGAACAATTCGCCGTCATCGGCCCCCGCCGTTGCCGTACGCAGCAAATCAAGCGCGCGGGCCTGATCCAGATGGGTCTCGAACGGGCGAAATGGGGTGGCGGTCATGGCAATATCCTTTGGCGGCGATTTTCAGGGACAAAAGCGTCTGTTTGCCGCAACAGCAGTTCTTGAGTTGTGCGTCAGGATATGGGACATGGACGCATCAAGACAATGGGATTCCGCCCGTAGCCCGAGCGGACTGACCGGGGATCGGGGCCGCGAGGCTTTATGAAGTTAGGGTACAACATGCGACTGAACACCTTTGCAACCTCTGTCTGGACCGCGCTTGGTCTGGTTCTGGCAGGCAGCACGGCGATGGCACAACAAAACATTGGCCAGGACCTCGAAATCGTGGGCCAGCCGTTGCCCGGCGGGATGGGTTTCCAGCCATCGGCAACCGAACTGGCGCGCGATGTCGTCTGGCTTGACTCCTTGCTGCTGGTCATCATCACCGTGATCACCATCTTTGTGACTGGCCTGCTGATCTATGTCATCATGCGCTACAATGCCCGCCGCAACCCGACCCCGGCAGGATTTACACACAATTCCCCGCTCGAAGTCGCATGGACCGTGGTGCCGATCGTCATCCTTGTGTTCATTGGTGCTTTTTCGCTGCCGATCCTTTTCAAGCAGCAGGAAATCCCCGAGGCGGATATCACCATCAAGGTGACAGGCTACCAGTGGTACTGGGGCTATGAATATGTAGACGAAGATGTCAGCTTTGAGAGCTTTCTGCTGAACCGCGAAGAGCTGGAGCAGTTTGGCTATACGCAGGACCAATATCTGCTGGCGACTGATACAGCCGTTGTTGTGCCTGTCGGTGCAACCGTCGTGATGCAAGTGACGGCAGCCGATGTGATCCATTCCTGGACCGTCCCCGCATTTGGCGTCAAGCAAGATGGTATCCCTGGCCGCTTGGCGGAGCTTTGGTTCGCTGCCGAACGCGAGGGCATCTACTTTGGCCAATGTTCGGAACTTTGCGGTCAGGCGCATGCTTATATGCCGATCACCGTCAAAGTGGTCAGCCAGGAAACATATGACGCATGGCTGGCTGACGAGCAGGGCTTGTCCTGATCGACGGGCGGGTCACCTTTCACCTGACGGATCCGCCATCAGCGTGATTGTACCGCACTTTGCAAGGACAGACTGCCAATGACTGATTTCAGCGCCAACGAACAATCGATCCAAAAGGCGGGCCATGAGGCGGGCATGGGCGATTACTTTGCCCTGCTCAAGCCGCGCGTCATGTCGTTGGTCGTGTTCACGGCCCTTGTGGGGCTGCTGGTCGCGCCGGTGCCGGTGCATCCGTTCCTGGGGTTCGTGGCGATCCTGTGCATCGCCGTTGGGGCAGGGGCTTCGGGCGCGCTGAACATGTGGTGGGACGCCGATATCGACGCGGTGATGAAACGCACGGCAAGCCGGCCTATACCATCGGGGCGCGTTGCACCGGGCGAGGCGTTGGGAATTGGTGTCGCGCTGTCGGGGTTCGCCATCGTGCTGCTGGGGCTTGCGACGAATTTTCTGGCGGCCGGGTTATTGGCCTTCACGATCTTTTTCTATCTCGTTGTCTATTCGATGTGGCTGAAACGCGCGACGCCGCAGAATATCGTCATCGGTGGTGCTGCCGGTGCTTTCCCGCCGATGATCGGCTGGGCGGTCGCGACGGGTGGGGTGAGCATCGAATCTGTGTTGATGTTCGCGCTGATTTTCATGTGGACGCCGCCGCATTTTTGGGCGCTCGCGCTATTTGTGAAATCTGATTACGGCCGTGCCGGTGTGCCGATGCTGACCGAAACGCATGGCCGCGACGCGACACGGCGGCATGTGGTTGTTTACACGCTGTTGCTGGTGCCTGTGGCGCTGGGCCTCGGGCTGACATCAATTGGCGGGCCATTTTATATGGCGGTTGCTGTGGTGATGAATGCATGGTTCCTGAAAGGCGCCTATGACATCTGGCAGCGTGACGATGCTGCCTGCGAGGCTGACAAACACGCGGTCGAGATCAAGGTTTTCAAAGTCTCTCTTTACTATCTGTTCGCGCATTTCGGCGCATTGCTGGTCGAAGCTGCATTGCGGCTTTATGGTTTGGGAGGCTGGTCATGGTAATCCGCGTCGAACACGAACTGCATACGCGTCGCAAAGGGCGCAATGCCGGTGTCGGTCTGTTGCTGGTTGGTTTTATCGCCATCGTTTTTGGATTGACCGTGGTCAAGGTTTTGCAGCTGGACGACATCCGTCAATTCGAAACCTTTGACCACGCGCCGCGTCCGCAACTGATGCCTGAGACGGAGGTTGGCCAGTGACCTTGTTCCCGCGTCTGAAAGGGATTCACCGCAGTGCCGCGCAGGCCACGGCGCTTGTCGTGGTCATGGGTGCGCTGGCATGGGCATCGGTGCCGTTTTACGACTGGTTCTGCCGTGTCACGGGATTTGGCGGAACAACCAGCATTGCCGCAGGCGACAGCGATGTGATTCTGGATGAAACGATCAAGGTCCGCTTTGACGGCTCGCTGGGCCGCGACATGCCTTGGACCTTCAAGCCGGTGCAGCGCGAAGTTGAATTGCGCATCGGGGAAACCGCGCTGGTGTTTTACGAGGCGCATAACCCGCTGGACGTGCCGGTGGCAGGGCAGGCATCCTATAATGTGACACCTTATGAGGCCGGTGGATTTTTCGACAAGATCGAATGTTTTTGCTTTACCGAACAGGTGCTGGCGCCGGGTGAAACAGTGCTGATGCCGGTGTCGTTCTTCGTGCATCCCGACATCGTCGATGACCGCGAAGGTCAATATGTTCATACGATCACGCTGAGCTATACCTTTTTCGAGATCGACCTGCCGTCCGATTACATGCAGGCTTCGGCCGACGCGACAGCTTTGACACCGGCGCCGCAAGACGTCATAGAGACTAACTGAAGATAGCCGATAGGGAACGCACCAGATGGCGCATACGAAAAACCACGATTACCATATCCTTCCGCCTTCGATCTGGCCTTTCATTGGGGGGCTAGGGGCCTTCGTGATGTTGTTCGGCTCTGTTTTGTGGATGCATGAATCGGGGCCATGGATCTTCCTGATGGGCCTGATTGCAGTGCTTTACGTCATGTTCGCATGGTGGTCCGACGTGGTTGCCGAAAGCCAAGCAGGCGATCACACCCCCGTGGTGCGGATTGGCCTGCGCTATGGCTTTATCATGTTCATCATGTCCGAAGTGATGTTCTTTGCTGCCTGGTTCTGGTCGTTCTTCAAGCATCAGATGTATCCGATGGAAACCTATTTGGGCACCGAATACATCAAGCCGGAAATCTATGCGATTGATCCGTTCGGCCTGCCGCTGATCAACACGCTGCTTTTGCTGATCTCTGGCTGTGCTGCGACCTGGGCGCATCACGCGCTGGTCCATGAAAATAACCGCAAAGATCTGAAGCTGGGTCTGGTGCTGTCGATTATTTTCGGTGCGATATTCACGGCGTTTCAAGCCTATGAATACTGGATCCTGGTCACGCATGACGGGTATACCTTTGGAGGCGAAATCCATTACGCCAACTTCTTCATGGCGACAGGTTTTCACGGTGCGCATGTGGTGATTGGGGCGATCTTCTTGCTGATTTGCCTATTGCGGGCTGAACGGGGCCATTTCACCCCGGAAAAGCACGTCGGTTTCGAGGCTGCGATCTGGTACTGGCACTTTGTTGATGTGGTCTGGCTGTTTCTGTTTGCTGCGATCTATATCTGGGGCGCGTAAGTCGGGGTTCACCCCGACCTACCCCAATAAATCAAGCGCGCGGCATCCCCGCGCGTTTTTTCCATCAAAGGCGTGACATGCTGCGCAAGATTATCTTTCCCGTGCTGCTCGGCGTTGCCGGATGCGGCGTTCTCATCTGGCTCGGCATGTGGCAGATCGACAGGCTGGCGTGGAAAGAGGATATCCTTGCCAATATCAACGCACGGCTAGCCGCCGATCCGGCACCTTTCACCCCCGATGTGGCCGAAGCGGATGATGAATATACCCGCGTGACCCTGTCGGGAACATCCACCGGCGAGGAGCTGCATGTGCTGGTGTCCGGCACGGCGGCAGGGACTGGCTACCGGGTCATTTCCCGGTTCGCGACGGATGACGGCCTGACGATCCTGCTGGATCAGGGGCTGTTGCCGCTGGATGCCAAGGCCGCCGCGCCATTGCTGGCACCCATGCAGGTCACCGGCACGCTGGTGTGGCCCGATGACCAGACCAGCAGCACGCCGGACCCCGACCTGCCCGCAAATATCTGGTTTGCGCGCAATGTCGATACGATGGCCGCAGCGCTGGACAGCCTGCCGGTGATGGTCGTCGCCACCGCGACCACCCCCGCCGACCCGCGCCTGACGGCGCTGCCGGTCGCAACCGCCGATATCAAGAACGACCACTTTGCCTACGCCGTCACATGGTTCTTGCTGGCCATCGTCTGGGCCGTTATGTCCCTGTTCCTGATCCTCCGCACTCTTCGGCCAAAGGACGCCTGATCATGCGCTATATCTCGACCCGCGGCACGGCGCCCGTGCTGACCTTTGAACAGGCAATGCTGACAGGTCTGGCGCGTGACGGCGGGCTTTATGTGCCCGCGGACATCCCGACCCTGTCGCATGCCCAGATCGCGGCAATGGCGGGCAAGTCTTACGAAGACGTGGCTTTCGACGTGATGCGCCCCTTCATCGGCGACACCTTTACTGACGCACAGTTCCGTGACCTGATCGCGCGCGCCTATGCCTGTTTCGGTCATGCCGCCCGCGCGCCTTTGGTGCAGGTCGACAGCAATCATTACCTGCTGGAATTGTTCCACGGCCCGACGCTGGCGTTCAAGGATTTCGCTATGCAGCTGATCGGCCAGATGTTTCAGGCCGCGCTGTCCCGGTCCGGCGACCGCGTGACCATCGTGGGCGCGACATCGGGCGACACCGGATCAGCGGCGATCGAGGCGTTTCGCGGGCTCAAGGCGGTCGATGTCTTTATCCTCTACCCTCATGGCCGCGTGTCCGAAGTACAGCGCCGCCAGATGACGACGCCGACCGAGGCGAATGTCCATGCACTGGCTGTGACCGGCGATTTCGACGATTGTCAGGCGCTGGTCAAAGATATGTTCAACGACTTCGCCTTTCGCGACGACGTGCGGCTGGCAGGGGTCAATTCGATCAACTGGGGCCGCGTTCTGGCGCAGGTGGTGTATTATTTCACCGCCGCCGTCAGCCTTGGCGCGCCGCACCGCCCTGTCAGTTTCACCGTCCCGACCGGCAATTTCGGTGACATTTTCGCAGGTTTTATCGCCAGACAGATGGGCCTGCCGATTGCCGATCTGGTGGTGGCAACCAACCGCAACGACATTTTGCACCGGACGCTGCAGACGGGTGCCTATACCAAGCAAGGCGTGACCCCCACGATCAGCCCGTCGATGGATATTCAGGTCAGCTCCAATTTCGAACGCGCGCTGTTTTATGCTTACGGGCAAGACGGGGCAGCGGTGGCCAGCCAGATGGACGACCTGAAATCCGGCGGTTTCAAAATCTCGCAAGGGGCCTATGACATGCTGACGGCTGCGTTCAAATCGGGCCGCGCGTCAGAGGAAGACACCAGCACCACGATCAAGACCTACCTCGCGCAGCATGGCGAACTCTTGTGCCCGCATACCGCCGTCGGCGCGCATGTGGCGCAGGCGCATCTGGGCAGCATCCCGATGGTCACACTCGCCACCGCCCATCCCGCCAAATTCCCCGACGCGGTCAAGGCGGCCTCGGGCATATCTGCCCCGCTACCCGCGCGCATGGCGGACTTGTACGACCGCCCCGAACGGGTCACACCTGTCGCAGCAGATTTGGCGGCGCTGCAAACCGTCATCAAGGAACGGATCATATCTTGACCATCCAGCAACACACCCTGTCTAACGGATTGCGCATCGTCACCGAACAGATGCCGGGCCTGAAATCCACCAGCATCGGCATCTGGGTGCTGGCAGGCGGCCGGCATGAACGGATCGAACAGAACGGTATCGCGCATTTTCTGGAACATATGGCCTTCAAAGGCACCAAATCCCGCACCGCGCTGCAAATCGCTGAACAGATCGAGGATGTGGGCGGCTATATCAACGCCTATACCAGCCGCGAGATGACGGCGTACTACGCCCGCGTGCTGGAAGATGACGTCGCCCTTGGCCTTGATATCATCGCCGATATCCTGTTGAACCCACTGTTCGAAGATGCGGAAATCGAGGTTGAACGCGGCGTGATCCTGCAGGAAATCGGTCAGACGCTGGACACCCCCGACGACATCATCTTTGACTGGTTGCAGGAAGAAGCCTATCCTGACCAACCTCTTGGCCGGTCCATTCTGGGCGAGGCGGCGCGCGTCAGCAACTTTGCCAAAGGCGATCTGGACCGGTTCGTCGGCGAACATTACGGACCGAACCAGATGATTTTGGCCGCCGCCGGTGCCGTCGATCACGACGCCATCGTGCGGCAGGCCGAGGCGCTTTTCGGCCATCTGCCACGGGTCGAGCGTGCAGCGGGCCTGTTGCAACCCGCGAAATTCATTGGCGGCGAACGGCGTGCGACCAAGGCGCTGGAACAGGTGCATTTCGCGCTGGCGCTCGAGGGGCCGACCTACCGCGACCCCGCGATCTATACCGCGCAGATCTATGCGACCGCCTTGGGCGGCGGCATGTCCTCGCGGCTGTTTCAGGAAATCCGCGAAAACCGCGGGCTCTGCTATACGATCTTTGCGCAGGCCGGTGCCTATGAGGACACCGGCATGACCACGATCTATGCTGGCACGAGCGCCGAACAGATCGCCGAACTCGCGCATGTGACCATTGACGAAATGAAGCGCGCCGCTGACGATATGTCCGACGCCGAGGTGGCCCGCGCCCGCGCGCAGATGAAGGCCGGAATGCTGATGGGCCTTGAAAGCCCCTCGAACCGTGCTGAACGGTTGGCGCGTCTGTTGTCGATCTGGGACCGGATACCGGGGATCGAGGAAACCATCGCCCATATCGATAATGTGACCACCGGCGATGTGAAAACCTTTGCCGCGCAGATGGCAGGGCAGGTTGGAACAGCTTTGGCGCTTTACGGCCCGGCGGATCAGGCCCCGACGTTGGACGCGCTGAAAGCACGGCTTGCCGCATAATGCTGGGCATCAAGCGCAAGGTTAGGATCGAAACCGAACGACTGACCCTGCGCGCGCCCATGCACACAGATTTCCGCCCCTGGGCCGCCCTGCGGCAGGCCAGCGCGGATTTCCTGACCCCGTGGGAACCCAGCTGGGCCACTGACCATCTGTCGCGCAGGGGGTTCACCAACCGGGTCTATTGGGCGCAACGGTCTATTGCCCAAGGGTCGGCCTTGCCCCTGTTCCTGTTTCGCCGGTCCGATGATGCGCTTTTAGGGGCAATTACATTGGACCATATCAAACGTGGCCCTGCGCAATCGGGGATCACCGGCTATTGGATCGGCGCGCCTTTCGCGCGGCAAGGCTATATGCGCGAGGCGGTGCAGGCGGTCGTACACCATGCCTTCACCGTGCTGGACCTCAGCCGGGTCGAGGCGGGCTGCCTGCCGGAAAACACGCCGTCACGACGGCTGCTCGAACAATGTGGCTATAAATACGAAGGCGTCGCGCAAAGCTATTTGCAGATCAACGGACGCTGGCGCAACCATGTGCTATACGCCAACCTGCGCCACGACAGGCGCGGCAAGACGGATGTGGGATAGATGCTGAACGCGGCGACATCGGAATTTGAAGACCTTTTGCGCGGGCTTCTGGATGCCGCCGCCTTCCGTCCGGACAGCGCCCCCTATTTCAACGAACCACGCGGGCGCTGGCAAGGGCACGGGCTGGTCGTGGCTCCCGCCGATACCGCCGCTGTCGCCGCTGTGGTCACGGCCTGCGCGCAGGCGCGCGTGGCGATTGTACCCTATAGCGGTGGCACCGGCCTTGTCGGTGGGCAGGTCATGCCAGATGGTCCGGCGCCGGTGGTTTTGTCGCTGGAAAGGCTGAACAAGATCCGCGCGGTCTATCCCTCCGAAAATGTGCTGGTCTGCGAGGCGGGCGTGATCCTTGCCCATGTGCAACAAGCGGCCGAGGATGCAGGCAGGCTGTTCCCGCTTTCGCTCGCCTCCGAAGGATCGGCACGGATCGGCGGTTTGCTGGCAACCAATGCAGGCGGGGTGAATGTGCTGCGCTACGGCAATGCGCGCGCTCTGTGTCTGGGGCTGGAGGTCGTGCGCCCCGATGGCACGATCTGGCACGGGCTGACGCGGCTGCGCAAGGACAATACCGGCTATGACCTGCGCAACCTGATGATCGGGGCCGAAGGCACGCTGGGGATCATCACCGCTGCCGCCCTGCGGCTGGTGCCGCGCCCCGTGCATCTGGGTGCGGCATTGCTGGCGGTGCCATCGCCGCAGGCGGCGCTTGACCTGCTGGCTATGGCCGGCGCACAGATCGGCGATGGTCTGTCGGCATTCGAGCTGATGCACCGGCAGGGGTTCGACTTTCTGGCCGAAGTCGGGCCCGATGTACGCCAGCCATTCGACGCGGCCCCCGAATGGAGTGTGCTGATCGACCTTGGTCTGCCCGCCAGCGGCAATCCTGATGCGGCACTCGAACGGCTGTTTGCTGATGCGTTCGATGCGGGGCTTGCCCTTGACGGTGTCATTGCGCAATCTGCAGCGCAGCGGAAGGCGTTGTGGGCCATCCGTGAGAATATTCCTGAGGCGAACCGCCGGATCGGGTCTATTGCCTCGCATGACATCGCCTTGCCGCTGAGCGCGGTGCCTTCATTCATTGCGCAGGCGTTGGACGCCGTGCAGGCCCTGAGCGATATGCGTATCAACTGCTTTGGCCATCTGGGCGATGGCAACCTGCATTACAATGTCTTCCCGGCCGAGGGTCGCATGCGCATGGATTACGACGCCATACGTCCCGCCATACAGCAGACGATCCATGATCTGGTCGCTGCACTCGACGGTTCTGTCAGCGCAGAACACGGGATCGGGCGGGCCAAGGTGGATGATCTACAGCATTACGGTGATGCAGCAAAGCTTGCCATGCTGCGCGCGATCAAGGATGCGCTCGACCCCGAGGGCATCATGAACCCCGGCGTGATCCTGCCCGAAGGATAGGACCGGTGGGGCCGCGCCTCCGGCGGGAGTATTTTGGGGAAATAAGAAGTATGAAAGATGCGCCCGACCCCGTTGCCCGCTACAGGCCGACCTTTGTGGAGTCCGGGATCGGGCGACTTCTCATTTCACGGTCATCGGCTCTCCAGCCTGTACCGTGGAACCGGCATACCGCATTTTCCTTAACAACTTCTTATTTCCCCGAAATACTCCCCGCGCGGAGCGCATCAAAGTCCTTCAAAAGCGCAAAGGCTATGCACCTGCATCCCGAGGTTTTGCAGTCTACGCGCGCCGCCCAATTCAGGCAGGTCGATGATAAAGGCACAGCCGGCTACCTGCGCACCCAGCCGTTCGACCAGACGGATGCCCGCCTCGGCGGTACCACCGGTCGCAAGCAGGTCATCGACCAGTAACACCTTGTCTCCCGGTTGCAGCGCGTCGTCATGCAGTTCCATCACAGCCTCGCCATATTCGAGCTGATAGGCCTGTTCCACCGTCTTGCCGGGCAATTTGCCTTTCTTGCGGATCGGCACAAAGCCGACCGACAGTTGATGCGCAATGGCCCCGCCAAGAATGAAACCGCGTGCTTCCAGCCCCACGACTTTGTCGATGGGTGTGCCGGCATAGGGGTGCAGCAGTTGGTCAATCGCCATGCGAAAGCCACGCGCGTCGCTGAACAGCGTGGTCACATCGCGGAACATGATCCCCTCATGCGGGAAATCGGGAATGGTGCGGATATAGTCACGGACGGTTTTCATCTGATTTCTTTCGCAAGGACACGGGCAGTGATCACATCAAGCTGCGCCATCAGCGCGCGATCACGTTTGTCGGGGGCGGTCATGATCGCATGATCCAGCGCGCGGTCGCAGCCATGCGCGCAGGGGGCGCGGTCGGCCCCCAATAGGGCAGGCAGCCGCGCGATCAGGTCATGCGCCTTGCTGCCGTTGCCTTTCAAGGTTGCGATGATCGCGGTGATATCGACAGCCCCGTGGTCGGGGTGCCAGCTGTCATAATCGGTGATCATTGCGACCGAGGCATAGCAGATTTCCGCCTCACGAGCGAGTTTCGCCTCTGGCATGTTGGTCATGCCGATCACGTCGCAGCCCCAGCTGCGGTAGAGTTTGCTTTCCGCCATCGAAGAAAACTGCGGGCCTTCCATCGCCAGATAGGTACCGCCGCGATGCACGGTGATGCCCGCAGCCTCGGCCGCCGTTGCGCACGCATCCGACAGGCGCGGGCAGGTCGGATGCGCAAGGCTGACATGCGCCACGCAGCCTGTGCCGAAGAACGATTTTTCCCGCGCAAAGGTCCGGTCGATAAACTGGTCCACGATCACGAAATCGCCCGGCGCCATCCCTTCGCGGAACGATCCGCAGGCACTGACGCTGATGATATCGGTCACCCCTAGCCGTTTCAGCGCGTCGATATTTGCGCGGTATGGTACTGTCGTGGGTGAATGCACATGGCCGCGCCCGTGGCGGGGCAGAAAGGCCATCTTCACGCCTCCCATCTGCCCTGTCAGCACCGCGTCCGAAGGTGCGCCCCATGGGCTGTCGACGGTGACCCATGACGGGTCCTGCAATCCGTCCATGTCATAGATGCCTGACCCGCCGATGATACCCAGAATGGCCTGTGTCATTCTTACTCTCCCGGGCGGGTCAGGCTGAACACATCGCGCACGGCCGTGTAATCGCGATAGCCAAGCCGCGCCAGCGGGTGAAAGGTGGTCACGTCGAACAGACCGTCCACTAGGCAGTTGTCGCGGATATGCACGCCAATCACTTCGCCGAAGACCGCGAAATTGGCGGCACCGGGCAGGGTGACGATCTGGGTAAGCTTGCATTCCAGCGTGGCGGGTGCATTGGCCACCCGCGCGCAGGCAATCGTTTCACATTCAGCCTTGGTGATGCCGGCCAGTGCGAATTCATCCGTGGCGCGGTCCCATGGCCCTGATGTCTGGTTCATCGCGTCGCGCATCGCGTATTCCACGATATTGACCGCGAATACCCCCGTTTCGCGGATATTGGCGACGCTGTCCTTGGTGCCGTCACGGTCTGGTTTGGCGCTGGTCGAGGCGAACATCACCTGTGGCGGCTCATAGGCGACAGCGTTGAAAAACGAATAGGGGGCAAGGTTGTCCTGCCCGTCCGCCCCGCGTGTCGCGATCCAGCCGATAGGTCGCGGCGAGACGATGGCGTTGAACGGGTTATGCGGCAGATTATGGCCGTCTTTCGGGGCGTAAAACATGGTCAAGACCTTTTCCTGCGATCCGCCAAGGGGTAGCGTGGCCGGACAGCCTTGGCCAGATGAAAGACGCATGCAGATTCCATCCATCACATTGGCCATCGAGACTGGTGCAGATTACTGGGAGGCCGAGGCGCTCTATGATCTGTGCTTTTCGCCGGGCCGCAGCGCGCTGTCGTCCTATCGTCTGCGCGAGGATGTGCCGCCGATCGCCGATCTGTGCTGGACCGCGCGTGATCCGGACGGGGTGCTGGCGGGGGTGATCCGCTGCTGGCCCTGTTATGTAGGCGAGACGCCGGTCGTCCTGCTGGGGCCTGTGGCCGTCCATCCGACGCGGCAGGGCGAAGGGATCGCGGGGCTGCTGATCTACCGTGTCACGCAGGTGGCGCGCAAAGCGGGCTGGTCGCGCATCCTGCTGGTGGGGGATCTGCCCTATTACAGCCGGTTCGGGTTTCAGCACCTGACCGGCGTCGTCATGCCGCCGCCTACCAATCCGGAACGGGTGTTGGGGCTGTCGCTGGCCCCTGACGCTTGGGTCGGCACATGTGGCATCGTGCGCAAGGCCGATGATTGTATTTTGCCGCGCTGACCCCATCTGTTGCGCATGACCGACAAGACCGTCATCCCATATGCCAGTCCCGTGCTAGTGCCACCTGCGCTGGATGATGGCACGCGTGCGCGGATCGCCGCCTTGGCACTGCGCCAGCGCAAGGCCAATGGCGTTCTGATGAAAGCGATCAATTTCGTCGGCGGTCAGGTCGAGGATGGGCTGAAAATGCTGCCCAAACCCCTGCGCGCCCAGTTGAACGAGGTGACGCGCAATGCCCTGCGCCGCAGTTACGATATCGCCGCACGGTCGCGCGGTGGCGTGGGCCAGCGCTTTGGGTCGGACCAGAGCCACCGGATCATCGGCACTTTGTCGGGTGCCATCGGTGGTTTTGGCGGCTTGCCCACGGCGCTGGCGGAATTGCCTGTTGCCACCACACTGATCTTTCGCGCGGTGCTGCATGTTGCCGCCGAATATGGCGAGGACCCCGCATCCGATGAAACCCGCATGGAATGTCTGGCCGTGTTCGGATCAGGCGGGCCGGGCAGCGCCGATGACGGGGTCGATACCGCCTTTATCGGTGCGCGGCTCAGCCTGTCGGGGGCGGCGGTCAACACGCTGATCAGCCGTGTCGCGCCGAAATTCGCGGCTGTGCTGTCACAGAAACTGGCGGCGCAGACGGTGCCGGTGCTGGGGGCCGTGGCGGGGGCGGGAACCAATTACGCCTTTGTGGATTATTATGTCGCCCTTGCGCATGTGCATTTCGGCCTGCGCCAATTGGTGCGCGAGTATGGCGATGTGGCGGTGCTGGATGAATTCCACCGCCAGCTTGCCGCCCCGCGCCTGCCTCAGACCTGATAGACCAGCCAGTCGGACACGGCGCGCCGCACCGATTGATCGCCGTTTGCGATGGCGGTATCCATCACGGCCCTGACCTCGTTCAGATCGACACGGCGCAACAGATGCTTGACCGGCCCGACCGAGGCGGGGCGCATCGACAATGTGCGCAGGCCAAGGGCTGCGAAACACAGGGCTTCGACCGGACGGCCTGCATCTTCACCGCAGAACGACAGCGGGGTTCCCGCCGCATCGCAGCGTTTGATCACATGTTCCAGAAACGACAGAAAACTCACGTCAAGCGTGTCGTATCGCCGCCGCACCAGTTCGTTTTCGCGGTCTGCGGCAAAGAAGAATTGTTTGAGATCATTGCCGCCGATGCTGATGAAATCGGCCTCTTGGAAAAACACATCCGGCGCAAAGGCCAGCGATGGGGTTTCCAGCATCGCTCCAACCTCGATACTGTCGGGCACCGGATGGCCCAGCCGGACCTCGCGGTCGAGCGCCTTGTCCATCTCGGCCTTGGCGGCGCGGAATTCGGCCAGTTGCGTGATGAACGGGAACATCACCGTCAAGGGCCGCCCCGCCGCCCCGCGTAACAAAGCCTGCAACTGCATCCGCAGAACGCCGGGTTTATCCAGCCCCACGCGGATCGCGCGCCAGCCCATCGCGGGATTGGGTTCGTCGTTCGCCTTCATATAGGGCAGCACCTTGTCAGACCCGATATCGAGCGTGCGAAACGCCACCCGCCGCCCGCCCGCCGCATTCAGCACGCGGTCGTAAAGCGCCGATAATTCGCCCCGTTGCGGCATCTGGTTGCGGATCAGGAACTGCAATTCGGTGCGAAACAGCCCCACACCTTCGGCGCCCGACCCCGCCAGCGATGGCAAATCCGCGATCAGCCCCGCATTCATCTGCAAGGACATGCGCGTGCCGCATTTCGTTTCAGCAGGCAGATCGCGGATCGAGGCATAGCGTTCCTGCGCGCGCGCCTGCATTTCGATTTTGTCGCGGAACGCCGCCTGCACGGTGTCGTCAGGCCGCAGATGCGCGATGCCCTGATCGCCATCGACAAGGATTGTGTCGCCGTTCAGTGCCTCGCGCGTGACACCCTTGGCATTGATCACCAGCGGGATCGCCCATGCGCGCGCAACGATGGTGGCATGGCTGCCGACGCTGCCTTCTTCCAGCACGATGCCGCGCAGTTTCTTGCCATATTCCAGCAATTCACCCGGCCCGATATTGCGCGCGACAAGGATCGGATCGTCGGGCATGTCGCTGCGGTCTTCGCCCTGACCGGTCAGGATGCGCAGCAGGCGGTTGGACAGATCGTCCAGATCATGCAGCCGTTCGCGCAGGTATGGGTCGGGCGAGCGTGACAGCCGCGCGCGCGCCAAGGATTGTTCCTTTTCCACGGCGGCCTCGGCGGACAGCCCGCTTTGCACATCGTCCTGCATCCGGCGAATCCAGCTGCTGGAATTGGCGAACATCCGGTAGGCTTCCAGGACCTGTACCTGTTCGGGATCGACTGACCGCGCGCCAACCATCATGTTGTCGACGGATTTGCGCAGGGTTTCGACCGCTTCGATCAGGCGTGTCTTTTCCTTTTCGGGGTCGTCCGAAATCGGGTTGGTGACGACAACGCGGGGTTCGTGCAAATAGACGCGGCCCGCGCTGGTGCCTTCCTGTCCGATAGAGCCGCGCAACAGCACGGGTTTCTGGTGCAGCGCCGACAAGGCCGCCCCTTCGCCGACGAAAGCGCCAAGCTCGGTCATTTCCGCAATGACCATGGCCACGATTTCAAGGGCGTAAACCTCGTCGGGTGTCATCACCCGTTCGGTTTTCGTCTGCACCACCAGCACGCCCAGTACATCGCCCAACCGCTGGATCGGCACCCCGCAGAACGAGGAATAGCGTTCCTCGCCGGTTTCGGGCATGTAGCGGAACCCCTTTTCGGCGGGGGCATTGGCGGTGTTGACGATATTGCCGGATTTGGCCGTGCGCCCGACCAGACCTTCGCCAAGCCGCATCCGAGTCTGGTGGACCGAATCCTGTTCAAGCCCCTGCGTGGCACACAATTCCAGCGTTTCGGGATCGCGGAACAGGTAGATCGAACAGACCTCGGCCTGCATGGACGAGGCGATCAGGTCCACGACACGGTTCAGCCGTGCCTGACCTTCGCTGTCGCTGGCCAAAGCCTCGCGCAAGCGGCCAAGCAGTTTGCGGCTTTCGCTTTCCAACCGTTCCGGCATGGGTCCCCCGATATCAGCGGACCGATCCGACAGGATCAGCCAGCCTTGTCCAATTCGAACGCATCATGCAGGGCCTGCACGGCAAGTTCCATGTATTTCCTGTCGATCAGCACAGAAATCTTGATCTCGGAGGTGGTGATGACCTTGATGTTGATCCCTTCAGCAGAAAGCACCTTGAACATCTTGGCGGCCACACCGGTATGGCTGCGCATGCCGATGCCGACGACGCTGACCTTGGCCACACCTTCGTCGGCGACCAGATCATGAAAATTGATCGCGCCTGAGGTCTTGGCATCGTTCATCGCCGTTTCGGCGCGCAAGACCTGATCCTTGGGGCAGGAAAAGGTCATGTCGGTGCGGCCTTCCTCGGATATGTTCTGCACGATCATATCCACGTTCACGCCTGCATCCGACAGCGGACCAAAGATCGCGGCAGCGATACCGGGACGGTCCGCGACCGAGATCAGGGTCATTTTTGCCTCGTCACGGGAATAGGCGACACCGGCCACAACATTGGATTCCATGATTTCCTCCTCATCGCAGACCAGCGTTCCGGCGCTGTCCGATGGTTCCTCGAATGATGACAGCACCCGCAGGCGCACTTTATACCGCATCGCCAGTTCGACGGATCGCGTTTGTAGAACCTTGGCCCCGAGAGAGGCCAGTTCCAGCATTTCCTCGAACGAAATCTTGTCGAGCTTGCGGGCCTTCGACGTGATCCGCGGATCGGTGGTATAAACCCCGTCCACATCGGTATAGATATCGCAGCGTTCCGCACCAAAAGCGGCGGCAAAGGCGACAGCCGTGGTGTCCGACCCGCCACGCCCCAGCGTGGTGATCCGGCCTGCGGCGCTGACGCCTTGGAAACCGGCAACCACGGCGACCTTCATCCCTTCGCCGAATTTGGCGGTGATGTTCTTGGTCGGAATTTCCTCGATCCGCGCTGATGCATGGGCGTCAGTTGTCAGAACCGGCACCTGCCAGCCTTGCCAGCTGCGCGCGGGAATATCCATTTCCTGCAACCGCAGCGCCATCAGCCCAGCCGTCACATTCTCACCCGAGGACACGATCGCATCATATTCGCGCGCATCGTATAGGGGCGATGTCTTGGACACCCAGCCCACCAGTTCATTGGTCTTGCCCGACATGGCCGACACGATGACGATGACATCATAGCCATTGGCAACCTCAACAGCGACGCGTTTGGCCGCGCGCGCGATCCGGTCAAGATTGGCCACAGACGTGCCACCAAATTTCATCACAAGCGTCGGCATGGGTCATCCTTGAAAACAAGCGGCGTTAGTCCGCGCCCGTTTACTGGGCGACTGCGCAAAGCGCAAATGCTTAGTAAGGATGCACGCGCCCGTCCCATGTCTCGAAACAGCCCGATGTCGCGGGGCAAAGGGCGGCGAACCGCGCGATCAGGCCGGTGGCACTGTCATCCACGCTGATTTCGGCAGTAGAGCCGCCCATATCGGTGCGCACCCAGCCCGGATGATAGATGCCGACGCTGATCCCTTCGGGCGCCAGATCGGTCGCCAGATGCCGGCCAAGGTTCAGTGCGGCTGCCTTGCTGGCGCGGTAGATGTAACTGCCGCCCGGCGCGCGGGTATGCGATGCCATCTGCGAGGAAATGATCGCGATCTTGCCTGCCTGCGCGCGGCGCAGATGCGGCAGAAACGCCTGCACGGTCAGGAACACGCCGGTGACATTGGTGGCAAACCCGTCTGCCCACATATCCGCCGGATAACCCTGATCCAGCAACTGGCCCTTGTCGGCATAAACGCCTGCATTGCAGACCAGAAGATCAATCGTCTGATCACCCAAAGTTGCGGCCAGCGCCGTGATCGCGGCGGGATCGGTCACGTCCAGACTGTGCAACGCACCGCCTGCCGCGCGCTGGGTGCCGCTGACCTTTGCGCCCGCACTGGCATAGCGGTCGGCCAGCGCCATGCCGATGCCGCGGTTGGCCCCCGTGATCAGAACATGCATCAATGCGCTTTCTTGGCGGGAATGAATGGCAATGGCATCACGGGGATACCATCCTCGGCCAGCTTGCGCGCCTCGGCCAGATTGGCCTCGCCATAGATCGGGCGGTCCGGCACCAGCCCGTCATGCATATCGCGCGCTTCTTTGGCAAAGGCAGTGCCAACATAATCGGCGCTGCTTTCGATCTTCTTGCGCAGGGCGGCCATCTGGTTTTCGACCGGTGCCGCGGTCGTCGCGATTGCCGGAGCCATCACCGATTTCGTCACGACACTCGATCCGCAGATGGTGCAGGACACATGCTTGCCCGCGACCAGCTTGTCAAAGGCAGCACCTGACTGAAACCAGCTTTCGAACTGGTGGTTCTGGTCGCATTTGAGATGGAATCGGATCATGGCTGCCGGCGTTGTTGCATGTGGTACAGTTAGGCTTTTTGCCCACCCTTGCAAGTTAGCGCAACACGGCCGGATCAAAGGTCGCCACGATCTTTTTCAGCGCCGGTTCTTCGAGCTTTTTGGCGGCCTTTTCGGGGGTGAACCATTTGCGCTTGCGCTGGTGTTTTTCGGGCCAGTCGCTCAGCACATGCTGGACATGCACCGGATAGACCATCGCCACAATGGGCGCGTTCACATTGCCCAAGGGTTTGATATAGCTGTAGATCCCAAGACAGATATCCAGCGCCTCGCCGCGCAGCCCGGCCTCTTCATAGGCTTCCATCGCGGCGGCGGCGGCCGGTGTCTGCTTGTGCATCGGCCAGCCCTTGGGCAGGATCCAGCGGCCGCGTGTGCGGCTGGTGACCAGACAGATTTCGACACGATCATTGTTGACCCGCCAGCACAGGGCTGCGAATTGCGCGCGAATATCGGTCTTGCGCCCGGTCGCGAATTTCAACGGGATCTGTTGCGCGGGTAAATTGGCCATGGTTCCGATCTGAATCCGAGTTACATCCCGGCAATGAATGACGTTATGACCGCCCTGTCAGCACGAACAAGCCCCCTGCCGCAATTTATCGGCGCTGAAATCTATCGCGGCTCGACCTATGGGTCGTGGCACCCGCTGCGGGTGCCGCGCGTGTCCACGGTGATGGACCTGTCGCGCGCGCTGGGATGGCTGCCATCTGCGCAATTCATCACCAGTCCGCGCGCCAAGGTCGCGGCCCTGACGGGGTTCCACACCCCCGCCTACCTGGCCGCGCTGCAAGCGGCAGAAGCTACCCAAACCGTCAGCGACGCGGTGCGCGCACGCCACGGGCTTGGCACCCCGTCCAATCCGGTCTTTTCGGAAATGTTCCGCCGTCCGGCCACGGCGGCGGGTGGGTCGCTGCTCGCGGGCGAGTTGCTCAAAAACGGTGGCATCATCTATTCGCCCGCAGGCGGCACCCATCACGGCCTGCCCGACCGGGCGAACGGGTTTTGCTATCTCAACGATCCGGTGCTGGCGATCCAGTCGCTGCGGCGCAACGGGGCGCAGCGCGTGGCCTACGTGGATATTGACGCGCATCACCCTGACGGGGTCGAGCACGCCTTTGCGCAGGACCCCGACACGCTGTTGATCTCTACGCATGAGGCAAACCGCTGGCCGCGCACCGGGGCTATCACTGATCAGGGGGCGGGGCAGGTGTTCAACCTGCCGGTGCCAGCAGGGCTGCATGACGACGACATGGCGCTGATCTTGCACGCGCTGATCCTGCCTGCGGTGACCACCTTTCGCCCCGATGCCATCGTGCTGCAATGCGGGGCCGACGCGGTCACGGAGGACCCGCAATCGCGGCTGTGCCTGTCCAACAACGCGCATTGGGCGGTGGTGGCCGCGCTACGCGACATCGCCCCGCGCTATCTGGTGCTGGGCGGGGGTGGATACAACCCGTGGTCGGTCGGGCGGCTCTGGACGGGGGTCTGGGCTGTGCTGAATGACCACGCGATCCCCGATCGCCTGCCAGACCCTGCGGCAGATGTGCTGCGCGCGCTGCGCTGGGACGGGGCGCCCAAACGGCTGCAGCCGCAAGACCACTGGATGACCACGCTGCGCGACACCCCGCGCCACGGCTCGATCCACGACGCGGTGCGCGTTGGCGTGGCCCAACTCAAACCCCGCATCTTCCGAGCTTAAATATCCCCGCCGGAGGCCTCAACTGCGCCGCAAGGCGCAGGCAGACCCGCCAGCGCTAGCGGCAAGGCGGCAAGTGTCCTGTCCACCGCGCCGGCGTGGTCGGCATAGAACCCCGCGATCTGGTCGTCGCTCACAGTCATGGGCGCTTGGACTGCTTCCAGCAGTTCTGCCTCGGTCTGCACATGGTGGCAGACGCCTGCCGCAATCGCCTCTTGCGCGGGATAGGCGATGGTCCAGATATGCGGGCCGACGATCACGGGTTTGCGCAGGGCCAGCGGTTCGATGATGTTATGCGCGCCCTTGGTCACGAACCCGCCGCCGACGATGGCGCGGTCACACAGCGCAAGGTAGAAATACATCTCGCCCATGCTGTCGCCCAACAAGACATCGATCTGCGGCAGATCGGCCGCACCAAGGGCGGCATCCAGCACCTGTGACCGCCGGGCAAAGTGCAGCCCGGCCTCGCGCAGCATCCCAGCCACTTCGTCAAAGCGTTCCGGCGCACGCGGCACATAGACAAAAAACGCATCCGGCACTTGCCGGATCATGTCGATATAGACCGCGTCTTCGCCTTCAACGACGCTTGTCAGGGTAAAGGCGGGCCGACCAGCCACCAGCCTCTCGCGCAGGCGGGCTGCGGCCTGCAACTGCGCTTGCGGGATCGGCTGGTCAAAGCGCATCTCGCCGGTGATATGGATATTGCGCAGGCCCGCGGCGGCGAATCGTTCTGCCTGCAAGGCTGATTTCACGAAACCACCTGCGAAACCGCCGGTCAGTGCCGCGCGCAACCCCCAGCCTGCCATATCCTTGTCAAAGCTTTTCTGTGGATATTGCGCGTTGCACATGAACAAAGGCACACCCTGTGCCCGACAGGCCATGATCATGCGGGGCCAGATCTCGATCTCCATCACCAGCCCGTATTTCGGCGCAAAGCGGCGCAGAAAGACCGCATAGGCCAGCCCCATGTCGAAAGGCACCCAAGCGGCCTGCACATGGCCTGCCGCAATCTCGGCGGCAAATTCGCGCATCGCCTCGCGCCGTCCGGCAGGGGTGAAATGGGTGGTCAGCACGCATTCGCCCTGCGCCAGCAGCGCGCGGATCAACGGCGTGGCAGAGCGCATTTCGCCCAAGGATACCGCATGGACCCAGACGGGATTGCGCAAACCGGCGCGCACAAAGCCAAAGCGTTCGGCCAGATGCGCGCCATAATCGGCGTCCTTGCGGGCGCGCAGGCGCAGATAGATCATCACAATGGGCAGCAGGACCCACCACGCCAGCCCATAAGCCAAAAGCGCGATCCGCAGGCGCAAGGGGGGAAAGCGGTCAGTCATGGCGCGCTTTCACCAAGGCCAGCAGGTCGCGGACCAGCAGATCGGTCGCATCACCTGCGTCCCGTGCGATGGCCTTTGCCTTGCCTGCCACTGTTGCCAGATCACTGCGCAACGCGCTGGCAATGGTGGCGGCGTCATGCACCGCAATGGCCCCGCCTGCGCCAAGCGCTGCGAAATCCGCGGTGAAATTGCCTACATTCGGGCCGTGGAGCACGGCGCAGCCCAGTTGCGCCGCCTCCCACGGGTTATGGCCTTCGGTCACGTCATACGTGCCACCGATCAGCACGGCGCGGGCCATGCGATAGACCAGCCCCAGATCACCCAAAGTATCGCAAAGCCAGACCGGATCGCCACTGCCGGGCAGCGCGCCTTGCGATTTCATCGGTGGTGGGGCAGGGCAAGCGGCCACAATCGCCTCCCGCCTGTCGGGATGGCGCGGCGCGATGATCAGCAAGGCATCGGGGATTTGCGTGCGCAGAAGGTTATGCGCGGCCAATGCCGCAGCCTCATCTGCCGGATGCGATGGGGCGACAGCCCAGACAAATCGCGACCCGATGGCGGCCTGCAAATCGCGCAAGGCGCGGGGGTCGCAGTCCAGCGCAGGGGCGGCGGGTTTCAACGACCCGCTGACGCGTGCCGCGGCCCCCAGCTTTGTCAGATGGGCGGCGCTGCCTGCGTCCTGCGCCGTCACCAGTGCCATACGCGCATAAAGATCATGGTAAATGCGCGCCGCCTTGCCATGGCGCGCAAAAGACGCGGCATTCATCCGCGCCGCGACCATCGCCTGCGGTATCCCGCGCTTATCCGCATCAAGGACCAGCCCCGGCCAGAGATCCTGTTCAGCCCAGATGCACAGGTCAGGCCGGAAATGGTCCAGAAACCGCCGCCGATAAAGAGGGGCATCCAGCGGCAGGAACTGGTGGGTTGTGCGGGGCGGTATCTGTGCCGCGAATACCCGCGCGGATACGGCGGTGGTCGAGGTGACAAGGAAATGCAGATCAGGCGCCGCCGCTGCCATCCGCGCGATCAGACCGCGCAATGACAGGATCTCGCCCAGTCCCACGGCATTGATCCAGACGAGGCGACCAGTAGGGCGCGCAGCCAGCCCGCGCCCTTGCTTTTCGATCCAACGTGTCGGGTGTTCCTTGCCACGCTTGCGCCTGCGGGCCAGTACCGGGCCTGCCACCAGCGGGATCAGGTGACTGGCCGCAAGATAGGCGCGCAGGGCCAGACTGGCCCTAGGCATCGTGGTCATGGAATGTCTTTTGCAGCGATCCGGTCCAGAAACCGGTGTCCGCCAGCACCGCCGCGAACCGGCCCGCCGCCGACCCGCCGCCAAAGGCGTCATGGCGCGGATAGGACTTGCCCCATTGCGCCGTCAGGAACTGGCTAATCGCCGCCGTATCGCCCGCATTGGCAAAGAACACCGACGGCGATTTCGCGCGGTTGGTCTGGCGTGTGCCGATATCCAGCGAGGCCAGCCCCAGAAAAGGTGCCTCGCGCACGCCGGCAGAGGAATTGCCGACCATGACGGCGGCGTTTTTCATCAATTCGCTGAAATGGGCAAACCGCATGGAGGGCAGCACCCGGAACCTGTCCTTGGGCAGGGTGTCGATCTCGGCAAAGATCGCCGCCGATCCGGGGTCATTATTGGGGGCAATCACCACGAAATTGCGCCCCAACGCCGCCAGTGCCGCGAACAAACCCTGCGCCTGCGCACCCATGCTGGCGGCCTCTGATGTGACAGGGTGGAACACGCAGATCCCGTAATCGGCAAAGGGCAGCGCATAGCGGTCCTTGACCTGCGCGATCGTGACACCGGACGGGCCTGCGTGAAAATCCAGCTCGGGCGAGCCGATGGCGTGGATGTGGCTGGCCTGTTCGCCCAGCGACATCACCCGCCGCGCGGCATCCTCCGATGACACGAAATGATGGCTTGCCAGCTTGGAATTGCAGTGGCGGTAGATCTCGTCGATGGTGCCGCTGACCTCGCCGCCCTCGACATGGGCGCAGCGGATGTAATTGGTGGCACAGACCAGCGCGGTGGCCAGCGCCTCGACCCGGTCGCCGTGGATGACCACCAGATCGGGGCGATGTTCCTGCACGAAATCGGAAAACCCGATCACCGTTTTAGCCAAAATCATGTCCTGTGGATCGCCGGGGCGCTGGTTGAGGAATTCATGCACGGTGACGCCCGCCATCCGGTGGACCTCGAGCTTGGTCAGCCCGTAGCTTTGCAGCATATGCATGCCGGTGACGAAAAACGCCACGGTAAAACCGGCATCACGCGCGGCCACGGCCAGCGGTTCCAGCTTGCCGAAATCGGCGCGGGTGCCTGTCACGAAAAGGATGTAGCGGGACATGGAGGTTCCGTCGCAAGGATGTTTGGCGGCCCTGACGGGCCATGTGCGGCAGGTTATCGCCGCTGCCGCGGAAAGGAAACCGGCATTGGCCACCGCGTGGCCAGACAGGGGTGATTGTGACAGATTGATGGGGTCCGCCGCGTTATCCGCTTGACGGCAAGTCCCGCGATCCTTAGGGAAACACCCCATGAGGCGAGTGGGCAGGTAGGTTATGCAGCGGATTGCAAATCCGTGTAGATCGGTTCGATTCCGATACTCGCCTCCAATAAAATCAATGACTTGCGTCATTTTCTGTCTCCCTTTGTTTAATTTTTGAAACAACCGTTGAAACTTTCACGTTTCGATCTTGTTCCGTTCCATTTGATTTCGCGCCTCTTGTGCGCGGGTTGCCAGCTCTCGTTGGCGGATTGGTCCACCGTATTTTTTCAGCATCTCAACGCCAGAGTGGCCCGTGACGGCCTTGACCATCTCATCATCACATCCAGCCAAATACAGTTCGATCGTAGCGTTTTTCCTCAGGCCATGTGTCTTGTAATACCTCGCCTTCTCATGCTTCATTTTTTTCTTAGAAGCGCGCATTTCCTCAGCGATCGTGCGATAAAGCACCGGACGACCCTTGGCATCGGTGACAACAGTGTCCCCTTTTCTCTCATAGCCATCCAGGTACGCCTTAAGGCGATCTGTCAGTGGAATCCAAAGTGGCTTGTCAGTTTTGCCCTGCGTAAAATCGAATCCTTCGTCTGAAACATGTTCCCAACGCATTTTGAGTACGTCCCCGATGCGCTGGCCTGTACCCACGCAAAGTTCATAGACTAAGCGCGCGCGCTCTGGGGCCAGCGCCTCGAATTCCGCACGTATATCGTCCGGCCAAGGTTCCCACCCATTTCCCTGCTGTTTGAAAAGAGGGATGCCTTTGGCTGGATTGCCATGTTCTTTCTTGATGAACCCAATCAATCGCGCGTGGTTCATCAAGACCACCATTACCTGGACAAGGTAGTTTGCCTGCCTCCAACGCTTCGCATTCGCACGGTGTAGCTCATAAATATGGTGTGTCTCGATCTTGGTCGGATCTTTTTCAGCCCAAATATCGCGAATATGGCTAATATAACGGCGGTAGTCCGACTTGGTGCGCGGCTTCAGCTTCTTGTAGGCGTCGCTTTCAAAATAGCTAAGAATCAACGCCTCAAAATTGCGCTTCACCGGCGCAGGTGCAGGCTTACCGTTGAGTAGTCGATTATAGTGCTCCCAAAATTCAGCTGAATCCACCTCTTCATGCATCATTACTGCTATGCCGCGCGAACGGCGGATAAAACGCAGATAACCACGGTCTCTATATACGTATTTGGGCAGACTCTTACGGGTCATTCGCCCATTCTCAGGTTACTTTTGAGAAAGTCATCCACTGCCTCGGAAGCGACCATGTTTGCGTCGACAGTCACACTCCCGTCTGGCTTAATTTCGAACTTAGCGCGCTGCCAGCCCGCCTCCCGAGCTTCGCGAATAAAGGCAGAAGCTGCCTGTTTGGCCTTCGTTTGTGCACTAGTCTTAGACATAATTAAAATACCTTTCCGAGCCCCTTAACACTGGGCTTTACCGCATTGATCAGCATTAATTTTGCCGACAGCATGAAAATCAGAATGCTGATCTTTGGCAGCGCGAATTGCGCGAATTATCTCAGAGTTTTGGGAGTTCCCGTTGCGGCCTGACTCCGACTTTATCCATTCCTTGAGCTCTTGCGGAAGCCGGAGTTGCATCGGTTTTCGACTATTCATGAACAGGTCCTCGATCGTAATTTCAGGAGAAATATGGCACTTAGCCATCATTGCGTCAATTAATTTTTATGGCATTGTGCCACCATGAAAAATCAAAGCATACAAAATCAGGACAAGTTCATCGTTCGCTTGCCGACCGGCCTGCGAGATCGGATACGGATGGTCGCCGAAACGAAGCATCGCAGCATGAACGCAGAAGTCGTTGCTTTGCTGGAGGAAAACTACCCTGCACCGGTACCAGAGCAAGTCAACGAACCGGCCGCTCGCATTTTACTTTGGCTTGCCGCCAGAATTCGACGTCGTGACCCGAAACCTGGCTCAACTCGAGAACGACAGGCAGCCCTATATGAAAGTATTGCGAGTGACGTTATCACTCGCATGTCAGCGATAGACCGCTTCGATCAAGATGATGCTCGGGATTAACTTATTATTTTTGCTTAGTTATTTCGAATCTTGTCTGCAAACCTGTCAATAGGCTACCCATTCATAGCCATGGTTACCTTCATGATCTTCCCATTCGACACCCACCCCACGCCGCCAGTTCGATGAGAAACAGCGGCGAGATGGCAGGACCCAAGAAGGCGCTTCAGCTGGGATGGTTCCCCGCCAATTAAATTCGCCTTGGTCTCCATAGGATCCAAGACGCATATTATAGTTTTCCGAACAGTCATCATCGCGGCCTCTCTCACGGTGGCTGTAGTGGCGGACATCCCAAACTCGAATTGAGCGGACAAAATCGAACTCCAAGCCGCCAATATCGATATCGGCACCACCTTCAACGACTTGTGCCAAGATGGCTTGGGCAAAACCCAACTCGCCTGGTTCGCTCGCCTGCCAAACCCGAGGAGCCCTGCTTTGCAGGGGGCCTCTTTCAGCTACACCCATTGGACAACGCCAGATTTGCAACGGCGGCTCAATCGGCCAAGGAGTGATCCTTCGGATGAATACCGCACGCGCATGCGCGCATTCTGCTGAAGCTGGCCACCCACCAGCAAGGCAAAGTAGAATGGCGCAATCAACCGGGTAAGCCTTAGCAGTTTGTGGGATGGCGGCCGAGGCAACAGCTAACGTCACGGCACCGAGCCAATTTCGAATGATTATGAACATCATAGCAAAATACGCCTTCTGTTTGCAGTAGTCTAATATCGTCAGACCTACTGCAGCATTTCCCAATCTCTCACATTCAATCAAGGACCTAAGATCGTTCGCTTACCGTTTGTGGAATATATCCCGTAGAGCGTCCGTGATGATTTGGCCGAAGAAAGGCCATGAGATTTAGGGAACGCATAGGGCTAAACATCCAGAATTTACGACATTCTAAAGGGTTGAGCCAAGAACAGTTAGCTTTGGCCGCGAACATGGATCGCAGCTATGTCAGCGAGATTGAACTCGCAAAATCTTCTGTATCCGCTGATATTTTGGAGCAGATCGCGCGTGTCTTCGAGGTCGATCCCCATGAGTTGACGAAGGGGAGGTTAGATATGCCAGACTTCAGCGATGGTCGCCAAAACGCCGTGCCGATCGGCCGGATTATGTGCATTACAACTGATGCCGAGATTGGCCTTCTCTATTGCTGGGACAATGGCGACACACAGATCGCGCTCCATGCGCAAAACGGATCAGAAACGCCTTCAGAAGAAGATGCTGAAATCCGGTAACCTCGCGCTCCCGGCGGTTAGGTCGATCGCCAATTCGGTCTCGCTAACGGTGACACGTGCCACCAGCAGCTGGACCACGCGCGCCTGTTCGGCTGGGATCAGGGCCCTCCGCCTCCGCGAAGTAGGTGTCAAAATCCTGTGTCAGCAAGCTGGCGTAGGCGCGAATATCCTTGGGATTTGATGGGATAATTGGGGGTATGGGCACCAAACAAGTTGCCGCCCACGCAGTCCGGCCCATGCAAAATAGCGCCAAGACAAGATAGATTCGTTTCAAATTCATGATCATGTCTTGGCTCGGCCACTCCGTTGCAGTAAATTTGTTTCAACGCATAAAGATTGCAACACCACGTATTAGCTCTCTTGATTGCAATAAGATAGTATTGTATCAATCGGGCAGTCCATGAGGGACTGCCGGGTCGGTGCATAGATATGCAAGGCTTGATCTTATGAATTTAATGCAAGACGCCCCCAATGTTGTTAGCGAAGATGGTCTGCGTACGCTGCTTGCCGAAGGTCATTCGGCGGATGTTGTGTGCCGCAAGACGCCCAAACGAACAGGTGCTCAGTGGTCCGGAGTTTGGACCGTGCATTGCATCTCGCCTGACGGCGAGCTGCGGCGACTGCTTGTCACCGCGCGCAACAACATGGCCGCCCGCGAATTCAAGACCATCAATGGATTGTCGAGTTTCCTTGCCGGGCTGGGTTTTTCCATCGTGTCGCTCCCGATGGCCCAAGGCAAAATCGCCTCGCACACGTTGGACGACGCCGACTAAGAAACTTATCATCTGCGTAACGCTAGCCGCGCCCCCTGCCGCATCAGAGGGCTTTGTCTTGTCCATGGGTGCGGACGGGAAACTCGCGCAAAGTGCCCCCCAATCAGATTTTGCGCAAAGCTATATCAATGGAACCGGTGCGCGCCCGCCTGAGTTAATTGTATTTGGCACACCGGATGCAGAAACACCTCCAGCAGCAGATGACGCCTCAAACCAAGGTCGGGCAATACCCCGCCCTGACATCCTCGCAGCACTTCAAAGCACAGCACAGCGCTACGGGGGACACGCTGCGCTGCGCCGGGCCGGACTTTCCGTCTCTGAGTGGCAAGCGCTGTTCCAAGCCAATATCGAAATCGAAAGTGCTTACCGGATAGCGGCGCGCAGCTCGGCTGGGGCCATAGGGCTCGGGCAGCTGATGCCAGCGACAGCTGCGCAGCTCGCGGTAAATCCCCACGACTGGCAGGCCAATCTTGATGGATCTGCGCGTTACCTTCTGATGATGCTGGCGCGCTTTGGCACCCCAGAACTTGCTCTTGCCGCGTATAACGCAGGCCCCGATGCGGTCGCGCGTCATGGCGGCATTCCTCCCTACCAAGAAACCCAAAACCACGTCCGCCGCGTCATGGCGGTCCGTGATCGATTGACTGGAGCCTCCTGATGCACACCCAAATTCGCAAGATACTGGGGCTGGCAATTGCCAGTCTGATGATCGCAAACCCGGCACTTGCGCAGAGCATTGATCTCTCGCCGGTGCAGAACCTTCTGCAAGGGATTGTCGACACGATCACCGGCCCGTTGGGCATCGTGATTGGCACATTGGCACTGATTGGCGTGTTTCTGTCCTGGCTCTTTGGTATCTTGGACTTCCGCCAGGCGCTTTGGGTGTTGGTCGCAATCGCAGGCATCGCAGCCGCACCAACCATCGTCACTGCTATTTGGGGCGGGTGAGACAACGATGGCAACGCAAACGCGTCTCTTCATTGGTCTGATCCGGCCACCCAAGCTGATTGGCTTGCCGATCATGTACGCTATGGTTTGGCTCTTCGGATTTGTGTTGCTGTTCTTATGGGTGCAAAGCTGGCCCATCGTGATACTCGCAGCTCTGGCTTATCCGGCTTTGTGGAAAGCTGCAGATTGGGATCCCGCGTTTCTTGAGGTGCTCGTAACAACACTGCAAGAAACGCCGCCAACCCCGAACCACAAGATCCATCTGGGGCACAGCTATGTTGCGTGACCCCACCGATGATCTCTCCATGCTGCCAGACTGGGCGCGCAAAGAGCGGCCAATGGCGAGCATGCTACCTTATGTGTCACTGGTAAATGACGTGACAATCCGCACGCGCGGCAATGCGCTTTTTCAATGCATCCGGCTGGATGGCGTCAACAGCATGACCAGCGAAGATGCCCACTTGGAAAAGATCCGCACGCTCTTTGCTGCGATAATCGCGCAGATCGGGCCGGAATATGGATTTTATGTTCACAAGGTTTCTAAGGCGATCAATGCCAGTGTGCCCTCGGTGCAAACTGAAGGATTTGCACTCGCGCTTGATCAGCGATGGCAGCAGGCCATGGCTGATGCGGGTCTTCGCGATAAAACCCTGACGCTCACAGTCCTGAAACGCCCGCCGTTGGGTGCACGGCTTCGCCTGAAACGCGCGGACTCGATCAACCAGCTCAAGAACCAGACCACCAAACAATTGCGCAAGCTCGACGAAGTCGTGGGCTTTCTTGTGTCGTCTTTTGCAGAGATGCGCCCACGCCTGCTCGGTGCAAAGTCTGGCGAACTTCTCGGTTTCCTCGGCGCACTCAACATCGGCCAGGAACGCCCGCTGTTCGCAAAATCACGCTTTGGCGTCATCGCCGAAGACGTGGCCAACACGCGGGTCACGTTTCAGGGGCGCAATTTCACTTTGGACGACGGGACTGTCGGAAAGCGTTTTGGCACCAGCTTTGCGATAAAAACCTATCCCGCGAAGACCAACTGCACCATGTTTGATGAGCTGAACTTACCAGTCGATATGGTGGTCACGCATTCCTTCTCGCCGATCAACAGCAATGTTATGGCCAGCCGGATCAAGCGCCAACAGCGCCTGATGAAAGCCAGCGACGACGGGGCAATCTCCTTGGCCGAAGAGCTGGTTGAGGCGCTGGATGATCTGGAATCCAAACGGCTCAGCTTTGGCGATCACCACATGACAGTCACGGTCTTTGCCGAGACCGAGGAAAAGCTCGAGGCCATCGCCGCTGAGGTCCGCAACATCGCGGCCACACAAGGTGTCAATCTTGTGAATGAAAGCTTCGCTGCACGCACGCATTTCTTTGCGCAGCATCCTGGCAATGGGCAGATGCGCAGCCGTAAGGCAGCAATCACCAATACCAATTTCGCCGATCTTGCTGCGCTGCATCGCAGCCAGCTGGGCAAAACAGGCGCGCGCGTGCCTTGGGGCGCGCCCATCACGCTCTTTCCGACGCCAGAGCGATCTGGCTTTCTGTTCAATTATCACGAAACCGGCGCGCCCGACAAAGAACCAACCGGTGGACACACATTGATCCTCGGCCGCCCAGGATCTGGTAAGTCAGTCCTTTCGGCCTTCTTGATGACGCAGGCACGCCGCTGCGACGCGCGGATCTTTGTTTTTGACTACAGGATGGGCATGGAAATGGCCGTGCGCGCCAATGGTGGCCGCTACAGCGCCATCAAGGCTGGCGCGGCGACAGGTCTTAATCCGCTGCGCACAGAGATCGACCAACGCGGACAAGCCTGGCTTGCTGATTGGCTCGCCACCCTGCTGCACCGGTCCGACCAGCCGCTCAGCCCAGTGCAGATTAACCGCATTCAAGAAGTGGTGCGCCAGAATGCCGGGGCCAATGATGCCGCGCTGCGCAACTGGAGTGATCTTGCATCTCTATTTGTGGCCGGTGCTGATGAAGGAGACCTGTTTGAGCGGATCCAGGAGTGGACCGCCGAAGGACGCTATGGCTGGATCTTCGGCCAAAGTCATGACGACACATTCTCGCTCAAGGGCGATGTGGTGGGCTTTGATCTGACTGGCATCCTCGACAGCGAAAGCGAAAAGGAACGTATGGCCGTTCTGTCTTACCTGTTTCGCCGGGTTGAACGGGTGATCGAGGACCGCAAGCCAACGCTGATCATCATTGATGAAGCCTGGAAGGCGCTCGATAATCCTTATTTTGCGGACCGGCTCAGCAACTGGCTTGTAACGGCGCGCAAACAAAACGCAGTGGTCGTGATGATGACCCAATACGCCAGCCAGCTGGAAAAAACCCGCACCGGCAAAACAATTGTTGAGGCCGTGCCCACGCAGCTCTTGCTCCCCAACATCCGCGCCTCGGCCAGTGATTACGCAATGCTTGGGCTCACGCAAAAAGAACTCAGCGTGTTGCTTGGTACGGGCAGCAATTCCCGCTTGGCCCTTGTGCGAGACGACCAAGGCTCGGTCGTGATCGATGCGGACCTGAGCGCTCTTGGTCCATATCTGACGATCCTCGGCGGCATGGAAAAAGGTGAAGCGCTTGTCGGCGCTGATTATCGCCAGAACCCTAACTTTTGGAGGCAGATCTAATGCGCATGGTTCTTTTAATGGCACTTGGTCTTTTGACGCTCACCGCGTGCGCGCAATATCAGCCCTCAGAGGCGGAGTGCTTCAGATCCTTCGCTGAGGTATCCCGCAGCAACTGTGATTTCGAGCGACTGGGACCGATTGGTTATCCAAATGGCTAAGTTTTGGGTCCAAATTCTTGCTGCTGTGATCGTAACCAGTCAACCAATCGTGGCTGCTGCGCAAGGCGTGCCGACCTTTGACGCAGGCGCGTTTATCCAACGTGAGCGGCTGCTGAACCAAGGCGCACGCGACCTCTCGATGCAGCAAGACCGTCTGTCAAACGAAGAGGCCCTCGCAGCCTTGGAACAAGAGCAGCTGCAAGCCCTTGACGACATACTGGATGCGGCGACGCTTGCGAGCGGCAATTCGGGCACTCTGGTGGCCAGCTTGGAATCTGGCAGCTCGGCCGACAGCGCAGCTGCAACACTGTATGGCCCCACAGACCTGAACCCCGCTGCGGCGCAAATGTTTGGAGATGCCGCCGGGTCCATCGAAGAGATCATCATCCGCACTGCCATTCAAACCCACCAGATGCCGGGCGTGCGCGCAGCAGGTTTGTCGGTCAAACAATGGCGCTGCTTGCTTCAGGCTTTGATCTGGCAGGAAAGCCGCTTCACCATCGGTGCGCGCTCGCCTGTTGGTGCGTTTGGTCTGACCCAGATCATGCCAGGTACAGCTCAGGATCTGGGGATTTACCCGGCCTATTATGAAAGCCCTACCGTGCAAGTGAGCGGCGGCGCGCGCTATCTGGCACAAATGCTCGCCATGTTTGATGGCAACATCATTCATGGACTGGCTGCCTATAACGCCGGTCCTGGCAATGTGCAGCGCTATGGCGGTGTGCCTCCGTTTGCAGAAACTCAGCACTACGTTCAAGTCATCCCCGAGCGGTACAACCTCTACCTTGCCCGCGTTGGCGGCGTGGAGGCGTTCGGCACCATCGACCCCGTTCTGCTCGCCAATTCCACCATGAGCATCACCTCCTTTGGCGCGGGCGTTTACGGCGATTATTCACTGGTCTCGGTCCGCGCGGCCGCCTTACGCGTGCAGGACATCATCACGCGCATTGGTGAAACCGATGACATTCATGCCGCCATGTCGCTCAACACCTATGCGCGCGCCGAACTCACGCGTTTGATGGCCATTCGCACACGGCTCAAAGCCGCACATACGCGCCCGCTTGGTGCAGCTGAGCTGGCCATGGCGGCCGCGCAAGCGCGCGAGCAAGATTTTATGCAATTCGATCTGGAGGTACTCCGATGATCTGGCCAATGCCCCGCTTTTTCTCAATCGCCATCACATGCTGTTTGCTTGCGGTCTCTCCAGCCCTCTCCCAAGGCGTGCCAACGATCGACACCCGCAACATTGCTCAAGAAATCCGTCAGCTGCAGCAAATGCTTGAAGATTTTGGCATCCAGACCGATCAACTTGATACGTTGTTGGACCAGCTTGATCTGGTGCAGCAACAACTCGATACGCTGAACGATACCTACGCTGCCCTGACCGGGGCCACGGACATCATCGAGATGGCCATGGGTGGCGATCTGGACGGGCTTCTGGACCAAGAATTCGGTGACCTTCTCGGCACCATTCGGCAGATCCAGAGCGGTGATTTTAGCGGGCTGATCGGCAATGCGGCCCCAGAAATGGAAGGCCGCATGACACAGGCGCTGGAAGATGCAGGGTTTGACCAAGACTCGCTTTCCGAGATGGCAAGCAGTGGCAATCCCGGGGCCGAACGCATCGCCAGCCAAGCGGGTACTGGAGCCGTGATGTCTGCCGCTGCAGAAAACAGCTATAACGAGGCCGCGCAATCGCTCGCGCGCGTGGATCAGCTGGTCTCTCTGATCCCGGATATGGAGACGCTTAAAGAAGCCGTGGATCACAACACCCGCGTCACTGCTGAGCTGGCCATTGCCATGACACGCATGTGGGAATTGGAAGCGATCCAAACGGTTGGCGCGGGCCAATCTGGCGTCGCAGATGCAGCCACTCTGGCCGAAGAGCGCCGCTTCATGGACTTCACCCTTCCAAACTTGCGGGCGGAATGAGCCCATGACCAGCGAGACGGAAATCATCGAAGAAGAGCTTATTTATGGCGCACGCCGCCGCGAGCTTATGTGGCAGAAACTGGGACTTGCGGGCATGGGCTTTGGGGCGGCTGGTTGCTTGGCAGCCGCCCTTGTTGCCGTGTTCGATGTGGACCCGCCCCCCATGATCGTGCCCTTTGATTCACAGACCGGCATGGCCCTCCCCAATGCCTCTGTGACAGCAGTCACTCTAACGCAACGCCCCGCCATCATTGAGGCGCAGGTCTATCGCTATGTCATCGATCGAGAGACGTATAATCAGCTCGACAATGATGTGCGTGTGCAGCGGGTCCTTGCGCAGTCCGACGGCGCTGCTGCAGCGGGGCTGAGCGCACTTTGGACAAGCGGCCATGACGCTTATCCCCCGGACAGTTATGGCGATGATGCCCGGCTCGATGTAGAGCTCTTGTCGATCACCCAAATCAGCGCCAACCGCGCCCAGGTCCGCTTGCGCAAACGTCTCAGCACGCCGCGCGGCAACCAAAACGGGCTTTTCACAGCCACATTGATGTTTGAGTTTCGACCCGAGAACCGCCGCTCAATCGATGACGTCTGGCAAAACCCTTTTGGCTTCACGGTCACCGAATATGCGATCCGCTCGGATCGAATGGAGTAACTGATGATCCGTATTCTCCTGACCTTGGCGGTGTTCGTTCAGCTTGCTGGTCCTGCCTTCGCCGAAATCCAACCCCGCCAAGGCACTTATGATGCACGCGTGCGCCAGGCGACCTATCAAGATGGGCAGGTCTACAGCCTCCGCACCAGCCTTACCCATGTGACCAGCATCGAGTTTGGACCGGGTGAGACCATTCGCTCGATCATCGCAGGCGATACCGAGGGCTTCTTGCTCGATGGCGTGCCCGGCGGCCAGGCCTTTGCGATCAAGCCCGTCTCATCTGGCGCGCAAACCAACATCACCGTCTACACCAACCAGCGCAGCTATTATTTCAACGTCACGGAAGCCAGCTCCCCGACGTTTTACGTCATTCGTTTCACCTATCCTGAGCGCGCAGAGCCACACTCCCAAGTGGCGGCCAACCGGCCTGTCAACCCTGCTTACGGCGTCAGTGCGCGCTCAGAGATTACGCCCCAAGCAATCTGGGATGACGGCACCTTTACCTATTTCCGCTTTGCCGCAAATGCGCCTGTCCCTGCGATTTTTCGCTGGTCATCGGGCAATGAGCGCAGCGTGAACGCACTTGCCCGGCCCAACGGCGTTATCCGCGTCTCAGGCGTCAGCGATCGCTGGGTGCTGCGGCTTGGCGACAGTGAAATCTGCGTGCAAGACATGAGCGAGGCTGGCAGCGATGAGTGAAACCGCTGAGCTCCAAAAACGCCTCGAAGCCCTTGAGGGTGGCAATCGCGCGCCAGCACGCAAACGCCCGTCTATGCTCGCCGTGATCCTTGGGCTGGGGGCACTCCTGACCGTCGTTGCAGTCATACTTCTCATCTCAACTGGATCTGCCCCCGAAACACTGGAAACGGCCGCACCGGACGAATTTCAAGCGGCGGGCCCAGGCTTTGGCGTTATGGAGCCAAGCCCCGCTCCCGTTACACCAATCGCGCCAGCTGAACCAAGTATCGAGACTGAGGCGTTGCGCGCTCAGATTGAAGCCATGCAGGTAGAACTGACTGCGATGCGCAACGCGCCACCCCCGGCCATACCTGCGGCGGATCCCGACGCGCTCTCATCTCTGAGCCGCGAAATTGACGCACTGCGCACGCAAGCCGCAGAAACGCAATCAACTCTGCGCTCGGAACTCCAAGAGCGTACGCGCCAAATCCAACGCCTGCAAAACGATCTGGAATTGGCAAGATTGGAAACACCGCGCACGCTTTCACCCACTGGGCCAACGGCTGAAGACCTGCGCCTCCAAGAGCTGGAACGTCGGCGACAAGCAGAACGTGACGCACTTGAGGCGCGCATTGCCAGCCCAATCATCGCTTTTGGGGCGAGCGGCAACACAAACGGTGACACTGCAGCCCAGCAAAGACGCCTTGACGGTGACACCGATTTTGTCCGCAATGGAGCGGAGCCTGCAGAGGTCACACAAGCCCAACTGATCGTGAACCCGTCCAACACGGTTGTTCAGGGCACACTGATCCAAGCGGTGCTGGAAACAGCCATCGACAGCTCTCTCGCCGGGCAGGTGCGCGCCATGGTGTCGGATGATGTTCACGCCTATGATGGCTCACGGGTTCTGATCCCACGCGGTGCGCGTCTGATCGGGCGCTATCAATCAGGACTGGATATAGCCCAGCAGCGTGTGACAATCGCTTGGGACAGGATCATCCTACCCAACAACCAAACCGTGCAAATCAGCGCTTTTGGGGGCGATGAACTCGGGCGGTCAGGCACAGCAGGTTTTGTTGATAGCCGCTTTGGCGCACGGTTTGGCTCAGCCTCCCTGATTTCCTTGATAGGCGCGCTGCCAGCGGTCGCTGCACAAAACACCCAAGATGAGATCACGTCTGACGTGTTGGAAGGCGTTGGTGACAGTCTTCAAGACAGCGCGCAAAGCGTCATCAGCGACTATCTGTCCATCGCACCCGTTATCTATGTCGACCAAGGCAGCCGCGTCACCGTCATGGTTGATCGCGACCTGGAGATCTTTTAAACATGACCGCCAGTTATTTGCAAAGTTCCCTCGATAAACTGCCCGAGGCGCGTGACCCAAAACTGATTGAGCTTTGCATCAACCCGGACGGCACGCTTTGGGCCGAACTCCGGGGCGACCATTTCATGAGGGCGCTGGAGACGCGGCTTACGCCCAATGAGATCAAAGACCTGGGCAATCAGATTGCTTCTGCTGCCAACACCACACTCAGCCGCACCAAGCCGATTGTGTCAGTCAGCATCCTTTACCGTGACCGCCCCATCCGGGCCCAAGTCATCCGCCCCCCTGCTGTGAACGGTGATTTTGCCATCTCGTTGCGGTTCTTCGCGCAGTTGCCCCTTGAGCAAATCAAACTGTCGTTTCTATTCGGCGCAGAGCGCAGCCTTGAGGGCGCGCGAAGGAAGCGTAATGCAGAGCTGCGTGATGTCGTGGTGACCGGCGAGATCGACGCCGCGATAAAATTCTGCGTCGAGCATAAACTGAACATGATCGTTTCTGGCGGCACCTCCACCGGCAAAACCGTCACAGCGCGCAAGATCCTGTCCTTCGTGCCGCCACTCGAGCGTATTGTAACAATCGAAGAAGCGGCTGAATTGCGGCCGACACAGCCCAACGTGGTCACACTGATGTCTGATCGCGACGACGAGACGCGCAGTGCTGATGTTCTTTTGATGTCGACCCTGCGCATGCGGCCAGACCGCATCGTATTAGGCGAAGTGCGCGGCAAAGAAGCCATGACATTTCTTGAGGCGATCAATACCGGCCACGGCGGCTCGCTCACCACGCTGCACGCCGAGACGCCCCAGCTTGCCGTTCAGCGCCTGGCCATCGCAGCACTCAAAACCGATATTCCGATGACCTATCAGGACATGAATGAGTACATCACCCGCTCGATCGACGTGATCATCCAGGCCGGTCGCCATGAAGGCGCACGCGGCATTACCGAGTTTTATCTGCCGGGTGATCCGGCCCGCTCAAAGGACACACCCCATGTTTGAATACAAAATTGAGCAGATCAACACCGCCAGAACCAAGCCACCCAAGGTGACGGCACACCTCAACACGCTTGGTCAGCAGGGTTGGGAGCTGGTTTCTGTCGTGCCCGATTTTGACGGCGAACACATCCTGAAGGCGTTTCTGAAGCGCCCAATCGGGCCTTTACCCAGCTGAGCGAAAGCCAAGGAGCATTAAGATGGGCGTCGTCACCTGGATGGTAGACACAACTGACAATTTCCTCGACGACGCAGCCCAAACCACCTTTGGCACCGTGGCAAGTCAGCTGGGCAGTGTCATCGCGGTCGGTGCGACGCTTGCGGTGATAGGTGTCTTCATCAACATGGTGTTTCAATACAAATCCATGGATGGGCGGACCGCCTTTTGGTTCGCCTTCAAACTCATGCTTATCTCCATTTTCTCGCTAAACTGGATCCAGTTCAACTCAGTGGCCAGCGCGATCATCGACGGACTTGACCAACTTGCCGGTGGCATGGTCGCAGGTCTGGGCGGAGGTGGCGCGGGAGCTGGATATTTTGCCAGTGCCTTTGACGATCTTATCGAAGAGTTCGGCAACTATCTAAACGCGGCTGGCGACAACATGCACTGGATGGCAGGGGCGATGATCGGTGCAATCGGCGCGTTCCTTCTGGGTGTGATCGGTGCACTTTGCGGCCTCGTCCTGATCTTTGCCAAGATTATGCTGGCCTTCATGATCGGCATCGCCCCCATCATGATTGCCCTCTCGCTGTTTGACGTGAGCAAAGATTATTTCCACCGCTGGCTTTCGAGCACGGCCTCCTACGCGCTCTACCCACTCGTGATTGCGGGGGTATTTTCGACCCTCGTTGGCATGTCCCGCTCCCTGATGAGCGAACTTGGCGATCCATCCGGCGCAAGCAACATTGGCGCGCTGGTCCCGTTTTTCATGATGATGTTTCTGGCGGGCGGCATGATCATTGCCACACCGCTGATCGTGCGGTCAATTTCTGGAAATCTCATGATGGTTGGCCCACCGAGCATTCCCGGCCCGGGGGGCTTCGCCAAAGGCATGCTCGGCACCAAAGGATCGCGGGCACGGGCAAGGTTTGGGTCGCAGTCCAACGCAGAACTCGCTGGCGCGGGGCTGCGCCAAGCTGGCGGCGCGACCGCGTCATTGGTACAGAAGATAGCGGAGAGATCTAAGCGGCTGGAGTGAACTGGTGCACCACGCGTTGATTTGAGACGGTCCTTTGCCAAGTGACCCTCGCTATGACGGCTGCAGAAAAGTGTTCGCATTTTGTTCTTGCTAATGTAGTCTGACAATCAGAGCCTTTTGCAAATGGACGTTGGGCTTCGCCTCCTACGACACGGGTGCATGGCTTCATATTTGGAAAACTGAGTTGTTGAAATGACGAATGCTGCAATAAGCCTTAAGCCTTTGACGTCTGGGCTGAGCGGGAGGCAATACCAATCTAAAACCTCCGTTGTTGCAAACCATGCGGGGCGGTGCTGAGATATGGGCGGCTCGCTTGTCATTGCCGAAAAGCCCTCACAGGCGCGCAATCTTCGCGAAGCATTGGGAAACCGCTATGGCCGGATATTGTCCGCACGTGGGCACATCTTCAAGCTGGCGGAGCCCGCTGAAGTTAACGAGGCTTGGAAAAAGTGGTCCTATGAGGTGTTGCGCCCTGAAGCTGGATTTTACCCGCTGCGTCCGGATAACAGCCATGGCAAAGACAAGTTGATTGCAGAAATCAAAGCGGCTCTGAAAGAGGCTGACCGCGTGATTATTGCAACCGACTGTGACCGTGAGGGTCAGGCCATCGGCGAAAACATCCTGCGCTACTTCAAATTTAAGGGCGAGGTGCTGCGGGCGATGTTTTCTGCGGAAGATCCGGTCTCCCTGCGGCAATCATTCGAATCCCTAAAACCCAATGAGCACTACAGGCCGCTTTACGCTGCTGCTGTGGCGCGTGCGCAAAGTGACCAGATTGCCAATCTGACGGCTACACGGGCGGTTACGATTGCCCTAAAGCCGCATGGCATGAAGGGGGCGATCGGCATAGGTCGGGTTAAAACTCCAACCATGGGGATTGTTTGCGCACGAGAGCGCGAAATCCAAGGTTTTGAGGCAAGACCCTATTTTGATCTTTGGGTTGATGTCAGTGACGGCAAAGACGTCCTGCGGCTCAAGCACTTTCCCGCTCACGAAGCACGGGTTTTTGATGGGGATTTGGCGCAAAAGATCACCTCATCCTTCGGTCCCTGGAAAGGCCCTTTGCAGGTTACTTTTGATAAAAAGAAGCAACCGCCGCCACGCCTGATGGATTTACCGCTCTTGCAGCAACGTGCGGCACGTTGGGGCTGGTCTGCACAAAAGACGCTCAATGTTGCTCAGAGCCTGTATGAGACCCACAAGGTTACGACCTACCCCAGGGCCGAGACAAAATATCTGCCTGAGGTGGAAAAGCAAAATGCCCAAGCGATGCTCGATGGCTTGCGTGAACTTCCCTTTGTAAAAGTGGGCTATGAGACCCCAACGTACCGCATGGGAAAGCGGGGTTGCTTTTCTGATGAAGGGCTCGCTGGTGCGTCGCACCATGCGATCATTCCAAATTTTAAGACCCGAGATAAATGGGCTCGTGTTCTCGGCGCATTGTCCGCTGATGAGCGCCGTCTTTTTGAACTGATAGCGCTGAGCTACACTGCGGCCATTGGCCCGGACCGGCTTTATGATCGCACAGAAATCTCCTTGATGGCTGGACAGCGCAAATTTGCCGCAAGTGGTATTGTCGAACAGCAGCCAGGCTGGCGAGAAGCCTTGGGCGCAGATCCTGATGCAAGTAAGAAGAGCGACGCTGAAGCAGCCGCCACCCTGCCGCCCTGGAAGGATCGCCAGGTGGTCGATGCCGTAAAAGCTGGGGCAGATAAAAAGACAACCAAACCACCAGCGCGTTTCAACGAAGGCACTTTGATCAAAGCAATGCAGGAGGCGTGGAAATATGCCCGTGACCCAAAGACAGCAGAGCGCCTAAAAGGGGCTGCCGGGATCGGAACGCCAGCGACGCGCGCCTCTATTCTCGAGGGGTTAAAAACCCAGAACCTGTTTGAGGTCATTGATAAGCATCTAGCGCCAAGCACCCTTGCACTGGCGATTTATGACGTTTTGCTGAAAGAAGCCCCAGAAATTCTCGATCCGGCAGCGACGGCTGAAATGGAGCTGGCCCTTGATGGCATTCTCAAAGGCGAGCAGGATCCGCGCACCGTGGTCGATACCATTGTGGCGCGGGCGGCGGCGTTGGCGGCGAAGATGGAGCAGCGCGGGCAGTCTGGAGCTAAGCTCGATATTGATTTTACCGCCAAACCCAGCCCAAAGATGCTTCAGGCCGCGCGAGCCAAAGCAAAGCGGATGGGTGTGCGCCTGCCAAAAGGCGCAACAACTGATCGCAACATCTGTTCGGAGCTCTTGGGACCGCGATCGGAAGGGAACGGTCCAAGTGATGCCCAGCTGGCCTTTGCGCGCAAGATCGCCAGTGACGCAAATGTGGACCTGCCGGAAGCCACCCTTGAAGATCGCGCTGCGCTTTCCGCCTTTATCAAAAAGAACAAAGGGAAATTGTCAAAGCGCTGTGCGAAGACTGACGATACCACCGTTGAGCACCATCGGTGATCGATTGCATCACAGAAATATTGTAGAGGCTCGTTCGTCACTCACGGCCCATAGCATGCGTAATTGGGCTGCCCTCTGTTCTGAGGTCGAGCTCCCGATAAGATCACAGGATGACTGTGAACAAGGGAGATTAAAAATGGAATATTTTGCTGGAATAGACGTATCGCTGCGATCCTGTGCGCTTTGCATTGTTGATGGCAAGGGAACCGTGCTGCTTGAGCGTGAGTTGCCATGCGAGGTCAGCGACATCGCTGCGTGCCTTGGCGCGTTTCCAAATCCGATTGAACGGGTAGGTTTTGAGGCGGGCACGATGAGTCAACACCTGTTCCATGGCCTTAAAGCAGAGGGCTTTGATGTGGTGTGTATGGAAGCGCGTCAGGTCAATGCAGCGCTGTCGGCAATGCGCAACAAGACAGACAAGAATGACGCACGCGGCATTGCTCAAGTCCTGCGCACTGGTTGGTTCAGCCCAGTTCACATGAAGAGCCGCGAAGCGCATGGCGTCCGTGCCTTGCTGAGCACCCGCAAGGCTTTGCTCAAGAAGACAATGGATCTCGCCAATGAAGTCCGCGGATTATTGAAGATCTTTGGCATTCGCCTGCCCAAGACTGTGAAGCACGGCAGTTTTGACGGTGTTGTCCGGCCGATGATAGAGATGGATGACGTTTTGGCGCATGCCTTGGTGCCGCTCTTAGATGCACGTGTGGTTTTGTATCAGCACTTTTTGGAACTGGACCGGCGTGTCAAACGCGCCGCCAGCCATGATGAGGTTTGCATGCGGATGATGACCGTTCCGGGTGTCGGACCGATTGCATCTCTGACCTTCAAGGCCGCTGTGGACGATCCGACGCGCTTCAAACGGTCACGGACTGTTGGTGCGCATTTTGGGCTGACGCCGCGACGATACCAGTCTGGCGAACATGACAATCCTGGCCGCATATCGAAAGCGGGGGATCGAGATGTCCGCGCAACATTGTACGCAGCCGCCAACGCTTTGCTTATGCGCACGATGGCGGGGTCTCAGATCAAATCTTGGGGCATGCGACTGATGCGCACCAAGGGTCGTCGTCGCGCCGTTGTGGCTGTCGCACGCAAACTCGCCGTCTTGCTCCACCGGATGTGGATTGATGGCACGGAATTCCGTCAGGACCAGGTGGGAGGAGTGGCATGAACTAAAAGCCGACCACCAATCCTAACGGGGTCGTCCCTCACCGGACGAGGTCTGTGGAAGAAGCCGAAAGTGGCTGCTGCGCAACGTGAAGCGCGTCTCAAAGCAAGGCTCTCCACTGCCGATCCGACATATGCGTGCAGCGGTGCCAAAACGGCATCAACCAGACTGCGAAGAGAAGCGTGACCCGGATGAGTGACAATGACCCGAAAGAAAGAAGGAAAATGAGCTTGACCCAAACACCCAATTAGAGAAGCTGCCGTTCGCTTACCTTCGGCCATGCTGCGGTGCGGGCCGTCAGAACGGACTTTCGCTGCGCGCGCTAAATCGGTGGATGGTCGAAATCACACACTGCGGACAATCCGGCCTTTCGCGGGTGTGGCGTGTGTTGACGCAGCAATTTCTCGCATTCGCGGCACAGAACTCTCTGCGATGCGGCGCATTTCCCCAGACCAGCCATTCAATCACGCAAAAGGGGGTGGAATCCAAACTGCCCTTTCGCGGCACCTTGTTTGAACTGGTAAGATGCGGACGATCCGGACTTGTGCAGGTGCAGCTATTGCTGGCGCAGCATCCCTTCGCAGCTTCAGAAGCGCGAGTTTGGCTCTGCAACATTTTTCACCGAACCGGACGCTCAAAGCGGTCGATGCTGGTTGATCTCAAACTGATCTTTCGCTGCTGTCGTACCAACGATCGCGTCGCAGTTGCCAATGACATCTACTACGTCAAGCTAATTTCAGATAACAAACGATCATGCCCGTCGTTCCAATCGTCGGAAATATGAACCCATGATTTCTGTACCAATTCTTGGATAGCCTTAGAGACCCGATAGGTCCGATATCAGTCTTTCAAACCGCTGAGGGTGCGAAAGCTCACAGGAAGAATTGGGCTTCGTGCGCGCTGTAGACCTATGGCCTCTGAAGTGTCACCGCTCACTGCGGCGGTAAAATCTGCCAAGGAATGCGCGCACATTCGACCCTGACAAGGGCCCATTCCAATCCTTAAAGAACGCTTTATCGCGTTGGGATCTGTGCCATGGACTTCTACGGCCTCTCGTACGGCACCTGCCGTTATCATTTCGCATCGGCACAGGACGGTTTTTGCCTCAACATGTGCCGCTGTTTGGACGGGAGGGTAAGCGGCATCAATGAATTTTCGAAAAGCCTTCAACTTGGCATAATCCCGTAGGTCTTTAGGAAAGTTTGCTTTGCCAAGGGCATCCAAAGTGGCCATACGACCCGAGAGAACGGCCGCTTCAACGCCCAATATCCCTGCGCCGTCACCAGCAATGTGAACAACACCCTTTGATTTGGCGTGCCATGTTTTTTGTTGCCGCGAGTAATTGGCATCCAAAGACGCTGCAAGAAGTGGGTTTAGGTTGGGGATAATGCCATCATGAATAAGCACGACAGAGGCCCCTAGCTCTACCGCTTTTTTAGCTGTGAACTGAAGTCCGGTGGTTCGCTCGTTTCCAATGATTTTCAGGTCGCTGGCATTGCGCCACACAGGGGTGCGTCGCAAAAAACGCTTTGCCAAAAGTGCGGCACCTTTTGACGACGTTTTGAGGGCGGCTGCCGCGCCGAGAAGTTGTGAGGAGGCCGCGAGGAGTTTCGAAGAGCCTTTCGGTTCAACAACAGCACAGACCGGACGGCCAACTTGATGGAGTTGTTCGGTAATCAGTAAAGGAAGCGGGCCAGCGCCAACGATAACGATGTCGCCTTTCGGCAGCTCGCCGCCGGACTTCATCAATATTTGAGCGGCACCAACACCCATAACCCCCGGCAATGTCCAGCCCGGCATGGGCATCGGCCGCTCTTGCGCGCCCGTTGCCAGCAGTATGTTCTTTGCCGTTCCAGAGTGTGATCCGCCAGGGCCATCGAAGGCATAGACCCCTTTTGAATCGGCCTGCCAAAGCTTTGTTGACGCGTGATACGTAATCTTTTGTTCTACGACCGCAGCCAAGAATGCGTCAAGCAACGCGGCACCTTTGGCGTAGTCTGGGCCAAATATGTGCATGCGCTCGGTGCGGTGGGAGCGGTTGCTGCCGAGATAGGCATATATGTTACCACCGGGCTCTGGTCTGTTGTCCACGACAACGGGGTGCACACCGTGTTTTATAGCTTCTACTGCCGCTGACATCCCGGCCGGACCTGCGCCAACAATCAGGAAATCAATCATTCAGGGCGCGCCTTATTTTCATGCCATCCTGAACTTGGATGAGACAAGATTGCTGGTCTGGTAGGCCGTTCACCTCAACCAGACATTCAAAGCAGACACCCATCATGCAAAACGCGGCGCGCGGTGAGCCATCCACGGGGTGATGCCTGAAAATGTTTGATTTCTGGCGAAAGATCACAGATGCGAGGCATTCGCCCTCTTCGGCGACGCATAACTGTCCGTCGATTTGTACATGTACTGGCATACCTACCTCGCTTCTCACGTATAAAATGCCAGAGCTGTATCATTAATTGAAGCTGCAAATGGGCCAACCAGTATTCCCTAAGGTTATATACTTGAGATATAACTCTATGGAATACTCTGTCCGAAAAACAATATTTGACGTTAACAAAACCAAAGGGTCTGTTGGACACAATATCACCAGTGGAGGAACATTCGATGAAACTGCTCAGAAACACAGCAATTGCCACCCTGTTCGCGACAGGCGCCCTTGTCATGCCCTTGCAAGCCCAGGAGCTCACGATGGCCGTGGCAGCTCAGAGTGCCGGGCAACTTGATCCTCATGTGTCAACGAAGACTGAGGACAAGACTATTTTTGGAATGATGTTCAATGGTCTGGTTCGTTTCGCACCTGGGTCCATGAGCTCGGATGCAATTGAGCCGGATTTGGCAGAAAGCTGGGAAGTTTCTGAAGACGGCCTGACTTGGACATTCACACTACGCCAAGGCGTGCAGTTTCACAGCGGCTACGGTGAAATGACATCGAATGATGTGGTCTATTCTCTGACACGGGCGGGCGATGAAAGCCGTTCCAGTGTATCTTCGGACTACCGCGCGTTCCAAAGCGTCGAGGCCATCGACGATTACACAGTCCGCATCACGCTTTCTGAAGTTATTCCAAGCCTTCTGGGCGTTGTCGCTAACTACCACGGCGGTAACATCATTTCTGCCCGCGCTGCGGAAGGACTTGGTGAAGACTTCAAAACGAACCCGATCGGAACCGGTCCGTTTGCTTATGGCGAATTGGTTGAAGGACAATATCTCGAACTCGTGGCACATGAAGATTACTTCCGAGGCTCGCCTGAGATTGACAAGATCACCGTGCGCTACATCTCAGCTATCAGTGCGCGCGACCTGGCATTCCGGACCGGTGAACTGCACATGATCGCTGGATCACGGGAGGATCGTTGGGTCAACTCGATGACAGCGTCCGGCGAAAGCGTCGTTGATGTTTTTGAGCCCGGCGAATTGCGCACCCTTCACGTAAACACAGAAATGGCACCCTTTGATGACATTCGTGTTCGTCAGGCTCTCGCACATGCGGTCAACCGTGAAGAACTGATTGCCTTTGCGGGCGCTTTGGTCGCTCGCGGCAATGAGTCACCCGTTCCAGATGGTTATATCGGCCATGAGCCCAATTTGGAATTCCTGTCATACGACCCTGATCGCGCCCGCGAGCTGCTAATCGAGGCAGGCTACCCCGACGGCGTAACGGTTCCAGTAGCAATCACAGAACGTGCCTCACTTTTCAATCCTATGCAGGTCTTGCAGGCTCAATTGAGCCAAGTGGGTATCAACCTGGAGCTGGATGTGATGGAACATTCCTCGTGGCACGCGGCGATCCGAGACGATGCGAGTTCTTTGGTCCTTTATGGCGCTGCACGCTTCCCTGTTGCGGACACTTATCTGACTCAGTTCTACCACTCAGACAGTATTGTGAAGACGCCAACAGCCGTGACGAACTTCTCGCATTGCAGCGTAGCAGATGAGCAAATTATCGCTGCACGATCAGAGCCCAACGGAGAGCGCCAACAGGAATTGTGGAGTGAGGCCCAACAATTGATCGTCGATGAAGTTTGTTCGATTCCTGTTTTCGAGTTGCTCCAGGTTTGGGCGCGCGCACCCGAAGTCAACCTCGGCTATGAGCTTGACGGATCGCTTTCACTTGGTCCGGTCATTACTGAAAAAACGACCTTGTCCCAATAATATAACTATCAGCAGAGGCGGGTATCTCGCCTCTGCTCTTTCGGGGGGGACAAAATGATTGGTTTCATCACAAAGCGCCTACTCAGCACCATCCCAACACTTTTCGGAGTTTTGGTGATTGTTTTCGTAATGATCCGGGTCGCTCCGGGTGATCCGGCGCTCGCAATACTTGGTGACAATGCCTCACAAGAGGCACTCGACGCCTTTCGTGACCGCATGGGACTGAACGACTCCATGCTGGTTCAATTCGGACGGTTTCTAAGTGACCTCGCTCAAGGAAGCCTCGGGACATCCATGGTTAGCGGTAAACCTGTTGTTACGTCCGTCATGGAAGTCTTGCCTTACACGCTTGAATTGGCGTTAGGAGCGATCTTCTTCGGGATCATCATTGGCCTGCCTCTCGGGATCATCTCGGCACTTTGGCGAAATGGGTGGTTCGACTACTTTCTTCGAGTCGTTTCCCTACTGGGGCTTAGTTTCCCAGCGTTCCTGACTGCCATTCTGCTTATTTTATGGCTCTCTATCGAATGGCGTATTTTCCCGGTCATATCTTCGCCAACTGGCGGGCCAATCGACCGGATCTACAATCTCATTCTTCCAGCCTTCAGCCTTGGCGTAATTATGGTCGCATACATTATGCGCACAGCGCGGTCTGCTATGCTGGATGTTTTGGGAGAGGATTATATACGAACTGCGAGGGCAAAGGGTGCACCCGTTCGCAGGCTGATTTTACATCATGCATTGAGAAACGCATTGATCCCAATCGTTACGGTTGTTGGATTGTATTTTGGCCTTTTGATCGGCAATGCGGTTCTAACTGAGATCATCTTCAATAGACCTGGGCTCGGCAAACTCATTGTTTTGTCGCTGAACCAGCGTGACTACACCACGTTGCAGGGTCTTATGGTCATCTCCGCATTCTTAATCGTAATCGTGAATCTTCTAACGGACATTTGCTATGCGCTGGTAGACCCGAGGGTGAAATTAAAATGACTTTAACAGATACAAACGCTCCCAAGCGCACCAAAATGGCCTCCTTGTTAAGGCTTGCACGTAAAAATAAATTATCGGCTTTCGGTCTTCTAATGTTTACATTGATCGTACTTGCATCAGTTTTTGCACCTTTCATATCACCGCATAGTCCACTGGATCAAAACATCGTCGAGCGCCTACAGGATCGCTCAGCAGAATTTATTCTGGGAACCGATACCTTTGGAAGAGACACCTTTACCCGCATTCTGTATGGACTTCGTGTCTCACTTTTGATCGGGTTGACCTCCACGTTTATTGCGATGGTTTTGGGTTGCTCTTTGGGTATTATCGCAGGGTATCGTGGGGGCTGGATAGACAGTCTGATCATGCGTGTCATGGATATGCTCTTGGCATTTCCTACGTTGATCACAGGTTTGTTTATTGTGGCAGTTCTGGGAGCGAATGTCGTCAACATCGTGCTGGCGATCACAGTCACGATCCTGCCAAAATTTGCGCGGGTCGCGCGCGCGCCAACAATCTCTCTGAAAGAGCGCGAATTTGTCGAAGCGGCACGCGCATTGGGTTACTCGGACATCCGCATTATGGCGGTGCATATCGCTCCAAATATTCTTGGTGAAGTGGTGGTGTTAGCGTCACTCTGGGCGGCTTACGCTATCCGTGTTGAAGCCTACCTAAGTTTTATTGGATTGGGCGTGGCTCCACCGACGCCAACGCTTGGGACGATGATCCGTGATGGTTTCAACCACATCCTCGATGCCCCGTTCGTATCCATCTACCCCGGTTTCGCTGTCCTTTTTGTCGTCCTCTCGCTGAACTTGGTCGGTGACGGATTGCGCGATGCCATAGATCCAAAGCTTAGGGATTAAGTTATGACGTCACCATTAATGAAGGTCGAAGACCTATCGATTTCGTTCAAGATTGAAGACCGTTGGTGCCGTGCTGTAAATGGAATCTCGTTCGACATTTTTCCTGATGAAACTCTGTGCATCGTCGGCGAGTCTGGTTGCGGTAAGAGCATCACAGCGATGTCGCTCATGAAGTTGTTGCCGGATGCCGCGCAGCTTGGGGGGAAAGTAATCTTTGACGGACAGGATATCCTGTCAATGAAAGAAAAGGAATTGGAGGGCATCCGGGGCAGCCGCATTGCGATGATTTTCCAAGAGCCAATGACATCTCTGAACCCGGTACTGACTGTTGGTGAGCAGATCGCAGAACCACTTGTGCTGCACAAAGGGATGACGTGGTCTAATGCGCGCAGTGAGGCACGCAATTTGCTCGACTTGGTTAGAATTCCAGATGCAGAACAAAGGCTGGGCCAATACCCGCATGAACTGTCGGGCGGTATGCGTCAGAGGGTCATGATTGCAATCGGACTTGCGTGTCGGCCGGAGATATTGATCGCAGATGAGCCGACGACGGCGCTCGACGTGACAATCCAGGCCCAAGTGCTGGCATTGCTTGATGACATTCGAAAAGATCAAGGGCTTTCCATTGTCATGATTACCCATGACCTTGGAGTGGTCGCGAATGTCGCGGATCGCGTTGCTGTTATGTACGCAGGCGATTTGGTTGAAACCGCGCCGGTTGCAGACCTTTTTACGAAGCCTTCCCATCCTTACACGCAAGCGCTTCTTAAGACGGTGCCTCGCGCGGATGAGGCGTTTGAACTGTTACCAATTGAGGGGCAAGTGCCGCCAATCCAATCAATGCCAGACGGGTGTCGATTTGCACCACGTTGCGTCGAGGCGCATGACGCCTGCAATGTCGCACCAGACCTTTCCCGGGGCCCTCATGCTGTGCGGTGCTGGGCAAGGGTGGAACGGGTATGACGGACCTTCTAACCGTAGATGGCATGGGAAAGACCTTTGGGACCAAGCGCTTTTTGTCGATGAAACCAACGTATTCGGTCACGGCCCTGCGCAACGTGTCGTTCAGCATCGCAAAGGGGGAAACAGTCGGCGTTGTCGGAGAATCCGGTTGCGGAAAATCAACTCTTGCTCGCTGTGTTCTTGATTTGATTACACCAACTACGGGGTCAGTTCTGTTTGACGGAACGGATCTGACGGCACTCGATCCGGCCTCTAAACGCAAAATGCGCGGACGCATTCAGATGATTTTCCAAGACCCGTATTCATCTTTGAATGGCAAGCGCACCATCGGAAAAACCCTTGCGGAGCCATTGTATGTTCATCAAGGCATGAAATTTAAGGACGCCTTGCCCCGCATTCTCGCCGTCCTTGACGAAGTCGGGATGCCAAGAAGTGCGGTGGACAAATATCCGCACGAGTTTTCGGGTGGACAACGGCAACGGATCGCGATCGCGCGCGCTCTTATTCTAGAACCTGACTTGATTGTTGCAGATGAATCCGTGTCAGCCTTGGATGTGTCTGTTCAAGCGCAGGTGCTGCTGCTGCTGCGCCGCATCCAGCAAGAACGGGGATTGAGCTATTTGTTCATCACGCACGATCTCGGGGTGGTACGAAACTTCTGCGACCGAGTGCTTGTCATGTATCTTGGCAGCATCGTAGAAAGCGGACCTGTCGGCGCACTTTTGTCAAATCCCAAGCACCCCTATACAAAATCGCTGCGCGATGCGGCTCCGATCCCTGATGTGTCAAAGCGTCAATCTTTGGCGCTGCTGGAAGGGGAAATACCTTCACCGGCCAATCCCCCATCCGGATGTGCGTTTCACCCAAGATGTCCGCGCGCATCCGAAATCTGTCGGCGCGACGCACCCGCATTGCAGGACACTCATGATCAACGGAGTTTTGCATGTCACAGTCCGCAAGATTAAAGCCGGTTCTTGTTGACCTGGCCGACCTGGCTGAGGGCTTTGTTCTAAGCCTCGACGCGAGGCAGGCAGCATTAGAGGCCGTTCTGGATACGATCACAGCGGCAGCGGCGGCCCCAAGGTTCCGATTTGCACAAGCCGTTCAAGCCACCTACGGCGCAGGAGATTGCGCAGTCTGGTTCTCGGAAGTGACGGCCTCTTGTCAGGGCGCAGCTTTCGCGAATGCAATGAGTGCCGCCTATATGGATCTGGATGACGGGCACCGCCGATCTCGTGGTCATCCAGGCGCTGCTGTGGTCCCTGCCGTATTTGCAGAGCTTGATCGCCGCCTCGCAGCTGGACTTGAGGTAGACGACGAAGCCGTTTTACGCGCCATCGCGGTTGGCTATGAGGTCGGCCTGCGGGTTGCAGCGGCCAAGGGCTTTTATGCACGCACCGGCTTTTGGGCTGGTATTGCAGCCGCAGCAGCGGTCGGCAGCTTGCAAAGTTTAAGCCCGGAAAAAATGGCAAACGCACTCGCCATTGCGGGTGAAACAGGGCCGCATATGGCGACGACAACGTCGATGCCCGCATGGCCCCAACCAGACGGAACTGACGTTAAAGAGGGCATTCCATGGGGTGTCGTCACTGGGATTTCTGCTGTTGGTTTCGCCCAAGCGGGGATGAAGGGCGCAGTTGACCTAGTCGATCACGCGCCGTTTTTCGACGCAGATGCAATCCTCGTGGATAGGGCAATGCCCGCGATCTGCGAAACCTACACAAAGTTCCACGCGGCTTGCAGGCATGTTCATGCGCCGGTTGAAGCCTTCGCATCGCTGGTATCTCAGCATGGCCTTCTGGTTGACGACATCAAAGGCGTGACCGTCCGAGCCTATAGCGGAGCACTTCGGATCCCAAATTCACCGCGTCCAAACACGCTGGTCGACGCGCAATATTCAATCCCGTATTGCATTGCATTGGTGGCACTGAAAGGTCCAGATGTGTTACTTTCAATGAGCGTGAGCGATCTGGATGATGCCGCGGCAGAGGCTTTCGCTACGCTGGTCATTGTGGAAACCGACCCTGTGTGTGAAGCTAGGTTTCCTGCCGAAACACCTGTTATTGTCGAAGTTGAGACTAGACAAAATGTGTTTACCAGCCCGGTTACAACTCCTAGCGGAGAAGCCAATGCGAGACCCAGCTGGGACGAACGCCTGCGAAAGTTTTCTGTCTCAACTCTGCACACCCTTTCCAAAGAGGAGCGCAGCGCATTGAGCATTGCCTTTGAAGATTTGCGGAGCGGACAGCTTAACAGCCTGTGTCTGTTTTTGCGGAGCGGTCGCGTGCTTCCTCCAGCGCTTTGAGAACCAAGGCGATCGCACGCTTGTCACGTGTATCAACATGGTGAACCGTATGGATATTCAATGATAGGTTCGGGACGAACGGACGCGCTGCCAACGTGCGAAGATGTCCTTTTGCAAAGAGCGGAGACATAACGCAAAGCCCCAACCCCGCCTCCACAAATGCGAGGCAATTCGGGGCGTTTGTGGCTTGAAGTATAACATCAGCTTCAACATCTGCAGCGTCCATTGCTTCATCCAATAGTCGGCGCGTGACGCTGCCTTGTGTGAAAGCAATGAGAGGCTGGCCCTGTAGGTCAGTGACATTGATCGTTGATTGGCTTGCGAGTTGATGGCCCTTCGGCATCACAGCCACAAAGCCATCGTTTGAAAAGAGTGTCGAATTTACCTGCGGGTGACCAAGGTCGCGCGCGATAACTCCCAAATCCATTTGGCGCGACAAGATCCCGTGCGAGACGTATTCTGAGCTCCGAATAATAAAGGAAATGCTGACGTCTGGCCGTTCGTTTCTAACGAGTTGGGCCGCATGAGACAGAATATGTGGCGGGAAGCCGGGCATCACGCCAATAGTGATAAGGCTACGTTCCTTCGCGCGGATCGATGCGATTGCTTGGCCGACCTGATCGACACCGGATAGGATTCTGTCGATTTCTTCGTACACACGAATGCCCCGTTCCGTGACGACGGGCCGATTTGAATTGCGGTCAATGAGCTGCATGCCAATGTCCGCCTCGAAATGATTGAGGAGTTTGCTCACAGCGGGTTGAGACACGTGTAGGACGTCGGCGGCCCGAGAAACGCTTCCGGTTTCGACGAAGGCCTTGAAAGCTTCCAGCTGCCTCAGCGATGGTTTTCTCAACCTATAACCTCTTGGAATATGATGTGTGTTCTTTGTGCTTTTACATTCTGCCTGCGCATTTCTACTGTCAAGAAAACTGTGAAGGAGGATTGCATGAACCTTACGGCAGACTTCACAGTCATTGGTGCGGGGGTCGTCGGCGCAAGCATTGCCTTTGGACTGCTAAAACGCGGCCACTCAGTTGTCGTATTGGATGGCTCTAGGGCCGATCCACGCGCTTCGGGTGCCAATTTTGGCTTGGTATGGGTGCAGGGCAAGGGCCCCGGCGTACCCGAATATCAACGCTTAACACGGACTGCCTCGGATGGCTGGGCCGAGTACGCAGCGCAGATCGCAGAGGTTCTGGGCGATAAAAGCGGGTCACTGGCGTATGAGCGAAATGGCGGCCTGACCTTCACATTTGGCGAAGACGGTTTTCAAGAAAGGCAGAACCAGCTCAATCGCCTGCACAATGAACGTGGCGCCGATGGTGACGATCATGAAATGGTCGACCGCTCAGAGATACAAAAGATGATGCCTGAGTTCGAGCTAGGTACTGATGTGTCAGGGGCGAGTTTTTGCTGGCGTGATGGGTGTGTGAACCCGCTGAAACTACATGCGGCACTTCTGCGGGCAATTGAGCGTTTCGGGGGGACGATCTGCTTTGATGCCAAAGTGGAGACCATGGAAAAAAATGACGAAGCCTCATGGACGCTGTGTGGCCAGAAAATAACCGTATCAACAGGCCATGTCGTTGCTGCAGCGGGCTTGGGTACAAGAGAAATAGCCAATCAACTTGGGCTAGATGTTCCGGTCAGACCGCAACGAGGCCAAATTATCGTAAGCCAACGCATGCCACGCGTGATGGGGTTGCCAGCAAGTACTTTACGACAGACGGCCGACGGGACCTTTATGGTCGGTGTGACCAAAGAAGATGTTGGGCTGGATCAGTCCACTTCGCTGGCCGCCGCGGGTCAGCTTGCGCGCAATGCCACTCGGATTACACCGATGTTGAAAGATGCGAATGTCGTTCGCCATTGGTCTGGGTTGCGCGTCATGACCCCGGATGGCGCACCAATCTATGATTTTTCCGAAACTGCGAGTGCGGCTGCTTGCCATTCTGGCATCACGTTGGCTCCAATTCATTCCGACTTATTTGTGGAATGCTTGCTTGGGAACAAGAAAAAACATGAGCTCGCAGCCTTCCATCCAACCCGCTTCCGATCGGCGACTTGACCTTTGAAAGCAAGGGAGATCGGCTACCTCAACCGAGACCATAGATACTTAAAACTCTGCGAAAACCCACGCCAGAAAAACTGATACTGTGTTGTTTCGGCTCGATTTAGACTGATTGGAAAACCTATATGATTGAACGATTTCAAACTGGTACGCGCATGAGCAAGATCGTGAAGCATAATGGTACAGTGTATCTTTGTGGTCAGGTTGGGGCTGGCGACACCGTCGCAGAACAAACACGCGATTGCCTTTCGCGCGTCGATACTTTGCTCAAGGAAGCTGGGTCAGATCGGGAACACATCCTGCAGGCAATTGTTTGGTTGTCAGATATGGCTGACTTCAATGAGATGAATGAGGTTTGGGACGCTTGGGTTCCATCGAGGCACGCCCCCGCGCGAGCTTGTGGTGAAGCAAAGCTCGCCAGAGATGTCCTGAAAGTTGAAATTATCATAACAGCTGCCGTCGCTCCAATTCCATGACTCCAGATCATGGGCGCAGACAGATTTACGACGCTGGTCAGGACAGGAACTTTGGGCTGAAAACTTGCCAACACCAATCCAGAGCATCAGAGCCAGCATGTCCATGAAATCCATTTCAGAGCCCGCCCTATATGCTGATGGCTTTTCCTTAATAGTTGGAAAAGATGCCAAAGCATTGCGTGTGGCAGACGGATCAGCGCTGCGAGCTCGTGCTCGCAAGATACTGAGGTTGGTTTTCTTCTTGTTGCCTATCTAGAAACATCTGACATCAGTGCCCCAACGACCGCTTTGGCATGCTCTAAAGCGGTCGTTGGGGATTTGTACTTTGTCCCATAATCTATGAGTTCACCGGATTGGTTTTGCTGCGTCTTGCATGAATGTCCGGTTTCTGTGCTGCAACGCAGCATCAAAAATAGTGCACCTGGCGTATTTTTGATGTCGCGTGATGAGCGACAACCATCTTGGCCGGTGCCGACAACCACCTTGGCCGGTGGGGCTGAACGGAAGACGGGCTTGCCCGTTTGGAGGGCAGCCCCACCGGCCTGATTGATTTCTGGGATAGGTGC
>Ga0222707_1000050_pt1 | contig 60757 bp, 63 predicted proteins | sample AntAcemetage1574_FD_179831 | JGI IMG/M metagenome (GOLD analysis project Ga0222707, IMG submission 179831) | Saline water microbial communities from Ace Lake, Antarctica - #1574 | ecosystem: Environmental > Aquatic > Non-marine Saline and Alkaline > Saline | place: Antarctica: Ace Lake...
GTGGTAACTACGGCGGCGGCGGTGGCGGCGGTTACGATCAAGGCGGCGGTTATGGCGGCGGCAGCTCCGGCGGCGGTTCGTCTTCTGGCGGTAGTGGCGGCGGTGGTCGCAGCGACATGGACGACGAGATCCCGTTCTAAGAAATAGCGCCGCCCTTCGGGGCGGCGTTTTTCATGCGGGGATGATCAGACGACCCTTGCGCCGCTTTTCATCAGGCCGCGTCGCGCAGGACGGCCAACACCAAATCAGGGGGCACATCGGACGTGACAATGGCCTGACCAATTCCTCGCAACAGAACAAAGCGCAGCTTGCCTGCGACGACCTTCTTGTCCTGCCCCATCCAGCCCAGCAAAGTCTCTGCGTCCGGCAGATCGCCGTCGATGTCGCTGATATCGACCTTTTGCCCCATCGCTTTCAGATGCGCACGCACGCGACTCGGCTCTTCTTGGCTACACAGCCCCAGCCGCGACGACAGCTCAAACGCCATCGCGCAGCCTATCGCCACGCCTTCACCGTGCAGCAAGCGGTCCGAATAGCCGGTCGCCTTTTCAAGCGCATGACAAAAGGTATGGCCAAGGTTCAGCAAGGCGCGGTCGCCCTGCTCTGTCTCGTCCTTCACCACAATCTCGGCCTTCATCTGCACCGACCGGGTCACCGCATGAATACGCGCCGCCACGTCGCCGTTCGCCATTCCGAGGGCGTTAATTTCCAGCCAGTCAAAGAAATCCGCATCGCCCAGCAGGCCGTATTTCACGACTTCGCCATAACCCGCCAAAAAGTCCCGACGCGGCAAGGTGGCCAGCAGGTCAGTATCTGCCAGCACAAGCGCGGGTTGGTGAAATGCACCGATCAGGTTCTTGCCGTGGCTGGTGTTGATCCCGGTTTTGCCGCCCACGCTGCTGTCGACTTGCGCCAGCAGCGTCGTCGGGATCTGCACGAAGCGCACCCCGCGCCGCAGCACGGCGGCAGCGAAACCGCCCAAATCACCAATGACACCACCGCCAAGGGCGATCACGACATCATTACGCTCGACCTTTTGGTCCAGCAGAAAATCGCAGCACGCCTCTAGCTGGGCCCAGCTTTTCGTTGCCTCGCCTGCGGGCAGGCGCAGCGCCTCTGACGTCAGGCCAGCGGCGGTCAGGGATGCTTGCAACGCCGGCAGATGCAGCCCCGCCACGGTGTCATCCGTCAGGATCGCCACATGTTTGCGGCCGCCAAGGGTGGCAATTCGCGCCCCGGCCCCGGACAGCAAATCGGTGCCAATCACCACGTCATAGGCGCGGCCCGGCAGGGCGACAGGAACAATTGCGGTCATGGCAGTTTCTCCAGCACATCAGGGTGGGTCAGCAAAAGGAACATCACGCTTGCGGTTGTGTCTTCAATCGAGGCGCGCTTCGACACCGCCAGATGCAGCTTAGCCTTGGCATAGATCGGTGTGCGCGCGGCATAGATTTCCGCCAGCGTCGCATAGGGGTCCGCCGTGCGCAGCAAAGGGCGCGAATCCTTGTGCCGCACCCGGTCCCATAACACGGGCAGCGGGGCGTTCAGCCAGACGGCCACACCGTGTTTCTTGATCTGCTTGCGGTTCCGCTTGGCCAGAAAAGCGCCGCCCCCCGTGGACAGGATGCAGGGCGTGCCGTTTAGCAGCCGCGCGATCACTTCTGATTCGCGCCGACGGAAGAAAGGCTCGCCATCGCGGGCAAAAATATCAGCGATGGTGGCATTTGCGGCTGTCTCGATCTCGTGATCACTGTCTAGAAACGGCACATCCAGTCGCTGCGACAGGGCGCGGCCGATGGCCGTCTTGCCCGATCCCATCATGCCCACCAGCACGACCGTGCGGCGCAGGCCATAGCGTTGAAGCGTCTGGTCACTTTGGATCACGGGCCTGTATTTCCCTTTTTGACACCCCCGGACAAGCTGTGCGCCGCCGAGTTTCGAATTGTGACCCTGAATGGCGTGATCTTGCCGAAAAGGCCATATATAAACAGGCATAACCCGGCATGAGTCCGGGCAACAGGCAACGACGGGACGCGGATTTATGTGGCGATTGATCAAGACCCTTTTCATTTTGGTGCTGCTGGCAGGTGTGGCCCTTGTCGCGTATGCCTATGTTGGACCTTTGTTTTTTCCGGGTGACTTTGCGCCGCCCACAACGCAGGTGACCAAATCCGTCACGCTGGAGACCAAATAAAAGTGGCGCGCCGCGTGGCCACGCTGGCCCTGATCCTTGCCACCGGCTCCGGCGCGCTTCCGCTTACCGCCCAGTCAAATGTACATTTGGACAGGCCGCTGTCCGCTATCGATTGGCTGTCGCAGTCCATTGAACTCCCCCCGGCGCGTGCCGCTGCAACTGCGCCGGCCACCCAAAGGCCATACCTGAACGAGCCGCCCGTCGCGAACGGTGCCGGCACGCCACAGATCACCGTGACGCCCCTTGATGCCGTGGCCACCGCCCCAATTGGCACGCTGGCGCAGGCTGATACCGGCTTGCCAGTGACGCTATGGTCGGCCAGCGACAGCAATGTCCTGACCACCCTTATTCAAGCACAGGGCGAACCTGAACTGCCCGCCCTGCGCGATCTGTTCGTCACCCTATTGCTGGCCAAGGCGGACGCGCCCGCTGGCGATGCGCAGGCCCTGCTGCTGGCGCGGATCGACAAGCTGCTGGATCTAGCGGACCTGACAGAGGCCCTAGCCCTGATCAAAGCCGCCGACCCGATCGCGCCGGCGCTGTACCGCCGCTGGTTCGACGTGGCCCTGCTGACCGGGACAGAGGACGAGCCATGCAGTGCCATGCAGACCGCCCCCGGTCTGGCCCCGACCTATCCCGCGCGCATCTTTTGCCTAGCTCGTAGCGGCGACTGGATGGCGGCGGCGCTAACGCTGAACACGCACCGCGCCCTTGGCGATATGCCGGACGACGAAGACGCGCTTCTGTCGCGGTTTCTGGACGCCGACCTTGTCGATCCTGCCGCGCCTCTGCCGCCACCAGACCGGATCAGCCCGCTAATTTTTCGCATGCGCGAGGCGATTGGCGAGGGGATGTCCACCGGCCCGCTTCCTCTGGCCTTTGCCCGCGCTGATCTGCGCGATACCGTTGGCGAAAAGGCGCGGCTGGACGCAGCCGAACGCCTATCCCTGCACGGCGCGCTGTCGCCGCAAGAACTTTCGCGCGTTATGACCGGCGTGACACCCGCCGCATCTGGCGGCGTCTGGGACCGTGTCGATGCCTTCCGCCAGTTCAACGCTGCAATGAACGACGGCGATCCGCAGGCAGTGGCTGACACCCTGCCGACGGTCTGGTCCGCCATGCAAGAGGTTCGGGCAGAGGTGTCCTTTGCCACGCTTTACGCAGCGCCCTTATCCCGCATCGACCTTACTGGCCGCGCGGCGGATATCGCAACCACAGTGCAGCTGCTGTCAGGTGACTATGCCAACGCAGCCGCCCGCCCGGGTGTGCCGGCCTTTGTGCGCAGCGTCGCGCTTGGCGACCTGAAGGACGCCACCCCCAGTACCACGATAGAAGAGGCGATTGTCGCAGGCTTTGCCGATACAGCCCCGCCGCAGGTCTTTGCCGATCTAGTAGCGGACAAAAAGCTAGGCGAGGCGCTCTTGCGCGCCCTGCCGCTGTTTGACGCTGGCGTCGCGGGCGATGCGCGATCCGTCACCGATGCGCTACTGGTGCTGCACCGCGCCGGGATGGATGATGTCGCCCGCCGCGCGGCCCTGCAACTGCTGCTGCTGAACCGCACCACATGAGCGGCCCCAGCACCAATGGGCCAGACGGCATGGCGCGCTGGATCCAGACATTTGTCGCCGCCCAAGCGGCAGAGCTGGACGCCGCCCGCAACACGCAACTGGCCTATGCCCGCGATCTGACCGATTTCGCAAGCTGGCTGACGGACAAAGGCCTGCACTTTGCGACAGCCACTCAGGATGACGTGACCGGTTACCTGATCGACTGCGACAATCAGGGCCTGTCCCGCGCCACCCGCGCCCGGCGCCTGTCGTCGATCCGCCAGCTTTATCGCTTTGCGTTCGAAGAATGCTGGCGCGCCGACAATCCCGCGATCCAGATCAAGGGACCGGGCAAGTCTAAATCCCTACCCAAGACACTGACCATCGACGAAGTCGGCCGCCTGCTGCAAGCCGCCCGCGACTGCGCCGTGGACGCGGGCAAGAACACCTGCCTGATGGAACTGCTCTACGCGACGGGGATGCGGGTGACCGAATTGGTGTCCCTGCCCGTGTCCGCCGCGCGGGGCGATCCGCGCATGTTGCTGGTGCGCGGCAAAGGCGGCAAGGAACGCCTTGTCCCGCTGTCCCCGCCCGCCCGCGCCGCTGTCATCGCCTGGCTGGTGGATTGGGACGCGGCGCAAGAACAGCGCCGCCTGACTGGGAAACCAATATCAAAGTTCCTATTCCCCACGCGCGGCAAAACCGGCCACATGACCCGCCAGCGGTTCTTTTTTCTGATCAAGGAATTGGCCATCGTGGCCGGTATCCCGCCAGAAGACGTGACACCGCACACAATGCGCCACGCCTTTGCCACACACCTGTTGGCTGGCGGTGCCGATCTGCGCGCAATTCAGATCATGCTGGGCCACGCCAATGTGGCGACCACCGAAATCTATACCCACGTACTGGACGAAGCCCTCAGCGAGCTTGTCCTGACGCATCACCCGCTCGCCAAAAAACCGAAGCCCACTTAAACACACCAACCCTTGAAGCGGGCCCCAACGATCCCCATAACCCTTTCAACTACATAAAATAGGCAGATCATGGACCCCGTAACGACCGCCGCACCGCTTTTTGACGCAGCCTTCTGGCTGACGGCCGGCGGCATCATGGTGCTTCTTGTCATGTCTGGCTTTTTCTCCGGCTCTGAAACCGCACTGACCGCAGCATCCCGCGGGAAACTGCGTGCCGCCGCCGACCGGGGCAGCAGAGGGGCGCAAAAAGCGCTGGACGTGACAGAAGACAGCGAACGGCTGATCGGCTCGGTCCTGCTGGGCAACAACGTCGTGAATATTCTGGCGACCTCGCTGGCCACCGCCCTGCTGACCAAAACCTTCGGCCCGAACGGCGTGGCGCTGGCGACGCTGGTGATGACCCTGCTGGTCCTGATCTTTGCAGAGGTGCTGCCCAAGACCTATGCCATAACCAACCCCGAAAGCACTGCATCGCTGGTCGCCCGCCCGATACAGCTTATTGTCATTGTCTTTTCGCCCATCGTTAATGCGGTTCGCTATTTCGTGCGCGGCGTCCTGTATGTCTTTGGCGTGCGCACCGATCCGAACAGTCATATCCTTGCCGTGCGGGAAGAAATCGCTGGTGCGCTGCAGCTGGGCCATTCCGAAGGTGTTGTCGAAAAAGAAGACCGCGACCGCATTCTGGGTGCCCTTGATCTAGCGGAACGCACCGTGGAAGAGGTGATGCTTCACCGCTCGAACATCGAGATGATCGATGCCGATCAGCCCGCCGTCGACATCCTGCGTCAGTGCCTTGAATCCGCCCATACCCGCCTGCCGCTGTATCGCGGTGATCCCGAAAACATCGTCGGCGTGATCCACGCCAAGGACCTGCTCCGCGCGATCCATACCTCTGATCTGGATGGCGGTGACCCGCTGACCCGGGTCGATATCATGGACGTGGCGATGCCGCCCTACTTTGTGCCGGAAACCACGGCGCTGGACGAACAGATGCGCCAGTTCCTCAAGCGCAAGACGCACTTTGCACTTGTCGTCGATGAATACGGTGCCCTGCAAGGCCTGCTGACGCTGGAAGACATCATCGAAGAAATCGTCGGTGAAATCGCGGACGAGTTTGACGAAGAAGACGACTATGTCTTCACCCAGACCGAGGACGGTGCCTATCTGATCGACGGCTCCATGACGATCCGCGATGTGAATCGCGCCCACGACTGGAACCTGCCCGACGAAGAAGCGAACACCGTCGCCGGACTTGTCATCCACGAGGCGCAGATCATCCCGGTCGAGGGGCAGGTTTTCTCTTTCCACGGATTCCGCTTCGAAGTCGTCAACAAAGATGAGAACCGGCTCGCAACCCTAAAGATCAGACCACTGTAAACCCTCAAAGGTGCGGCAAAAAACGCCGCACCTTTGCTCAATTATTACACAAGCACTCAAACCGGCCGCCCTCTGTGAGCGGCGGTCCAGCTTCTTTTTGACAAATAACTCAATCCGGGCCTTAGACCAAGATGCCGCCCTTGACGTTCAGCGTCCCTTGAACAACCCGCCCAAAATGCCGCGGACGATGCGCCGCCCCGTAGCACCCTTCAGCTCTTTGATCACAACGCTGGCGATGGCCCCGCCAAAGCCTTGGTCCTGCGTGCTGCTGCGCCGCTGGGACGTTGACCGCCCACTTTGCGGCGCATCATAACGGCGGGCCTTCTCGAACTTGCGCTCTTTTGTTTCCGCTTGGGCCTCGGCAGCTTCGGCTTTCGCGGCCGCAGTGGCAGCGGCATCGGCACGATTTGACAGCATCTCAAACGCGCTTTCCCGGTCGATCGCCTTGTCATATTTGCCCGCCATCGGAGATGCGGCCATGATCGCAGCGCGTGCGGCAGAATCGATCGGCCCCAGTTGCGACGACGGCGGCCGGATCAGCGTGCGCTGCACCATCTGCGGCGCGCCTTTGGCGTCCAGCATCGACGTCAGCGCTTCGCCGGTACCGACCTGCTGAATCGCCTCTGAGGTGTCAAAATCGGGGTTGTCGCGATAAGTTTCTGCCGCTTTTTTCAGGTCCTGTCGGTCGCGGGCGGTAAAGGCACGCAGCGCATGCTGCACCCGGTTGCCCAGCTGACCCAGCACATTGTCAGGCACATCAGCAGGGTTCTGAGTGATGAAATAAACGCCAACCCCCTTGGACCGGATCAGCCGTGCAACCTGTTCGACCTTGTTCATCAGGACCTTGGGCGCGCCGTCAAAAAGCAGATGCGCCTCGTCGAAAAAGAAAACCAGCTTGGGCTTGTCCGGATTGCCGACCTCTGGCAGCACCTCGAACAATTCCGACAGCAGCCACAGCAGGAATGTCGAATACAACTTGGGGCTGCCCATCAGTTGATCGGCGACCAGAACATTGATCTGCCCACGCCCGTCCAGTGCAAAGGTCATCATATCCGCCAGTTCGAGCGCAGGCTCGCCGAACAGCGCATCGCCGCCCTGATTTTCCAGCGTCAACAGTTTGCGCTGGATCGCCCCGACAGAGCTTGCCGCGACATTGCCATAGCGCAGGGACAGATCCTTGGCGTTCTGCCCGGTCCAGACCAGCTGGGCCTGCAGGTCCTTCAGGTCCAGCAACGGCAGGCCTTCTTCGTCGGCCACGCGAAAGGCTACGTTCATCACCCCTTCTTGTACGTCAGTCAGGTCCAACAGGCGCGACAACAGCAGCGGCCCCATCTCAGCCACGGTGGCGCGGATCGGGTGGCCCTGCTTGCCCAGCAGATCCCAGAACGTCACCGGAAAGGCACTGTATTTCAGATCAAGGCCGATGGTCGCCGCCCGTTTAGTGAACGCGTCGTGCAGCTTGAAATCCGCCGACCCGCTAGCGGCCAACCCGGACAAGTCACCCTTTATGTCAGACAAAAACACCGGCACCCCAGCGGAAGAAAAGCCTTCCGCCAGGATCTGTAGAGTGACGGTTTTACCGGTGCCTGTTGCCCCCGCAATCAGCCCGTGGCGGTTGGATTTGTCCAGCAAAAGGGCCTGCGCTTCACTGTAATCTTTGCCACCGCCACCGATGAAAATGCTGTCTGACATGCCTTCCCCCGAAGTTTCCTTCGGGCCAAAATACATCCTTAACACTCCTATGCCAGAACAAAGGTGCCCGGTGTTTCCAATGTCTCTCGGGGACGGTGGGCGACTTCCTTCTTGTCAGACTTGCCACGCCTTTGGGCGCGGTTTTTTATGGGCGGTTGTCTGTTGACGAAGGGTCCTGCATTGCCTAAAATAATTAAAATTAGTCGGCAAAGCCCGACAGGGAGCAATAGAAAAGGGTTCTTTCGGGTGCCCTTTTTTCTTTGCGCTATCATCAGCCGCCTCCCTATTTTCCCCCTGACAGCACGGGGGCGTCGTGATAACCCGCCCAACAGACCCATGATCCGGAGAATTTTATTATGAAAATCGTCTTCAGCCCCATTCTGGCTGCCCTTCTGCTAGCCACGTCGCCGATGGCCGTGCTGGCCCAAACTGTCGCTGCACCTGCCGCTGACGCAGCCCCCGCCGATGCAGCCCCCGCAGACGCCGCAACTGATGCACCTGCCGCCGACGCGCCAGCCGCTGATGTCCCCGCCGACGCTGCCCCTGCGGCAGACGCTTCAGCTGATGCTGGCCCCCAAGTTGGCCAGCCTTATATCCGCGACAACTTTGGTGACTGGTCGCTGCGGTGCCTGAAGGCCGAAGCAGGTCAGCCTGATCCTTGCCAGCTGTATCAGCTGCTCAAAGACGCTGACGGCAACGCGGTTGCTGAATTCAGCACCTTCCCGCTGCCCGAAGGCCAGCAAGCCGCTGCCGGTGCGACCGTTGTCGTGCCGCTGGAAACCCTGCTGACACAGCAGCTGCGCCTGACCGTCGACAAGGGTGAAGCCAAGCTTTACCCCTTCACCTTCTGCAACGCCGCCGGCTGCGTCGCCCGCATCGGTTTCACCGCGGAAGAGCTGGCCCAGCTGAAGCGCGGCAATGGTGCCGTCCTGCGCATGGTGCCCGCCGCGGCTCCCGATCAAGAAGTGCTGCTGAACATCTCTCTGAGCGGCTTCACAGTTGGCTTTGACAGCGTCAACGAGCAATAAATCGACCTGAAACGACAATAAGCCGCCCTGCCAAAAGCGGGGCGGCTTTTGCGTGCCTTAAGCCCGACGCAGCGCCAGAACAGCGTTCAGCCCGCCAAAGGCAAAGGCGTTCGACATGGCCACACTCACGTCCGCACGGCGGGCGGTATTGGCGACATAATCTAGATCGCAAACCGGGTCCGGCTGGGCCAGCCCGATGGTTGGCGCAATCACTCCGTCCCGCACCGCCATGATGCAGGCGAGCAATTCCACCGCACCCGTGCCACCGATCAGGTGGCCGTGCATGGCCTTGGTGGACGACACGCACAGATCATCCGCCACCGTGCCAAAGACGCTGCGGATCGCCTGCGTCTCGGTCCGGTCATTGACGGCCGTGCCGGTACCGTGGGCGTTAATATAGCCGACGTCCGCCAGCGCGATCCCGCCGTCTGCCAGCGCGCCGCGCATCGCCCGCGCGGCCCCTTCAGCGGCGGGCGTGACGATATCGGCGGCGTCGGATGACATGGCGAAACCAGCGACTTCGCACAGGATGTCAGCGCCGCGCGCGATGGCGTGCTCGCGCTCTTCAAACACGAACACCGCGCCGCCTTCGCCCTGCACCATACCGTTGCGATCCGCCGAAAATGGGCGGCACCCGTCGCGGGACATGACGCGCAGGCCCTCCCAGGCCTTGATGCCGCCAAAGCACAGCATCGCTTCTGTTCCGCCGGTCAGCATGACATCGGCCATGCCGCCCCGGATCACCCCCAGCGCCTGCCCCATCGCGTGATTAGACGACGCGCAGGCGGTGGATACGGTCAGCACAGGGCCGCGCAGATTGTGCCGGATCGACACATGGCTGGCTGCAGCATTCGCCATCAGGCGCGGCACGATGAAGGGGTGGACGCGGATCTTTCCCTCGGCATAGACGGCGCGGTAATTGTCGTCTTGGGTGTTCAGCCCGCCGCCAGATGTGCCAAGGATCACCCCTGCCCGGTCCCCCAGATCGCCGGACAACACCAGCCCGGCCTGTTCCATAGCCTGCGCAGCAGACAGCAGCGCAAACTGAGTAAAACGGTCGTAAAGTGTCAGGTCTTGGCGGCTGAAATGCTCCACCTCGTCATAGCCGCGTACCTGCGCGCCTATCTGGATCTGAAGGCGGTCCACATCGCGGATATCCAGCGGGCCAATGGCACAGGTCCCTGCCTGCATCGCTGCCAGCGTCGCAGGCACGTCATGGCCCAGCGGATTGATCGTGCCTGCCCCGGTGATGACGACCCGGCGCACGGCCCTAGACCTGCTCTTTCACAAGGCCCTGCACGGCAGCGATAATCGCGCGCACGGATGTCACGTCAAATCCGCTGTCCGCAGGCGCATTCGCGTTAAACGGAACGGTGATGTCAAAGGCTTCTTCGATCGCAAATATCGTTTCCACCAGCCCCATGCTGTCGATGCCAAGGCTGTCGATGGTGTCGTCCAACGTCACGTCAGACACATCTAAAAGTGCCTGATCAGCCAAGATGGCGATCACTTTGTCCTGCACATTCATGCTAGAAGCTCCTGCTGTCAGTAGCTGCGATTTAATCACTCGCGCCGTCTTTGGGAAACTGTTTCTGCAATGCGGCAAAATCCTTGAGCAGTTGCGGCAAGCGGCGCAGGCCCTTTTCGCGGGCGCGGTAGCTTTGAAGCTCCATCGCCGGCAGGCCCATGATGAACATCCCATCCTTGGTGTCGACGTAAAGCCCGCTGGCCGCCGCCATCACCACATCGTTGCCGACGGTGATATGGTCCTTGGTCGCCGCACGCCCGCCCATCACGACGCGGTCGCCCAGCACGCCGGATCCGGCCATCGCGGCCTGACCGCACAGGATGCAATCCTCGCCAATGATGCAGTTGTGGCCAACCATGACGTTGTTGTCGATCTTGGTGCCGCGCCCCACGCGAGTGGCGCGGATCGTGCCTGCATCGACGCAGGAATTCGCGCCCAGTTCGACATCATCGCCAAAGATCACGCCGCCAAGGCTGTGGATGCGGTGGCGCTTGCCGTCAGCGGGCGGCGTCAGCAGCTCGCGGCCCATCAATTGATAGGCGCGTTCCTCATTCGACAGATCGCGGGTGACATAGGAAAAACCGTCAGCGCCGACCACGGCGTTCGGCTGCAGGATCACGCGGCTTCCAAAGTGGCAGTTGCGCCCTACGCGGCTGCCCGCGTTCAGCCAACAATCGTCCCCAAGGGTCGAGCCGAGGCCGATTGTGACATGCGGATCAAGGCGGCAGCGATCGCCAATGGTGACGTTTTCCGCCAGCACTACGAAGGGCCCAATGCTGGGATCGGCACCGACAGTGCAGCTGTCCGGGATGATCGCTGTGGGATGAATGCCCGTGGGCGCAGGCGCGGGGTCGAACGACTGCGTCAGCGCCGCCATCGCCAGACGCGCACGTGGCACGATGATCGCGGCCTTCAGCCCCATTGCCTGCCAATCGGCGCCGTCCCAGACAATCGCCGCCTGCGCCGCGCTTGATTTCAGCGCTTCGGCATACGCGGGCGACATGGCCAGCGCCAGATCGTTCGCGCCCGCGTCACCCGGCTCTGCCGGGTGTTCCACCACAAGTGAGGTATCCCCAAAAGCGTCGGTCCCAAGGGCCTTTGCAATCTCGGCTACTGTCAATCCCATGCTGGACCCCTTTGGTATAAGTTCGGGGAAGATTTAGCCCTGAACTGCGCGCACCGCTACCCCTGTCTGGGAAAGTGCGTTCCAGATCGCCGCATCGCGGCCATAGACGTCGCGGCGGAACTGCAGGGCGCCGGTCACGTTCGTGAACGCCGTGCGATAGACAATATGGATTGGCACCGGCTCTGTCAGCGTCACGCGGCTTTCGGATCCGGTCTTCAGGCGGTTCTGAAAGAACGCCTCTGGGTTGGATTCCTGCTTTGCCAGCAGCGCATAGGCGAAATCAAACGGATCGTTCAGGCGGATGCAGCCGTGGCTAAACGCCCGGGTTTCGCGGCTGAACAGGCTCTTGGACGGGGTGTCGTGCAGATAGATGTTGTACTTGTTGGGGAACAGAAACTTCACCAGACCCAGCGCATTACGCTCGCTTGGCCCCTGACGCATCGAAAAGGGAAAGGTCTTGGCGCTATAGCTGCTAGCGTTGACAGATCCGCGCGGCACGACATTGCCGCTGCGGTCGGTCACATCAAGATGGCTGACGGCATTCGCATTGCTTTGCAGCTGCGGCAGGTATTCGTTCACAACGATGGACCGCGGGACAAACCAGCTGGGGTTGATGACCATGTATTCAATGACGTCCGAAAACTCGGGCGACTGGCGGTCGGCCTCACTCGCACCGATTACGGACCGGGTGGAAAAGGTCACGCGGTCATTGTCGACGATAGATGCAGTAAAATCGGTCAGGTTGACCCAGACGTGGCGCTGACCGCGCGGACGATTCATCCAGCGCTCCCGCTCCATCGCGACAATGACAGACTGCATCCGCTTCTCCAGAGAGACGTTGATCTCTTTCATCGTGTCGTCGCCAGCAGCGCCGTCAGCAGAAAGGCCCATGGACTTTTGGAATCGCTGCACGCCGGCCTGAATGCTGGCATCATAGGTTTGGGTCGCGGTTCGCTCCATGTGGCCAATCAGGATCAGTCGGTTGCGCAGATCGACAACGGTCTGCCCGCTAGAGCCGGGCGCAAAGCTAGACGCCTGCACCGTGGGGCCATATCCGCCCTGTGCCAGCAGGTTTTCCATCCGCAGCTTCTCGCGCATCAGGCGGGCGTATTCCGGGCTGCTGGGGGGCAGCGACCGCAGAAAGGCATCGGGGTTAGACTGCAAAAAGGCCTGCAGCGTGCCAAGGCGGGACCGTAGGGGGACCTTGCGCACGATCAGCGGCACGACCTTTGACGGGGTCAGGATGCCGGTCTGAACGTCGCGGGCATAGGTCAGGAACGCCAACGACAGCGCGACTTCCATCGCGCCTTGCTGTGCCGGTGTCGTTGCGGCGCGCAACTGCGCCATCAGTTGATCGGCATTGTAGCGATCGGCAGGGAGGCCGTGGGCACCCGCGTCCGACAACGCCGTTAGCAGCGCATTGCGCCGGGTTGTCGCAGCCCGGTCATCGCCGGCCCAAATACCCTGAAAATCACGGCCGCGATAAAAGGTGGCCAGATCCTCGTCCCGCGCCGCCGATTCGGCGACAGCCAGACGAAATGCGGTGACTTGCGCCTGTACGCCCACAGCGCCCATCGACCAGAATGTGAAAATAGAAACGAACATCATAAGAGTTCGCAAAGCGCGCGCCACGGTGCGTGACGGAATAAAGACGGTCAAAGTCTATCCCCCGAAAGACATTTCGCACCTCGCTTAGGTGCAGAATTTCAAAAGGTTTTGAGGGACCGGCCTCCTGCCTGTCCATTCACAATCACGGTGATCCGCACTTTGCGTCGACCTGTTGCAACACTACCCACCTCGGCCCGATTGCAAGCGCAACAGGGTGGCCTTGGATGCGGGATGCGCAAAATATCGCCTATAGTAGGCGGGTCTTGGAACCTTTTGCCCTTGGGCCTTGGCGGCTGGCGGGTGCCGTGCAATACAAATGATGCATCTGTGGATAGATGAAAAAGCGCGAAAATACGCGTAAATGGGACAGGATAGATCAAGCATGACAGAACAGCGTTCTTCTGGCATCTCAAGACGTCGTGTTTTGGGTGCCTTCGCGGCCACGGCACTTGTTGCCGCCCCCACATACTCAAACGCAGCGGGCTTCTTGCGCGGAAGCGGCGATATACGCCGCATCAGTATGTATTCGGGCCGGACCGGTGAGCGTCTGGACACGATCTATTGGATCGAAGGTCAGTACATCGGAGAGGCGCTGCGCGAAGTGAACGCTTTCATGCGTGACTGGCGCAACGGCAAGGTCGTCAACATGGACAGCCGCACGGTCGACATCATGGCCGCCTCACATCGCCTGATGGACACGTCTGAACCATATATGTTGCTGTCGGGTTACCGCAGCCCCGAAACCAACGCGATGCTGCGCAACCAGTCGTCTGGCGTGGCGCGCAATTCACTGCACATGCGCGGTCAGGCTGCTGACCTGCGTCTATCCAGCAGGTCTGTCAACCAGATAACCAAAGCGGCAAGCGCTTGCAACGCAGGCGGCGTCGGCACCTATTCAGGTTCGAACTTTGTCCACATGGATTGTGGCGACGTCCGCACTTGGCGCGGTTAAGCACGGCCCACAGCACAAGCGGAAACAAAGCGCCTTCGGGCGTTTTTTTCATGTGACGGCCCGCTTGCAGGCGCCCCTTCACCCGGTGTAAGGGTATCGCATCGGCTACTGGCCGGTCAAATGCGGGTATGGTGAAAAGGTATCACGAAAGCTTCCCAAGCTTCAGTTACGGGTTCGATTCCCGTTACCCGCTCCACCTTATCTTGCAGCGCAGGAACATCACATGAGCATTGAACGTATCGAATCCGGCGACCGGATGTCGCAAGCTGTTGTCAACAACGGTATCGTCTATCTGGCAGGCCAAGTTGGCGCTCCCGGTCAGGACGCCACCGCCCAAACCACCGAAGTTCTGGCCCAAGTTGATCGCCTGCTAGCTCTGGCCGGGTCCGACAAGACCAAGATCCTAACTGCACAGGTCTGGGTTGCCGACATGGCTGATTTCGCGGCGATGAACGCAGTCTGGGATGGCTGGGTAAGCAAAGACAACGCCCCTGCCCGCTGGACTGGCGAAGCCAAGCTTGCCACCCCCGACTACAGGATCGAAATCATCGTGACCGCCGTCGTCGAATGACCGTTCCGTTTCTGACACCGCTGCACACAGACGACCTGCGTGCAGCGGGCATTCCGGAACCGTGGTCCTTTGGCATGGCCGACAAGGTCCGCTTTGGCGAGATTGACGCGCTGCAGCACGTCAACAACGCTGTATATCTGAAATGGTTTGAAAACCTACGCATCCTGTACTTCGCTGATCGCGACGCCTGGACGATCGATGGCAAGCGGCCCAAGGTCGTGTTGCGTAATCTCGGTCTTGATTACCGCTCAGAGATCAAGCTGACGGATGAATACATCCTGACCGGGCGCGTCACCAAATTGGGCACAAGCAGTTTCACCATGGAATACGCCGTCTGGGTTCAGGGTCGCCTGACCACCACCAGCCACGCGGTGATGGTCATGTTGAATAACGACAATTCCAAGCGCGCCCTACCCGATAAGATCCGGCAGATGTTCATCGAACAAGACGGCGCTGTCGCGGGCTGATTTACAGCCCATGACTTTGCAGGAAACCGACCAAAGCCGCCGTTGACCCATCTTTGTCATCGGCGGCTTTGGTGCCTTCGACGACAGGTTGCAGCGACGTTGCCAGCTCTTTGCCCAATTCCACGCCCCACTGGTCGTAGGAATTGACGCCCAGCACGACGCCTTCGACAAATACGCGGTGCTCGTAAAGTGCCACCAGCATCCCCAGCATTTCCGGCGTCAGCTGCGGATAGGTAAGCGTGACCGACGGGCGGTTGCCGGGGAACACGCGGTGCGCGGCTTGGCGTTCCAGCTCTACGCCCTCGAACTTGTCTGCAATCTTGGCGCGCGCCTCGTCATGGGTGCGGCCCTTCATCAAAGCTTCGGACTGGGCCAGACAATTGGCAACCAACAGCTGGTGCTGATGGTGCAGGTCGTCCTGATGACCGCGCGCAGCGACGAGGAATTCACACGGGATCACCCGCGTGCCTTGATGGATCAGCTGATAAAACGCGTGCTGCCCGTTTGTGCCCGGCTCGCCCCAGACAACGGGGCCAGAGTTATTGGGCAGCGCCACGCCATCAAGGCTGACGCCTTTGCCGTTACTCTCCATTTCGAGTTGTTGCAGATACGCCGGCAGCCGCGACAGGTTGTTGTCATAGGGCAGCACGGCACGGGTCGCATAGTCGCAAACCTGATTATGCCAGATGCCGACCAGCGCCAGCAACGCAGGCATGTTTTCGCGCCACGGAGCCGCGCGGAAATGCCGGTCCATCGCCTGACCACCACGCAGGAACGCGCGAAATGCGTCCGGCCCGATGGCGATTATCATCGACAGGCCAATCGGCCCCCACATAGAATAACGTCCGCCAACCCAATCCTCGAACCCGAAGACACGACTGGGGGCGATGCCAAAATCAACTGTCTTTTCGGCAGCGGTGGACAGGGCGGCAAACTGCTTGCCGGTGTCTTTAACGCTCTCACCCATCCATGCCTTCGCCGTGCGGGCGTTGGTCATGGTCTCAATCGTGGCAAAGGTTTTCGAGGCGACGATCACCAGCGTCGTCGCCGGATTAAGCCCATGCAATGTTTGCACAATATCAGCCGGATCGACGTTGCTTACGAAATGGCAACGCGGGCCGTCGTGATAAGGTGCCAGCGCCAGTGTACCCATCTTTGGCCCAAGGTCAGATCCGCCGATCCCGATGTTAACCACATCTGTGATCGCCCCGCCCTGCCCTTTATAGCTGCCATCGCGCACAGCGGCGGCAAAGACTTCCATCCGGTCCAGTGTCGCCAGCACATCGTGCATGACATCAACGCCGTCCACCATGACAGCGTCGCCTTCCAGATTGCGAAGCGCGGTGTGCAACACGGCGCGGCCTTCGGTATCATTGATCGGTGCGCCGGTGAACATCGCCTTGCGGCGGCCAGCGACATCCTTTTTGTCCAGTAGCGCGATCAACTGTTCCAGCGCCGCATTGTCAATCTGCGTCTTGGCAAAATCCAGCCGCAGATCGCCGGTTTGCGCGGCGAAATCGCGGGCGCGATCACGGTCCAGCGTGTCTTCGATCCGGCGGTCTTTGATGGCGTCGAAATGGGATTTCAGGTCAGAAAACATAATCAGGACTCCGCCCAGTGAACGATTGAACCGGGTAAGATCGCCGCGACGGGTGCCTCTTCCGGTGGCAAATTGACGGCGCATTCCAGCGCGGCGCGCTTCTCCGCACCGATGATGACGATATGGCGGCTCATCGCCTGATTCAGCACGGCGGCCGACAGGGTGATCCGCGGCTCTGACGCGCCGGGTGCGCGCATCGCGACAAGGCGGTCGATACCATTCAGTGCCAGATCCAGCTGATCCGCACCGGGGAAAATGCTGGCCGTATGCATATCAGAGCCCATCCCCAACAGCACCAGCGACAGTGGCAATTCAGGCGTCAGAGCGGCTTGCAGCTCGGCCAGCTTATCCTCTGGCGTGGGCGCATCAGCGTAAAGCGGGACGTAAATCGCTTCTGCCGCGCGGTCGGTCAGCAGGCGCTGGCGGAGCAGACGTGTGTTCGACCGCTCGGACGTCTCAGGCACCCAGCGTTCGTCGGTCAGCATCACATGCACCCGCGCCCAGTCCAGATTGGCCGAGCATAGGCTGTCAAAGATCGGACCCGGCGTCGTGCCACCCGGCACGGCAAAGGACGCATGATCGTGGGTCGACAGCACCTGACGCAATTCCCCGGCCAAGCGATTTGCCAGTTGAATCATCATCATCTCGACGTCTTGATATTCAATAAATTCCATGACTTACCCCTTTATATCGCGCCAACGGCGGCCGTCGCGGTGCATCAGCATCATCGCGTCATCCGGCCCGGCGCTACATTGGTCATAGAGCTTGGGCACATCGTTGCGCGCCTCCCACCCATTGATCAACGGATCGGTCCAGGCCCATGCGGCCTCGACCTCGTCACCGCGCATAAACAGCGTCTGGTTGCCCCGGATCACGTCCATAATCAGCCGCTCGTAAGCGTCAGTCGCGGGTTCGCTGTCTTCACCCAGCGCGTCGGCAAAGGTCATGTCCAGTGGCACATCTATCAAACGCATACCGCCGGGACCGGGTTCCTTGATCGTGACCTGCAGGTCAATGCCCTCGTTCGGCTGCAAGCGGATCGCTAGAATATTGCGGTGCCGGGCGGTGTCGCCTTCAAAGATCGTGTGGCCAAGGTCTTTGAAAACAACGGCAATTTCAGACGCGCGGCCCTTCATTTTTTTGCCGGTGCGCAGATAGAACGGCGTATCAGCCCACCGCCAATTCGACACGTTCACCTTCATCGCGATAAAGCTTTCGGTGAAACTGCGCGGATCCTCGACATCGGTGCGATAGCTGGGGCTGTCGCCGTTCGCGTCATACTGGCCGCGCACGATGTGGTGGTTTTCAACCGGCCGCAAAGCACGGATAACTTTCAGCTTTTCGTCGCGCACCTCGTCCGCGCCAAAGACCGACGGCGGCTCCATCGCGATCAGGCACAGCAGCTGCATCAGGTGGTTCTGCACCATATCGCGCATCGCGCCGGACTTGTCGTAATAACTGCCGCGCCCGCCAACGCCGACGGTTTCAGCCACGGTGATCTGGATATGATCGACGTAGTGGCTGTTCCAAAGTGGCTCGAACAGCACGTTGCCAAAGCGGACTGCCATCAGGTTTTGAACGGTTTCCTTGCCCAGATAATGGTCGATCCGGTAAATCTGGCCTTCGTTGAAATGCGTGGCCAGCGTGTCGTTCAGCGCCTTGGCACTAGCCAGATCACGGCCAAAGGGCTTTTCAACGACGATGCGGCTGTCGCAATTCGCAATGCCATGCTTGTGCAGCCGTTCGGCCAGCGCGCCAAAGAGCGACGGTGCCACCGAGAAATAGAAGGCCCGAACAACGCCGTCGCGGTTAAGCGCAACCAGATCGGCCCAGCCAGCGTCGCCGGTGGCGTCGATGGTTACATAATGTATCGTATCAAGAAAGCCCTGCAAGCCCTTGGTATCGCTCTTTTCCACGCCGCCAAATTCTGCAATCGACTCGCCGATCATCTGGTGGTAATCAGCGCTGTCAATATCGGACCGCGCGGCCCCAATAATGCGACTACCGACCGGCATTTGCCCTGCCAGAAAACGGCGGAACAGGCCCGGCAGGATCTTGCGGCGGGCCAGATCCCCGGTTCCACCAAAGATGACAAGGTCGAATTCATCGACGGGAATGACGCGAGATACCATGGGAACTCCGGCTGATGATGGGGGCGTTAGCGCTAACGCTTCGCTGATACCCAGCAAAGCGGGGAAAGTCTAGCGCATGGGAACGCAGTGCCAACCGATTTTCGGCCATGCACACGTCCATTTCCGGCGGGCGTTATCAGGCTTCCAGCTCTGCATCCCAATACAGATAATCCATCCAGCTGTCGTGCAGATGCCCGGGCGGGAACTTGCGGCCGATGTTGTTCAACTCTGACGTTTCGGGCGCACGCGGTGATTTGCGCAGGTTCAGCCCCGACTGTTTCAAAAGCCGCGAGCCTTTGCGTAAGTTGCAGGGGCTGCAGGCTGCGACCACGTTGGTCCAGCTTGTCACCCCGCCCCGCGCGCGCGGCAATACATGGTCAAAGGTCAGATCGCCCCGGCTGCCGCAGTATTGGCAGCAGAATTCGTCCCTTAAAAATAAATTAAAGCGTGTGAAGGCCACGCGCTTTTGAGGTTTGATGAAATCTTTGAGGACGACGACCGAAGGGATCCTGATGCGGGTCGAGGGGCTGTGCACCTCTTCCTCATACTCGGAAATAATCGTGACCCGGTCCAGATAGGCCGCCTTGACCGCTTCCTGCCAAGGCCAAAGCGACAGCGGATAATAGGACAAGGGCCTGTAATCCGCGTTCAACACCAGCGCAGGAAAATATTTCAACGCCCCGGGTTCGCGTACAAATTCCGTTCTGAAATCACCGTCCATCGTCGCCTGCATCCATCTGCTGGCGGCCTGGTTGACGGTACCCTTGCCACGGGGCCGCACCGGCCGCGTCTAGAAAAACTATATCCGGGGCAATTCAAAAACCAACTATTAATTTTGCCCCCAGATGTCGCCTTTCTGTCTGCGGCAGGTAAAGCTTGTGTGACAGCCGCGGTGCGCGTCATACTGCCTGCGGAAAAGGCAATGCGTCGATCTGCGTCGTCCATATGGCGACGAGAGCGCGCCCCTTGGCCTTGGCGACGTAAATCGCCATGACCATGCCAACCCCGTTCCCCGCCTCCCCCGTCGTCTGGCCTATGAACATGGTCAGCACGACGATGCCCACGTCGGGCACATCGATGGCAAACACCTTGGCCAATCGGTCCGCCAATGCCGCGCTGTCCTGCGCCGCGCCGAGTACGAAGATTCGGAATTCCTCTCCTCATAGCCGGGCGCAGGAAAGCGGGGTCCGGGCGTTATCCAGCAGAAAATCCGCCGCCGCCCGCAGGCACAAATCGCCAACCTGATAGCCAAAGGGAACATTGATTCGTTTGAAACAGTCCAGATCAATCATCAAAAAGCTGCCGCTGCGGTGCAAATGCGTATCGTAAGCAATATCAACCAAAAAGGCGCGGCGGTTGGGCAGCCCTGTCAGCATATCCGTCGTGGCAAGGCGCACCAACTTACGCTGCAGCTTTGCCAGATGGTCCAGCAACGCCAAGCTGAGCAACAAAATGGGCCAGCCAACAAAGGTCGCATCCCACACATTACAGAAAAAGCCGTTGTTCGACGCCCTGATTGCGGCGCATCATGGCTCCAGTTTATCATGCCAATCGCCAAAAGCTACAGCATCGCCTCGAACACCATATCCGTGGGCGTCCGGAGCGCGATGATAGTTAATAATCTGTCCACGTTCCCTCCACCACTCTTGCGGCATCAGGATTGTTACTTTGGCGACGATAAAAAACCTTAATCCATGCCCAAACGATCAACCATAAAGGCCAGAGCGACCTGAAGCCCATCCGGCGCGATACCGTGGGCGGTGCCCTTCATGACGTGGGCAAAAACCTCGGTCCAGCCTGCGCCCTGCAACGCTTCTGCCGCGAGGGGCAGCGATTGCGGCGGCACAACGTTGTCCTGATCGCCGTGGATCAACAAAACCGGCGGGCGACATACGACCTCGTCCACCAACAGTTCCGGCTGCAGCAACCGGCCAGATATCGCGACAATGCCAGCGACCGGGTCTTCGCGGCGAGGCAGCACATGCAGCGCCATCATCGTGCCTTGGGAAAAGCCCAGCACCATGACCTGTTCGGGCAACAAGTCTTCGTCCACCATAATGCCGTCCAAAAAGGCGTTCAGATCGTCCGCCGCGTGGCGCATCCCAGCCTCTGATTCCTCTTCCGAACTACCGTCGATCCAAGGGATCGGGAACCACTGAAAACCCATGGGCGAGCCTGCGCAATCCTCTGGCGCGTCAGGGGCGAGGAACAAGGTGTCGGGCATGTGGTCGGCCAGCGGATCAGCCAGCCCCAGCAGGTCGGCCCCGTTGGCCCCGTAACCATGCAAAAATACGACCGCAGCGCGGACTTCACCTGATGCCGGTTCTTTGCGGCCTGCGTTAAGTGCGCGTGTCATCGGATCCCCTCGCGTGATTTCATATGGGCGTAATAGGCCCAGAGCAGCCGCGCCGCAACAGACCGCCAGGGCGACCAGTCGTCAGCCATAGTGCGCAGCTCCTTGTCCGTGGGCCGCGCGGGCAGATCGAACAGCTGGCGTGCGCCTTCTTGCAACGCCAGATCGCCGGAGGCAAAGACATCGGCACGGCCAAGGCTGAACATGGCGTAAATCTCGGCCGTCCAAATGCCGATGCCGGGCACAGCAACCAGCGTCTTAATGACCTGATCGCTGGGCAGATCGCGCAGGGCCGCATAGTCGAGCTTCGCCTCTGCCAGCGCGTGCACATAGCGCGCCTTGGGCCGCGACAGGCCAAGGGCGCGCAAGTCATCTTCGCTACTGGCCAGAACGGTTTCCGGCACGTTCATCTCCGCCGCATCCAACCGGGCATAGATCGCATTGGCCGAAGCGACACTGATCTGCTGGCCGCAAATGGCCGAGACGAGCGCCGGAAATCCGTCGTTGCGCAACCGCAACGGCAGCGGCGTGACAAGCCCAAGCGCCCGGTGAAAGCGCGGATCGCCCGCAGCCAGCCAATCAGCGCCTTCCGCAACGCAGGCATCGTCCTTGATAATCCGGCCGGTTATATTCGCACCCGACACTGGGCCAGAGCCCAATCGACCGCAGCGGTGACGGAGTCCGTGATCTGCGCGGCTTCCGGCGGCGGCGGGCGGCGGATCATCAGGACGGGAATCCCCAACTCTCGCGCAGCCGTCAACTTGGTTCGGCTAGCCTCGCCCCCCGCGTTCTTGACCACGATCCAGTCGATGCCAAGAGCGGCAAAGATGTCTATCTCGTGATCAACGGAAAACGGCGGACGTCCGATCAAGAACTTGCCGCCCTCGAACGGAAAAGGTGCCGTTGGCGGGTCAATCTGACGGCAGATCACGCGCCGCCCTTTCAGATTGGCAAACCGGTCGAGCGTTTGGCGCCCTGTGCCTAAGAATACAGTCTTGCCCTGTGGAATCAGGGCGGCGGCGTCCTCTTCCCGCGCGATCTCGCGCCAGTTGTCATCGCCCTCTGGCAGCCAAGGCGCGCGCAGGTGATACAAATATGGCAGGCCCAGTTCGGCGCAGACGGCGCTGGTACGCGCGCTAATTTGGTCCGCAAAGGGGTGGGTCGCATCCAGAACAGCGGTGATCCCTGCATCTTTGACATAGGCGATGAACCCATCGCGCCCGCCAAAGCCGCCAACCCGCGTGGGCAGAGGCAACGGAATGGCCCGCTGCGTCACCCCGGCCAAAGACGCCACCGCATCGGCCCCGGCCTGCTCCAGCGCCGCAGCGATCTGGCGCGCATCGCCGGTTCCGGCCAGCAACAGGATCGTCACGCGCTGGCCCGCGCCAATATCGCCCCGGCCCGGTCGATCACCACGATGTCAAATGTCATCTCGCCTCCAAATCCGGTCTGAACGAACTGAAGTGCGCGGTCCGCGACCGCCTGCGCCATAGGTTTTCCTACAATCTCATATGCTTGCAAGGCCGTGTTGGCCTCAGTGATCCGCGCGTCGCCGCACATGGCCGCCAGCGCCGCGAAATCGACTTGACTGCGACCCGAATGTAAATCTAACGCGCCCTGCGCCAGCTTTGTCAGTTTGCCAATGCCGCCGCCGATGGTCACGCGGGGCACCGGGTGGCGTCTTAGGTATTTCAGCATGCCCCCGGCAAAATCGCCCATATCCAGCATGGCGTGATCCGGCAGCCCCAGCAGCTTTTGAACCGCCGCCTCGCTGGTGGACCCCGTGCAGCCTGCGACATGGCTTAATCCGTCAGCCCGCGCCACGTCGATCCCGCGATGGATCGACGCAATCCATGCCGCACAGGAAAACGGCCGTACAATCCCGGTCGTGCCCAATACGGAAAGCCCGCCGACGATACCAAGACGCGGGTTCCACGTCTTCTGCGCGATTTGAGCGCCGCCCGGGATGCTGACCGTGATCGCAATATCGCCTGGCTGGTCATAACGCGCAGCAAGCTCCTCAACCTGCGCCGTCATCATCTGGCGCGGCACCGGGTTAATCGCAGGCTCGCCCACGCCGATGGGCAGGCCCGCCTTGGTCACCATGCCAACGCCCTCGCCCGCATAAAATGTCACGCCACCCGGAGACGCGGCCACGCGCACAATAATCAGCGCGCCATGCGTCACATCCGGGTCATCGCCTGCGTCCTTGGTAATGCCAACCTCGGCCCAGCCGTCCCCTACCGCCGTATGCGCCAGCGCAAAGACTGGCTGCTCGCCCTTTGGCAAGCTGATCTGCACATCATCCGGAAACGCACCGCCCCACAGCCGCAGCAAGGCGGCACGCGTTGCCGCCGTCGCGCAGGCGCCCGTGGTCCAACCACGGCGCAAAGGGCCATCGGGCTTGCGTGTCATGCCGCGACCTTAGCTGCCGCAGCCGCACTTGAAAATGCCGCATCCCGCACTTTTCAAACAGGACCGATCACGCCATAAGCGCCCCATGACCCATACGCCCCCCCTTCCCGCATTCGATTGGCCGACATTACAGCCCGGCTGGGTCTGGCTGTGCGGCGCTGGCCCCGGCGATCCGGGCCTGCTGACCCTTCACGCGCTGAACGCACTTCGCCAAGCCGACGTTGTGATCTATGATGCGCTGGTGCAAGAGGCGATCCTCGACTGGGCCCCGCAAGCGGAACACATCTACGCAGGCAAACGCGGCGGCAAACCCTCTGCCGTGCAGCGGGATATCTCGCTCCGCCTCGTCGACCTGGCGCGCGCGGGCAAGCGCGTACTACGCCTAAAGGGCGGAGATCCCTTCGTCTTTGGCCGCGGCGGGGAAGAAGCGCAGACCCTCGTCCAACACGGCGTACCGATACGCATCATCCCTGGCATAAGCGCGGGCATCGGTGGCCTTGCCTATGCGGGCATCCCCGTTACCCACCGCGACGTGAACCAATCCGTGACCTTCGTCACCGGCCACGACCAAAGCGGCAACACACCTGGCGCCCTTGACTGGACCTCCATCGCCAAAGGCAGCCAGGTCGTTGTAATCTATATGGGCATGAAACACATCGCCCAGATCGCCGCCCACATGCTGGCCGCTGGCCGCCCCGCGTCAGAACCCTGCGCCGTCGTCACCAGTGCCACAACGCCGCAGCAGCAAGTGCTGGAAACCACCCTCGGCACCATCGTCGATGACATCAATGCTACCGGATTAGAGGCACCCGCCATCATCTGCATCGGCCGCTCGGTCCTGATGCGGCAAGTTCTCGACTGGCAAGGCATGGCTCAGGGCGAGCTTCCCCGCAACCTCGACCCCCTGGGGCGCGGCCTACCAGCCGAGACGGCCTGACCCTGTGACTACTGCCATCATCTTGTCCGAATTACTCTCGACGAAGGCATCCGAGGCCCCATGCCGGGCCTAATCCTCGCCGCCCCCGCATCGGGTAGCGGCAAGACCACCGTCACCCTTGGCTTGCTCCGCGCCCTTTCCCGCGCGGGTGCCTCGGTGCGCGGCGCAAAATCAGGGCCAGATTATATCGACCCTGCCTATCACGCAGCGGCGACGGGCAAGCCCTGCCTGAACCTTGATGCCTGGGCCATGTCCACCGCCAATATCGCCGCCCGCGCCGCCACAGATGATCTGCTGATCATAGAAGGCGCGATGGGTCTGTTTGACGGCGCGCCGCACGATGGCGCAGGCTCCAGCGCCGATCTGGCGCGCATCCTGAACCTGCCCGTTATTCTGATCGTGGACGCCGCCCGCATGGCGCAGTCCATCGCACCGCTGGTAGCGGGCTTTGCTCGTCATGATACCGCCGTCAGGGTGGCGGGTATCATCCTCAACAAGGTCGGATCGGACCGCCACGCTGCGATGTTGCGCCGGGCGATCGCCCCTCTGGGCCTGCCGGTGCTGGGCGCATTGCCGCGCCGAGACGATCTGACACGCCCATCACGGCATCTGGGGCTAGAGCAGGCAATTGAAGACCCTGCGCTTCCCGCCTTTATGGACCGCGCCGCCGATTGGGTGACCGCCGGGTGCGATCTGGCTGCGCTGACCGCCCTCGCGCAGCCTTTGCCAGCGCCCCGCGCCAACCGGTTGCCGCCCCCGGCGCAGCGCATCGCCGTGGCGCAGGATTTGGCGTTTTCCTTCTTTTATCAGCACCAGTTGCAGGATTGGCAGGCCGCCGGGGCGCAGGTCACTCCGTTCTCGCCGCTGGCCGATGACGCAGTGCCGGACGCCGATCTCATTATCCTACCCGGCGGCTACCCAGAGCTTTATGCCCCGCAGATCGCCGCCGCGAAGACCTTCATGCAAAGCCTGAAAAAAACATCTGAAACCACTGATATATATGGAGAATGTGGCGGATACATGGTGCTGGGCGACAGCCTCACCACTGCAGATGGCGTGCCACATGCCATGACTGGTCTTCTGCGCCTGAACACGTCCTTTGCTGCCCGCAAACTGCACCTTGGCTATCGCCGACTGCACGCGGTTCATGGCCCTTTTGCTGGGGCGTGGCGCGGGCATGAATTTCACTATGCCACCACCACCAGCGCCACCGGGGACCACCTATTCGCGGCCCAGGACGCAACCGGTGATGCCCTGCCGCCCATGGGCCTGCGGTTGGGGCGGGTTTCAGGGTCTTTCGCCCACATCATCGACCGGGCATAACAAGTCCAAAGATGTAAGGTCTCCCTAATGATAGACGATTCGCGCGCCAAACGGAACGTTGCGGTTCTGGTTGCAGCACAGGCCCTACTGGGCGCGCAGATGCCTATGATTTTTGTCATCGGCGGCCTCGCGGGCGTTATGTTGTCGCCCAACATTTGTCTGGCGACCCTGCCGATCACAGTCATTGTCTTCAGCTCTATGACCACCGCACCTTGGCTGTCGCCGCTGATGCAGCGCCGGGGCCGCCGGTTCGGCTTTGTGCTGGGTGCGTCGGCTGGCGCGCTGGGGGCCATGATCGCGGCTTACGGCCTTCATATCGGCTCTTTCAGCATCCTGCTGCTCGGCTCTTTTTTCACCGGCATCTACATGAGCGCGCAGGGCTTTTACCGCTTCGCCGCCGCCGACACCGCCTCTGACAGCTTCAAGCCCAAGGCTATTTCATACGTGCTAGCGGGTGGTCTGATCTCTGCACTCATCGGCCCGCAGTTGAACAAGTTGGTGCAGGACGCATTTGTCGTGCCTTTCCTGGGCACCTATCTCGCGGTAGTGGCCATCAACTTAATCGGCATGACGCTATTCTTCTTCCTCGACCTGCCGAAAGGCACACGGGGCCAGCCCGTAGTCGCCCAGGCAATCCCGCCACGCACACGCAGCCAGTTGCTGCGCGATCCGCGTATCGTCGTCGCGATCATTTGCGGCATGGTCAGCTATGCACTTATGAACCTCGTGATGACCTCAACTCCACTGGCCGTCGTCGGTTGCGGCTTTACCAAGAACAACGCTAACGACATCGTCTCGGCCCACGTGATCGCGATGTATCTGCCCAGCTTCTTTACCGGCCACCTGATAGCCCGTTTTGGCGTGACTAAGATAGTCGGTGCCGGCCTTGTAATTCTGGGTGCCGCCGGGATTGTGGCGCTGTCTGGCGTCAGCCTTGGCAACTTCTTTGGCGCTTTAGTTCTGCTGGGGTTCGGCTGGAACTTTGGCTTTATCGGGGCCACAACGATGCTGGCAGGCAGCCACAACACGGCAGAGCGCGGCGTCGTTCAGGGCCTCAACGACACCATCGTCTTTGGTATGGTGACGATGGCGTCACTGGCATCGGGCGGGTTAATGAACTGCGCCGGCGGCTCTGCGGTGCAGGGCTGGAACATGGTCAACATTGCGATGATTCCGCTGCTGGTGCTGGCAGGCGGCGCGTTGATCTGGCTGGTGACTACGTCGCGCAGGCCGGTGGCCTAGCGCCACCACCCCAGCGTTGCAGCTCGTAGCAGGCGGAACTGATCAGCAACCAGCGCTGGCTCAAGCAGCCCTTCAACAACGAGGGCCGGATCCTGTGCCGCGCGTGTCAGAACCGCGCGCGCCTGCCATCCGGTCAACAGCGCAGACCCTGCGGCTGCAGAAACCTTGCGCCGCATCCTGCGCGCGCGGTTCAACCGTGCTAACGCGTTCTGCGCTAGATCACGCACACCCGCAGGCGTGCCGTCTATCAAAGGTTTGCGGCCTGCATCCTCGAGAGCTGGAATAGCCCGCAAAAAATTCGCGACCCCCACGCCATAGGCAAAATCGGCGACGACATCTGCGTCCGCCGGTCCCAGCAGCCGCGCCGACACGCCCATCAGCGCGCCAGAGGTCGCTGCGATATAACTGTCCAGATGTTCCCGGTCCTCAAAGGCATCGCTGTAAACATCCCAGCGCCGCATCGCGACCAGATCGTCCAGCGCATGCGCACCATCTGCATCCAGCACTTCTGCCAGCGCATCCGTCACCTCGTGCCGCCGCACCTGCACGCCTGCGACCACCTCTTTCAGCACGTCGCGCCACCACTGCAGGCGCATCTCGGCGATCATCGGCTCTTTGGTCACCCACGGGGCGCGGGCGACTTCCAGATTGAAAGCATATAGCGGAAACAAAACAGCGCGCGCCGCAACGGGCGCAGCCATCGCAGCGCGAAACCGCACTGGATCGCCCCGTTCCACCAATTGGGCGCAAGCGTCAAAGCTCATCGCGTATCATCTTGCCAAAAACACTCAAAATCAGACCGTCGCCCCATCCCGGATCAGCTTCCAATTGATCGCATCCAGCAGCGCATCAAAGGACGCATCCACGATGTTCGCACTAACGCCCACGGTGGACCATGTCCGCCCCTGTGCATCGGCGCTGTCGATGATGACGCGCGTCACGGCCTCTGTGCCGCCATCGGTGATGCGCACCTTGAAATCGATCAGTCGCAGATCATCGATAATAGCCTGATACGGCCCCAGATCCTTGGCCAGCGCGCGGGACAGCGCGTTCACCGGACCCCGGTCCGACCCGTCCGGTCCGATGGATTCGGACACGTTCAGCACCTTTTCACCGGCAACCTTCACCACGACGACGGCTTCAGACAGGCTGACCATCTTGCCACGCTTGTTGCGGCGCCGCTCGACCGTGACGCGGTAGCGCTTCACCTCGAAAAACTCTGGCAACATCCCCAGCTCGCGCCGCGCGAGCAGCTCAAAGCTTGCCTGCGCGGTGTCATAGGAATAACCGCGCGATTCCTTGTCCTTGATCCGGTCCAGAATGCGCGCCAGCCGCGGATCGTCACGCTCAACCTCAAGCCCCGCTTGCATCAACCGCTCGCGCAAGTTCGACTGCCCCGCCTGGTTCGACATCGGCACGATGCGCGCATTGCCGACAAGGCTGGGCTCAATATGCTCGTAGGTCGTCGGATTCTTGACGATCGCGCTGGCATGCAAGCCCGCCTTATGGGCAAAGGCAGAGCTGCCGACATAGGCCGCCTGCTTGGCCGGTACCCGGTTCAGGATATCATCCAGCACGCGGCTCGCCTTCTTCAGCCCCTTCAGGGCCTCCATCGTCACGCCAGTCTCGAACTGGCTGGCAAAGGGCTCTTTGAGCAGCAAGGTCGGGATCAGCGCCGTCAGATTGGCATTACCGCAGCGCTCGCCCAGCCCGTTCAGCGTGCCCTGCACCTGCCGCACCCCAGCCAGAACGGCGGCCAGCGTGTTGGCAACCGCGTGTTCCGTGTCGTTGTGCGTATGGATGCCCAGCTTGTCGCCGGGGATGCCGCTGGCGATCACCTCTGCCACGATGCGGCCCACGTCGTCCGGCAAGCTACCACCGTTGGTATCGCACAGCACGATCCAGCGCGCGTCGGCGTCATGGGCCGCATGCACAGCCTCTAGCGCGTAAGTCGGGTCAGCTGCATAGCCATCAAAAAAATGCTCTGCGTCCAGCAGAGCCTCGCGCCCCTGCGCCACAATATGCGCGATCGAGGCGCGAATGTTTTCTGTATTCTCGTCGTTCGTGATGCCAAGTGCGGTCGAGACGTGGAAAGAATGCGACTTGCCGACCAGACAAACCGCAGGCGTGTTGGCGTTCAAAACCGCAGCCAGAACATCGTCATTCTCGGCCGACCGGCCCGCACGTTTAGTCATACCAAAGGCGGTCAGGATTGGGCGCATCGCGCCGACCTGCTCGAAATACTCGCTGTCGGTGGGGTTTGCCCCGGGCCAGCCGCCTTCGATATAATCCACACCCAAAGCGTCCAGCACGGCAGTAATCTTCAGCTTTTCAGCGGTCGAGAATTGCACGCCCTGCGTCTGCTGGCCGTCGCGCAAGGTGGTGTCATATAGATACAGACGTTCCTTGGTCACACCCTCTCCTCCGCGCTGCGGTTGCCGAATTTTCGACGAAAATTCTGCATTACAGGTCTACCAACGCGGCGGCATCAAAGTCAGCGCCTGCGGCCCAGCTCGCCTGTCCGCCCACGTCCGTCACGACGACGCCTGCAGCCGTCAGTATATCGCGCACACGGTCGGCCATATCCCAATCTTTGGATGCCCGTGCTTTGGCGCGCGTTTCTAGCAGCGCATCGATCTGCGCCGCAATAGCATCATTAACCTGCGCGCCGCCCTCGCCGCCTGCAAGACGCGGCAGGTCGGCCCAGTCGGGTACCAGACCAAGCAGTTCCAGACCAAAAGCAAAGCCTGCCAGCTGCGCCGGGGTCTTACCTTTTGCGAGCACATGCAGCCGCGCGATGCCACCGGGGGTGTTCAGATCGTTCGCCAGCACGCCCAGAAATTCGCTGTCGGGTTGCCACTGGCCGTCCGCCTTCAGCGCCTTGATCAACGCCGGGCCAAAGCCGTGGCCCGCCAGAATGCCATACCAGCGCCGCAGGGTCGCGTCCGCGTCGTCTCGCTTTTTCGTCGTCCAGTCCATCGGCTTGCCGTAGTGGGTACCCAGCATGACAAGGCGGATCACCTCACCGCTGATGCCTTGATCCAGCAGATCGCGGACGGTGAAGAAATTGCCAAGCGACTTGGACATCTTTTTGCCCTCAACCTGCAGCATCTCATTATGCAGCCAGTATTGCGCAAAGCCCGCCTCGGGATCGGCGCAGCAGGACTGCGCTATCTCGTTCTCGTGGTGCGGGAACAGCAGATCGTTGCCGCCGCCATGAATGTCAAACTCGGGGCCCAGCAGTGCGCGGGACATGGCAGAGCATTCGATATGCCAACCGGGGCGGCCGACGCCCCAGGGGCTGTCCCATCCGGGTTGACCTGCGCCAGACGGCTTCCACAGTACGAAATCCATCGGATCGCGCTTGTATGGCGCGACTTCGACCCGGGCACCGGCGATCATATCGTCCAGCGAACGGCCCGACAGCGCGCCGTATTCAGGATAGCTGTCCACAGCGAACAGCACATGACCTTCCGCCTCATAGGCGTGGCCGCGCTCGATCAGCTCGCGGATCATATCGACCATTGCGCCGATGAAATCTGTCGCGCGCGGCTCGTGATCCGGGCGCAGCGCGCCAAGGGCGTCCATGTCTTCGTGATACCATCGGATCGTCTCGGCGGTGATGTCACCGATCTCGCGCCCAGCCTCGGCGGCGCGGGCGTTAATCTTATCATCGACGTCAGTGAAATTGCGCACATAGACAACGTGCTCCACGCCATAAGCCTGCCGCAGCAACCGGTAGAGCACATCGAACATCAGCACAGGCCGCGCATTGCCAAGGTGGGCGCGGTCGTAAACGGTCGGACCACACAAATAAATCCCGATGCGGTTCGGATCGAGCGGCAAGAACTCCTCGCGACGGCGGGTTTTAGTGTTCTGCAGGCGGATGATGGGCTGGTCGGTCGTCTGGATGGACATCGGGGGGCCTCGCACGGGCGTTACGCCTACGGGCCTAGATCATCAGTTCAGGAAAGAAACGTGAAAACGCGGCCCGCGGACTGGATCAGCAGGAAATAATGCAGCAAATGAGGATGCAGCGCTTGTACATGAGAATCATTTAGCACCGACCACCGCGCCTGTCGAGTGGTGTCAGCCCGGCCAGCTTGACTTCGGCTTGGTGCCCAGATTGGGTGCGGCCATGAAACTATCATCTCGCATCACCAATATCACTGGCGGCGGCTCTGACGGGTGGGGCGTGCATTACCGCGCGCTTGCCCTGCGAGCGGCTGGCAAACCTGTCACCGTGCTGTCGATGGGGGAACACGACACCCGCACCGACCTGTCCATCCTTACTTCGATGGACGCCTCTGCCAAGGGCGGCAATACCGGTTATTCCCCAGTCGTAGGCTTTGAAAGCCTGCGCCGAGCGGTGGCCGAGCGGATCGAGCGCCATACCGGCGTGCCAACCGGGCCGGAAAACGTCATCATTGTGCCCGGTGGTCAGGCGGCGCTGTTCGCCAGCCATCACGCGGTCTGCGACCCGGGCGACACCGCGCTGTTTATCGACCCCTATTACGCCACCTACCCCGGCACGATCCGTGCAGTCGGCGCTTTGCCCCGCGCGGTCATGGCCCATGCGGATAACGACTTTCAGCCCCTGCGCGCGGACCTAGAGGCGGCAGCCAAAGGGGCGAAATCCCTGCTGATCAACTCGCCCAACAACCCGACAGGCGCGGTCTATTCCGAACAGACGATGCACGACATCGCCGATGTATGCCAGGGCAACGACCTGTGGCTGATCTCGGACGAGGTTTATGACACGCAGGTTTGGGAGGGCACGCATATCAGCCCCCGCGCCCTGCCCGGCATGGCCAAACGGACGCTGATCGTGAATTCCATGTCAAAAAGCCACGCCATGACCGGTAGCCGCGTTGGCTGGGTTTGCGGCCCTGCGGATGTGATCGACGCGATCCACAATCTGGCGACGCATAACACCTACGGTGTCGCGGGTTTTGTGCAGGATGCGGCGCTGTTCGCCCTTGGCCAAGGCGTGGCGGCAGAGGACGCCGTCGCCGCCCCCTTCCGCCGTCGCCGACAGATCGTCATGGACGCGCTGGCCGGGCAGAACGCCGTGCGCGCAGCCCCGATCCGGGGCGCAATGTATGCGATGCTGGACGTGCGTACGACAGGCATGACGGGCGACGGCTTCGCCAACGCCTTGCTGGACGCAGAGTTGATCGGCGTCATGCCGGGCGAAAGCTTTGGCGAGGGCGGCGCGGGGCATATCCGCGTCGCAATGACCGTCGCCGATGATGTGCTGGCGGATGCACTGCGCCGGATCGCAAGCTTTGCCGCGACGCAGATGCCCTAGGGCTGCACCAATCCGATACGAAAAAGGGGCACTGCTGATACTCAGCGGTGCCCCTTCATATTAAGCCGTCTGACGGCATTGCCAAGTTGTTGGCCGCGTGTGGCAGGGTGTTGCTGGTCTGTAAATTACGCCACCATTTCGATTGTGTATTCTGCCCAGAGGCTGAACGCGTCAGCTCGAGCGTGGCGGTATGAGTTTGCGGTGACTTGAAATCGGCGGGGACGGAAAATCAGGTTGATCTGATCGTGAGCGGACAGAAATCTCTGAGCCTGCCGATGTGACTTGAACCGGCCGAATATCTCCTCACGCTTCCGGGTCGGCCTGTGTGATCCTTCGATGGCGTTGTTCAATCCCTTGTGGGCGCGGTGGTCAGCGTCCGGCGCCAATGTTTAGATCGGCTTGACATAGCTGCGCAGCTTGTCGGTGATCACGACCCTCGGCTCGCCGAACTGATTGATCAGCCTTTGGAGACACCGCTTGACTGCTTAAGCGTTTCGTCGCGTTTGCACGAGAATGTCGAGGACGTCCCCTCCCACGTCGATGGCACGCCACAGCCAATGTTTCTTCCCTCGAATCGAGATAACGACCTCATCCAGATGCCATTTGTCATTGGGGCAAGGACGATCGCGCCGGACGCAATTTGCGAAATGTAGACCAAAGCGATTGAGCCACAACCGGATCGCTTCCCGGCTGACAATTACACCGCGCTCGGCCAGCAGGTCTTCGACGTCGGCCGTGCTCACTGCGAAGCGATGGTAAGCCCAAACAGCGTATGCGATGATTTCGCGAGGGAACCGGAAGCCCTTCATGCGCAGCATACTGGTTGGGACTTTCATGATGTTGAAATAACCTGATCATGCAAGCTGAACAACTTGGCAATTCCTATGAAAGGCTTAAAATGATAGGTGATCTTCGCCCAGAACCGATTTTAAAGGGGAATATTAAAAGTCTATCGGATCAGATATTTCTGCAGGACATTAAGATCGAAACGGCTCAGCCCTTTCTGCCCACCCCCCTGCAAACGGCAAGTGGTGCTTTATTGCAAGCACCGCTACTATTAATAACTATAACAACCCAATGCGGCCTGCAGGGGCAGAGTTATCTATTTTCGCCAAGTATTGCGCTGCTACCCTCACTATCACACGCTATAAGCGGGGTCTTCACTGTTGTAAAAGGTCAACCGTGTTTCCCAGAAACAATTACTGATACCATTATTTCAAAATTTAAATTGTTTGGTGGTACGGGGATTTTAACGATGGCTATGGCTGCTATCGACATTGCGTGCTGGGATATACTGGGAATAGCCTCCCAACAACCAATCTACAAGTTACTGGGTGCAACTTCGAGTGAAGTAAACACCTATGAAAGTTCTGGCCTGGGAATTGGAAAGATAGACGCAATTTTATCCCAAGCTGAAAGATACCTTTCAAACGGCAATTCAATAATGAAATTAAGATTAGGGTACGATACCTTAAATGATGACATATTTACTCTAGAACAACTCAAAAATAATTTAGGTGATCAAATACAGCTAATGGTCGATTTCAATCAAGGTTTATCATTTACAGATGCCAAAACACGCTGTTTAGCAATTGACGATTACGGCTTACTTTGGATTGAAGAGCCTGTTGATGCATCAGCCTTAGAGCAGTCAGCATATTTAACCAAAACACTAAAAACACCGATTCAAATTGGTGAGAATCTTTGGTCATTAACTGAAGTGGAGCGAGCATTATCACTTCAATCGAGCACATACTTAATGCCAGATGTAGGAAAGATCGGTGGTGTAACTCAATGGCTAAGAGCAGCGGGCCTAGCTCATCAGTTTGGAGTAAAAGTATCAACTCATCTCTATCCTGAAATAAGCAGTCACCTGTTATCGGCAATTCCAAATCCGCACTATCTGGAATACGCAGATTGGACTTTAAGTCAATTTTCAGGCCATCAATCACCAATAGATAATCGCTTAATTTTGTCAGAAAATATTGGATTTGGGCTAAGTAATTAAGATTAATAGCGGCAGAAAACAGTGGCACAAAAAAACTAAGTATCTCTGAACTATAAAGTTTAGCTATAATTCCTTGTTGCTATGCCCAAGAATTTTAGTCGTTAGCATAGAAAGGTCGTTTGCCTAAAAAATCATTACTTTGATCAATAAGGCTATCGAATGAAGGCATTAATTACAATAGCCGTGATGGCGCTTGGTTAAAGTATCACGAAGAATCCATAGTGGATGAGCATGTCAAATCATGTCGGCCCAGCCAATGATGAAACATGTCACAGCAATAGTCATAATGCTCTAGAAACTAAAGGGAAATTACATTCACAACCGTTATTAAGCCTTATACAGTAGAATGCACTGAGTGCGGCTACTCTGAAGTGAGAATGGGCCTGATGAGCTTCAACAGTATTGCCAAGTTGTTTGTCTCGTTTGATTTGGCTATCGCCCTCTCATGAATATTCCAACTGATATGTCGCGCCTGGAGGGCTTCCGTTATCCCCGTGAGGTCATTGCTTACGCTGTCTAAGCGTACCACCGGTTAGCCCTGAGCACAGCTGATGCTGAAGACCTGTTGGCGGCGCGGGGTGTTAGTGTCAGCCGGAAAACAGTCCGGCTCTGGGTCAATCGTTTTGGTCGACACTTTTCAGATTGCATCCGTCGGGATCGGCCGCGACCGAACGACAAGTGGCACCTGGACGAAGTCGTCCTTCCGATAAATGGTAAGAAGTATTGGCTGTGGCGCGCAGTCGACAGTAAAGGCGATGTGCTGGACATCCTCGTGCAGTCTCGGCGCAATAAACGGGCCGCCATTCGGTTCTTCAGCAAACTATTCAAGGCATTTGGTGAGCCACCGGTGATCGTCACAGATAAACTCCGAAGCTATGGTGCCGCCTTGAAGGAGCTTGCTCCAGGAATAGAGCATCGCAGCCATAAGGGTCTAAACAATCGATCCGAAGGGTCACACAGGCCGATCCGGCGGCGAGAAAAGATCATGGAGAGGTTCATATCGCCGAGACAAGCCCAGCATTTTCTTTCCGTTCATGATCAAGTGCAAACCGTCTTCCGCCCGCGCCGCCACACCCTTTCAGCCGCTGCCTATCGCCAGACGAGAGCCGATGCCCATTGGATTTGGGACGACATCACGCGCGAGCTTAAGGCTGCTTGAGATCTAGCGCCCCGGCTATCGTTGCGAAGATCGCCGACAACTTGACGATGCCCTGCTAAGACCACCGCGTCTGGTTTGGGCCGAACTATTACTACGTCAATCTGCACCTGTTTTCCGCGCAAGAAAGCCGCCTGATTGTCTGGCCCAGAGCCGGGCGTAGAGGCCATCTTGGGCTAGTAGGTTATCATGCGTGCCTTGCTCGACAATAACTCCCCCATCCATGACCACGATACGATCCATTGCTGCAATGGTGGACAAGCGGTGCGCGATGGCCAGCGTTGTTTTTCCAGCCATCAGCCGCTCCAAATTCTCTTGGATCGCGGCTTCCGCCTCACTATCAAGTGCGCTTGTGGCCTCGTCCAACACAAGGATCGGAGCGTCCTTAAGGAGTGCCCGTGCTATGGTAACTCTCTGGCGTTGACCGCCCGAGAGCTTAACGCCCCGGTCACCGACGAATGCATCAAGGCCGACGCGGCCCTTATCATCACGCAGATCGTGAATGAAGCCCATGGCTTGTGCTGCTGCAGCGGCGGCCTCGACCTCGGCATCCGTGGCATCGGGGCGGCCATAGCGGATATTGTCACGGATGGACCGATGCAGCAGACCAACATCTTGTGTCACCACACCGATCTGCCCGCGCAATGAGGTCTGCGTGACATCGCGCACGTCCTGGCCGTCAACAGTAACGCGACCGGCATTAACATCGCGCAACCGCATCAAGAGCGATACGAGGGTTGATTTACCTGCACCGGACAAACCAACCAAGGCGACCCTCTCACCCGCAGCTATAGTGAGCGATAGGTCACGCACTACTGCCCCTGCTTCTCCATATCCAAAGGTTACGTGATCGAACAAGATCTGCCCAGTGGTAAGGTTCAGGTCGGGTGCATTCGTGGCATCCATTAGGGTTGGTGGTGTGGTCATAATTGGCATTGCGTCAGCGATTGTTCCGTATGCGCTGCTGACCGATTGGCCCAATCCAATAAACATTCCTGACGACGCAGATAGGGTACGCGCGATAGTGGCCGCCGCGACAAAATCACCCAAACTGACAAAATCGGAGACCAAGCCCCACAGACCCACTGCGAAGATAGACACAACTAGCGACACATTTAGGAGATGTACCAAGGCATCTGTTGAGACATATGCGCGGTTCTCACGATGTTGGGTGTCGATGGTCTCACCTATGACCTTTTGAATTGCACCTGCCTCGCTGTCCTCGGCGGCAAAAAGTTTTACCATCACGATGTTGGAATAAACATCTGTCATAGCTCCTGTGGCGCGGCTGGTGGCTGCTGCCACTTTGCGGGACCGCGCCGCATAAACCGGAACTGCAAAACATGCCAAAATGATATTCAGCGCGATCCAGACCACAACTGGTAAGGCCATCATTGGTGATAAGGCAGCAAGTAATAATGCAGCGCCACCAAAGGACACTACGACGCGTGGCACCATCTGCATGGCTATCATCATGGATCGCTGCACCGCGCTAGTGACCTGCCCGATGCGGCTGGCAACCTGACCCGCGAACACGTCTTCAAAGAATGCGACGTCCTGGCCTTCGACAGCTTTGTGGGCCTGCCACCGCATCGCTGCTGGCAACAAAACCTGCACCGTTTGGGCCATGAAGGCCCCGCGTACAAAGGTAACAACTGGATCAACAACAGCGAACAGAAAGACCAAAGCGGCTAGTGTCCATATTTCAATCGCGATAAATGACGCTGCACCCTGCGCTGTGACGCCGTCGACCACAAAGGCAAGTGCCCAGACCATCGCCAGCCCGATACCCGCTGAGATTACTGACAACCCGGCAACCGCAACCAAAACGCCACGAAAGAGCTGCGCAAAATGCCAGACTAAACTCCAGACCCCAGTTGCGGGCATGACGCGCAGGGGAAGATCGAAAGGTCGGACAAGATTCTCAAATGGGCGAAAGATGCGGTCTGATATTTTCATAAAATACCACATAGTCCGGTAGTCTATAATCGACAACGGAACTTGCGTGGTCGTAGTTGGGTGCAATGCTAAATTCAGCAAATAACTTCAATAGTCTAGCGGGCACTGTCAGACGAATGCTAACCGGTCTCAGCTCTCCATTAACTACAATCCCAGGCTGTGAAGATACCGCGCAACTCGACCAGAGCAGCAGCGCGGTTGAATTTGAAGTCGTTGCGTAAATAGAGATGGCGCTCCTGGTTGAAGTGGTTGTGGACTGAGGCGTGGACGGCGAGGAATTTCTGTAAAGTTCGCATCCGCCTAAAGCGAAGCATGGCCCGCTCTCTTCGTCTAAATGGCTGGTGTGTGTTGATTCCCGGGTCGAATTGACCCGTTTTTTATATCGGGTTGACCCCCTCTGGCTTGCGACAACCTCATGGAGATTCCTCGAAATTAATCACATCTGGTGGGTCACGACGTTTCGGAAAACTCGGTCAATTTCTCGCACAATTCAATAGGACCTGCGCAGAGAATCGTCAGCAGCGGCGACGAAGCCCAAAAAATGGCAGATCTGCTCCTTATCCTGTAAAACATGGCGAAATCGCCAGGGGGGCAAAAAGGTGGGCCAGACTCGCTATAGGCTAGCTAACTCTCGTAAAATAGGAGGTTTTATCTCTTATATTGGTTCCGGGAAACAGAACCGTTAACCGGATTCTCCGAACTCCCAATTTCAGTAAGCTGAAATCGCGACAAACCATCATTCTGCCCCAAGCTGTTTCCTAGCGCTCAAGCCAGTCCCGATATCGTGTATTTCGAAACAAGAAAGGGCACCCCGAAGGGTGCCCTTTGCCGCCGAAACGATGCTCGGCGCTACGTCATTAGAATACGTAGGACACTTTCAGCGAAGTGGTCTTTGCAGTCAGGTCGTTGCCAGTTTCGTTGAAGTTGTCGAACTTGTGCTCGAGGTACTCAACACCAACGCGGACGTTGGAGGTGACTGCGTAGTCAACGCCAGCGCCGTAATAGTAACCGTCGTCTTCGCCGGCTGCATTTGCGTCAACGTTGGCGTAGCCAGCTGTCAGGTATGGCAGGAAACGACCAGCGTCGTAACCAGCAATCACACCAGCGCGAAGCACGTCAGCATTGTCGTCAAAACCATCAACGTCCAGCTGGGCGTAAGCAGCTTCAGCACCGACAACGAATTTGCCCAGGTCGTACAGGTAACCGGCCTGAACGCCGTAGGAAGTCAGGTCTTCGTCTGAGTCTGCGGATTCGACGCCAAATTCAGTTTCCAGCTGACCGAAACCAACCTGTGCACCAGCGTAGAAGCCGGACCAGTCGTTGGTCATCACAACCGGAGCAGCCACAACAACGGGTGCAGCCGGTGCAACTGTCACGATGGGCTCGGCGATGCCGCCAGCGAAAGATGCGGTTGCTGTCAGCGAAGCGATGACGCTTGCAATCATTACATTTTTCATCATTTATTCCTTTGGGAGTTTGGTCGTTCCGGTGAGTTAACCTTCCGAATGGCGTTTAGTTACCACGATCAGGCCAAAAAAAACCAAACACGAAAAAGTGGGTGCACGGCGACAACACTCACGACATCGTGGGGAGGCTGAGTGTGCCGCCGCTGACAGCGGCCCGCACGCCCGTCGTGCCTTGGCAGGATGTGGGAAAACCACGCGCCACACGCACTGCCAGATAGGCGAAAGCCTGAGCCTCGAGCATATCGCCATCCAGTCCGGCTTCGTCGATGGGTCGCACTGGCACATCTACAGCAGCGGCGATCATTTGCATCAACACTGGGTTATGCCGCCCGCCCCCCGCCACCCAGATCGTGCTGGGGGGGACAGGGCAATGCTGCATCGCGCTTGAGACCGCCAAGGCGCTGGCCGCCGTCAAAGTCGCGGCGGCATCTGCGTCGGACAGCTTCTGCACTGCCGCGGCCAATCCCTCAAATGTATCGCGGTCCAGTGATTTGGGCGGCATCTTGTAGAAATAGGAGTGCGCCAGAAAGTCGGCTATAATGTCATCGTTGATCGTGCCCGCGGCGGCCAGTTTGCCGCCCTCATCGCGCGCCTGCCCCAGACGCTTGAACACGGCGTCATCCAGCAAGGCATTTGCTGGACCGGTGTCAAAGGCCAGCAAGGCACCGTCACCCTCTGGCCGGGGTTTGGCAGGGTCCACCCACGTCAGGTTGCCAACGCCGCCAAGGTTTAGGAAGGCAACGGGCTGCGCCGCCTGCATCCAGCGGGCCAGTGCAAAGTGATAGAACGGCACCAGCGGCGCGCCCTGCCCGCCCAGTTGCACATCAGCGCTGCGGAAATCCCAGACCACAGGCCAGCCCAACCGATCGGCCAAGGCGGCACCGTCGCCAACCTGATGCGTGCCGCGCCCGCCGGGATCATGGGCCAGCGTCTGGCCATGGAAGCCGACCAGCGCGACATCTTCGAATCCCGCCAGCAGGGAATAATGGCCGTGTTGGATGACTTTGGCCGCATCTAACACGTCGTCATCCGGCCAGCGGCCAAGGGCCGCGCGCAACATCGCACGCTCGCGGTCGGAATATTCGCGGTAATCGACCTCGCCAAAGCTGGTGATCGTCTCGCCGTCGGTGACCAGCACCGCCGCGTCGATCCCGTCCAGCGACGTGCCAGACATCGCCCCGAGTGCCCTGATCGGACCTTTGATCTTCATGGTCTTTCCCTTGCCCCAACGCGCCGCTATTGATGCCCTGACACGAGAATGGGAACAAGACATGACCTACCACCCGAAATCAGACTTCATGACCGTGATGATGGAGCGCGGCTTTTTGGCCGATTGCACTGACTATCAAGGTCTTGACGACGCGCTGAGCAATGGTGTGGTTCCCGCCTATATTGGTTTCGACGCGACAGCGACATCGCTGCACGTCGGATCGCTCATCCAGATCATGATGCTGCGCTGGCTGCAAAAGACCGGGCACAAGCCGATCACACTGATGGGCGGCGGCACGACCAAGGTCGGCGATCCGTCGTTCCGCGCGGACGAACGCCCACTGCTGGACAATGCCGCGATTGACGCCAACATTGCCGGGATCAAGCAGGTCTTTGACGCATACTTAGAATACGAAAACCTCGAAGACGAAACGCTGGAAAAACTTAAGGGTCGCAAGAATGGTCCGGCGACTAACAAAGCCCTGATGCTGAACAACGCCGAATGGCTAGACCGGCTCAACTACCTCGAATTCCTGCGCGACATCGGGCGACATTTCAGCATCAACCGGATGCTGGCGTTCGAATCCGTCAAATCCCGGCTGGACCGCGAACAGTCGCTGTCCTTCCTTGAATTCAACTACATGATCCTGCAAGCGTATGACTTTCTGGAACTGAACCGCCACTATGGCTGCTTGTTGCAGCTGGGCGGATCGGACCAATGGGGCAATATAGTCAACGGCATCGACCTGACGCGCCGCGTGTTGGATCAAGAGATTTACGGCTTGACGTCCCACCTTCTGACCACCAGCGACGGCAAGAAGATGGGCAAGACCGCCTCTGGCGCGGTCTGGCTAAACGCCGACCTGACCGCCCCCTATGCGTTCTGGCAGTTCTGGCGCAACACGACGGACGCAGACACGGGCCGGTTCCTGAAGCTTTATACCGAACTGCCAATTGCGGAATGCGAGCGTTTGGGTGCCCTTGAAGGGGCTGAGATCAACGAAGCCAAGGTCATCCTCGCCAATGCGGTGACAACCTTGCTGCACGGCGAAGCCTCCGCGCAAGCGGCAGAGACAACGGCCCGCGAAGTGTTCGAGCAAGGCGGCGTGGGTGACGACCTGCCGACGCTGGACCTGACCGCCGCGGAACTGGGCGACGGCATGTCCATCGTACAGATCATCGTGCGCGCAGGCCTTGCCGCGTCGGGAAAAGAGGCAAAGCGCCTGATCGCCGACAACGGCGCGCGGCTGAACGACGGGGCGCTAACGGACGCACGCCTGATGGTGACGCCCGCCCTGCTGGCATCGCCGATGAAGCTGTCCGCTGGCAAGAAGCGTCATGCGCTGGTGCGTCTAAGCTAGGTCAGCAAGACGTATATCAGCAAAAGCAGACAGGTTGCGGCGGCCAGCACAGCTGTCGCGGCCGGCGTCAAGCGGGGTGCTGCCGCGTGAACGCCATTGACTTTTCGTGATCTTGGCATGGCAATCCCTTCGCAATGATCATGGAAGCTATTAACCGCACCTTAGGTTTCAATTGCTTTAACGGCGGCCATGTTGATGCGCCCCGCCAGTCGCCTGATCGACCAGCCCCTGCCCTTAAAGCAATCGCCCGGTTTTGCTCGGGCGCTGACCCAGCTGGACCAGGATGCCACTATTGAATCGCTGCAGGGCTGCGGACAGGTTCTTGTGGTGAGCTCGGGCATCTGCGCTTTACGTCCCGTGGTCCGGTATTCCGGGCGGATTTCGATAGCAGCGACCGCGTGGCCGCTTTACGGGCTGCGCGGTTGCATCTGATCAATGCGCGCCCGGCGATGCAGGCGTCATGCGCCGCGCGGGGGGCATGCAGATTATTTTCCCCGCGACTGTCGCGATCCTGCCCCTTGATCCGGACCCGGGTGCTCAACTGACACGCGCCCTTGGCAAATGGCGCAATGCCGAGCGGCAGGGGAATGCGGCCAGCCTGTAGATCAGGCAGCGCCTGCAGTTAGCCATTCCGCGATGGCTAACTGCAGGACGCCGATCTGGCGCAGCAGCGGGCCAAGGAGATACGCGCCCTGCCCCATGCGCTCTATCTGGCCTATTCGCAGGCGAACCCCGGCGACACCCTGGTACTGACCGCCAGCGAAGACAGCGATCGGGTCGCGGCCATGGTGTTCCTACGGCACGGTGCCGCCGCCACCTATCAGATCGGCTGGTCCGGCCCGCGCGGGCGGGCCTTGCGCGCCAACAACGCTCCACTGATCAACGCCGCCCGCAGGCTCGCAGCAATGGGCATTACGCAGTTGGACCTTGGCACTGTGGATACACAAAACGCCCCCTGCCTGGCACGGTTCCAGCTGGGCAGCGGCACTGTCGCAGAGCAACTGGGCGGCATATGGCTGCGGCTACCGGGGTGGCGAGGGTAAATCCACCGTGCTAGGCAAAGCGGACCCGAAACGCGGAGCCGCCCCGATGTCACTGTTGCAAATCGCCTCCAGCCTGATCGTGTTGGCCGGGGCTTTTGGCGCGATCAACTACCTTGTGCTGAAACTGCCGTCGTCAATTGGCATCCTAATCGTGGCGTTGCTGGCGTCCTTGATCCTGATGGGGTTGGACCTTATCGTCCCCTCCCTGTCCATCGCCGACACCATCCGCGCGCAGGTCGTGGGGATCGAGTTTTCCGACGCCCTGCTGGAAGGAATGCTCGGCCTGCTGCTGTTCGCCGGCGCGTTGCACGTCAAAACCTCGGACCTGAAAAAGGAATGGCCCACGGTCACACTGATGGCCACGATGGGCATCGCAATATCCACCGCCATTGTGGGGTACGGCTTTGCCTATGTCACGGGCATGCCGCTGCTGGTGGCGCTCGTCTTTGGCGCGCTGATTTCTCCTACAGACCCAGTCGCGGTGATGGGCGTGCTGCGCGAAACCAACCTGCCCAAATCGCTAGAAACCAAGATCGCGGGCGAGAGCCTGTTCAACGACGGCGTGGGCTATGTCGTCTATCTGATTCTTGTCGGCGCAGCCTTTACCGGGGCCGCGCATGGGGAAACGGACACCAGCCTCGTCTCTGCCGCCGCGCTGTTCGCGCAAGAGGCGCTGGGCGGCGCGGCGCTCGGCCTTGTGCTGGGCTTTGCGACCTTTCGCGTCATGCGCCACATCGACGACTACTCGCTCGAGGTTCTACTGACCCTTGGCCTTGCGTTCGGCGGTTATGAACTGGCTGTCGCGCTGGAAGTATCGGCCCCAATCATGGCGGTCTGCGCGGGCCTGCTAATCGGCGATGTCGGCACCCGCCTTGGTATGTCCGAAGAGACCCGCAGATATGTCGAGGCGTTCTGGAAACTGATCGACGAAATCCTCAACTCCGTGTTGTTCCTGATGATCGGGGTCGAAGTCTTCGCCGTCGTCTTTGACGCCACCTATGTCATGGCTGGGCTGTCAGCGATCGTGCTGGGGCTGATCGCCCGTTTTTTGGCCGTCGCCGTGCCAATTACTCTGCTGCGCCCGTTCCGTGACTATAGCACCGGGGTGATCCGCATCATGACCTGGGGCGGGCTAAAGGGCGGGATTTCCGTGGCGCTCGCCCTGTCGCTGCCCGACGGCGAATGGAAGCCGCTGATTCTGACTGCTACCTATATGGTCGTCGTGTTTTCCATTATCGTTCAGGGCCTGACCGTCGCGCGGCTAGCGCGCCATGTGAACCCGCAACCGGAGCTGATCCCATGACCGCATACCTTGTCTACGACGTCTTTACGGATACCCCCTTTGGCGGCAATCAGCTGGCGATCTTTACGGATGCAGAGGCGCTGCCGCAGGACAAGTTGCAGGCGATCGCGGCAGAGTTCAACTTTTCTGAGGTCACATTTGTCTATCCCCCTGACGACCTACGCCACACCGCCAAGGTCCGCATTTTCACTCCAACGCTCGAGCTGCCCTTTGCTGGTCATCCCATCATCGGGACGGCCATCGCGCTGGCCGACATCGGCTTTCCGCCCAAAATGACGCTGGAACTGGGCATTGGCCCGGTTCCCTGCACCGTCGCGAATGGCCGCGCGCAATTTACGACGACCGTGCCCCTGACCCGCGATGCGAAGCCGGACACCGCCCTTGTCGCCCGCGCGCTCGGGCTCACGGTCGATGATATCAACACAGAGCACCATACCCCGGTGCAAGCCGGGTTGGGTGTCGCCTTTGTCATCACAGAGCTATCTAACCGCGATGCCCTGTCTCGCTGCCAGCCAGACATTAACGCCATGCGGGACGGTGCGGCGCGCTATCCCGGCAGCCTAGATTTCGCGATCCTTGCCTATGTCGTAGAAGGTGATCTAATCCACGCCCGCATGTTCGCCCCCTTGGAAAATATCCCAGAGGATCCCGCCACTGGAAGCGCCGCAGCCGCCCTTGCCGCCTTGCTGTGCGATCTGACGGGAGAGATTCAGGATCTGACGATCCATCAAGGATTCCAGATGGGCCGCCCGTCGGTGATCCACGCCCGCGCGGATGCCTCTGGGGTGACGATTTCAGGGCAGGCTGTTCGGGTGATGGAGGGGCAGTTCCTTGGACATAACTAACGAATCCTCGACGCTATTGCCCCTGTCCGCCTTCGACATCTGGGAAGACGGCACCGCACGCCCGGCCCCCAACCAGAACACGGCACCCGTGGACGGCGCGGCCTATCGCTGGTTGCATTTCGATTTATCCGATCTCGCGCTGCCCGGCTGGTCCGCCCAGTATCTACCGGGTCTGGCCCGGCGCACCCTGCTGGCAGACAAGACCCGCCCCCGGATGGATATCGACGGCCACGGCATGGCGCTGACCCTACGCGGCATCAACCTGAACGAGGGAGAGGAATCCGCCGACATGGTTTCGCTTCGCATCTGGATGACCGCCGATCTGATCATCACCGTACGCCGCCAGCGTATCTTTGCGCTGGAAGACCTGCGCGCGCAGGTTCTGGCCAATAACGCACCCCACAGCGCCGGTCACATGCTGGCCCGCATCACCGAAGGTCTGGTCGAACGGCTGGAGGATGTCGCCTTTGCCCGCGAGGATACCGCCGACGACATGGAAGACGATGTCTACGATCACGACCGCGCACCGATCAAAGATCTGGCCCCTTTGCGGCGCGAAATCATCAAGTTCCGCCGCCACGTCGCCCCTCTGGCAGAGGCGCTGACTCAGGTATCACAGGTGGATACCGACCTGATCAAAGACGACCTGCGCCACCGCCTGCGAGATACCGCCAGCCGCTGTCGCTGGGCGCTGGAGGAACTGTCAGAGGTTCATGACCGCCTGACGGCGATGTCCGACCATCTGGATACGGTGCAGAACGCGCGGCTTGAACGAAATGGCTATCGCCTGTCGGTGGTGGCGGCGATTTTTCTGCCGCTGGGCTTTCTGACCGGGCTGTTCGGGGTCAATCTGGGCGGCATGCCCGGCGTTCAAAGCGGGCATGCCTTTCTTCTGCTGTGCATCGGCATGGCGGTGGTCGGCGTCGTGTCCGCCGCCGTAATGCGCTGGCTGCGCTGGTTCTAGCTATACAGCGGCACGACGCCCATCTGGGCGTGGATGTCGTTCACGTCACTCGACCGCAGGCCCAGCTCGTCCGCAAACCCGCGCAGGAAATCGACCTCTGCCGGGTGGTCCAGATCGATGGCCATCACAGCCATGGAATAGACCTGAGCTTCGCTCCCAGCGGACACGCGGGCGACCAGATCTGTCAGCGACATGCGCTGCGCCATGGCCTGCTCGACAAAGGCGCGCTCTGCCAGGGTGGCATCGTTCAAGTGTTCCATGATGCGGCCGCGTTCGGTGTCGTCCAGATGCCCGTCCGCCTGCGCCGCCTGGACCATCGCCAGCAGCATCACAGCGGCCAAACCTTCCTGATCGGCGGTGGGTTCCTGAGCGGGTTCAGGCGCGGCGTCGAACTGCGCCTGCAGTATTTTCCCAAAGCCGCCGCTACCAGCCGTGCTCACAAGCCCGCTGAGCAAACCACCAAGCCCGCCCGCGCCAGCCAAACCGCCCAGCATGTCCTGCAATCCGCCAGAGGCAGGCTGCGTGCGCCGATCGCCGGCCCGTTTGCCCTGCAGGCTGTCCAGCAGACCGCCCATACTTATGCCAGAACTGGTGCCAGTGCCATCGGCGCGCGATCCTGACTTTGGCCCCATCAGATCGTCCAGCATGGTGCCGGACTTGCCTTCGCGGGCGTTGCGGGTCAGCGCGCTGGCCCCTTTTACCACCGCGATGCCGACTGCGACGCGGGGCAGTGCTTTAATCAAGCTCATCGTCATACCTCCGGTTGATTTTAACAGCAGTTTGGCATGAGTGCCCGCGCTTTTCCATGGGAATTGCGGCCATGTGTCATCACATCGGTGGCCGATCTTGCGGTTTAACGCTAAGATCAGAAGTCAGTTCCGGGGGATACATGCCATGTCGACATCAATTCAAACTCGCGCCGCCACCGCAGGCCTGCGCATGACCGCCCCCCGGCGGGTGATCGCCCGTGTGCTGGACGCCGCCAGCGACCATCCCGACGCCGAGGCGCTACACGCACGCGCGGCCCAGATTGATCCGCGCATCTCGCTCGCCACGGTCTACCGAACGGTCAAACTGTTCGAAGAAAAGGGTATTTTGGAAAAGCACACCTTTGGCGATGGCCGTGCGCGCTACGAGGCCGCAGATGGGGCCCACCACGACCACCTGATCGATATGGCTACAGGTCAGGTCATCGAATTTGTCGATCCCGAGATCGAAGCACTGCAAGATAAAATAGCGAAGCGCCTTGGTTACCGGCTGGTTGGACACCGGCTATCACTGTTCGGAGAGCGCATTGAAGAGCCGGTCGCGGCAAAGGTGCAAAAAAGCGGTGATCCCGACTAGGCAAGGACGCCGCCGAGGCGTAACCCGTCGACATTATTCCTATTTGGGGTCAGGTCTTGGACAATCTTCGCGGCAGCATTCTGATGGTTCTGGCGATGCTTGGCTTCGCAATCGAGGATATGTTGATCAAGCAAATGGCAGGGGCCCTGCCTACGGGGCAGATCCTTGCGATGCTGGGCCTTGGCGGTGGGATCATCTTTGCGATGGCCTGCCGGATGCAGGGCGAATCCCTGCTGGGACGTGACGTGATGCACCCGATGGTTTTACTGCGTAACGTCGGTGAAGTTTTTGGTACCGTTGGATATGTCTCTGCCGTGGTGCTGACGCCTATCTCCTCGGCTTCGGCGATTTTTCAGGCGACCCCGCTGTTCGTGACGCTGGGGGCCGCGCTGTTTTTGCAAGAATCCGTAGGCTGGCGACGCTGGGCGGCGATCGCGGTCGGCTTTTGCGGTGTGCTGCTGATCATCCGTCCCGGTCTGGACGCGTTTCAGCCCGCGTCCCTGTTCGCCGTGCAAGGAGTGATCTTTCTGGGCATCCGCGATTTGGCGACCAGGCGCATTCCAAGATCTGTCAGCTCCATGCGGCTGTCCACCTATGCCTTCGCTGTCATCGTGCCGACCGGCCTGATCCTGATGGCGATCATGGGCGACCAGTTTATCATCCCGTCCGGCACTGACACTTACCGAGTGGCCGGGTCGGTGGCGGCCGGGGTGCTGGGGTATTACGCTCTCGTCACCGCGACCCGGCTTGGGGACATGTCCCATATCGCGCCATTTCGCTACGCGCGTCTGGTCTTTGCGCTAATCGTCGGCACCACCGTCTTTGGCGAACGCCCTGATGCGGCGACGCTGATCGGGGCCGCTATAATCGTCGGCTCTGGCACCTATGCCGCAATCCGCGAAGGCCAGCGCCGCCGCGCTTCCCTTGCAACAGCAGGCGCGATATAAAACAGTTAACGCTAACACCTATCAATTGGAGCCTTTCCATGAGCAGTATTATCGACATTCACGCCCGCGAAATTTTGGACAGCCGTGGCAACCCCACGGTCGAGGTCGACGTGACACTCGAAGACGGCACCATGGGCCGCGCCGCTGTGCCGTCGGGCGCATCCACCGGCGCGCATGAAGCGGTTGAGCGCCGAGATGGCGACAAGTCGCGCTACATGGGCAAGGGCGTTCTGGAAGCTGTCGCCGCCGTCAATGGCGAGATTTTCGAGGCGCTTCTGGATTGCGATGCGTTGGACCAAGTCGGCATCGACGAAATGATGATCGAGCTGGATGGCACTGATAACAAAGCACGTTTGGGTGCCAACGCCATTCTGGGCGTGTCGATGGCCGTCGCCAAGGCCGCTGCTGATTTCACGTCGCAACCGCTGTTCCGCTATATCGGTGGCACCTCTGCTCGGATGATGCCAGTGCCGATGATGAACATCATCAACGGCGGAGAACATGCTGATAACCCTATCGATATTCAAGAATTCATGATCATGCCGGTGGCTGCGGCCAACATCCGCGAAGCGGTGCGCATGGGCTCTGAAGTCTTCCATACGCTGAAAAAAGAGCTGTCAAACGCAGGCTACAACACCGGTATCGGCGACGAGGGCGGCTTTGCCCCCGGCCTCAGCTCCACCCGCGAAGCACTTGATTTTATTTTGAAATCGATTGAAAAGGCAGGTTACAAACCCGGCGAGGATATCTATCTCGCCCTCGATTGCGCCGCGACCGAGTACTACAAAGACGGCAAGTACGAGATGAAGGGCGAAGGCAAGTCGCTGACATCCGCAGAAAACGTCGATTATTTGGCGCAGCTGGCGACCGACTATCCGATCATCAGCATTGAAGACGGCATGTCCGAAGACGACTGGGACGGCTGGAAGGCCCTAACCGACCGTATTGGCAACAAGGTCCAACTGGTCGGCGACGATCTGTTCGTGACCAACCCCAAGCGTCTGGCCGAAGGCATCAAGCGCGGCTCTGCAAATTCCATGCTGGTAAAGGTCAACCAGATCGGCACCCTGACAGAGACGCTGCAAGCCGTTGAAATGGCCCACCGTGCGGGCTTTACCAACGTGATGTCCCACCGCTCCGGCGAGACCGAGGACGCGACCATCGCCGACCTCGCCGTCGCCACGAACTGCGGCCAGATCAAAACCGGCTCGCTGTCCCGCTCTGACCGTCTAGCAAAGTACAACCAGCTGATCCGCATCGAGGAAATACTGGGCGAGACCGCACAATATGCCGGTCGTTCGATCCTGAAGGGCTAAGCTTGGCAGCCCCGCCGCACCTCTCGGCGCAGCGGGGCTTCTAATCTTTTTAGCTAGATTTGAGGCGCTATTCGGCAGCGATGGCAGCGGCGGCTCCTCTCCCATCAAACCGGCCAAATGATAGCGGACGTTTGCATTCTGGCCGGGCAGACCCAGACCGCAAAGGTTTGGACGCTTGGCAAATTAATTGCGCCATATTCATCTTCGTTCCCTCCGATACGTAAACCGAAATCAACGTTCATTTTGCTATTTAGCTCTGTCAGGTTCATCACCTTTGCAGTCACCTTGTGTGCCAGCATCATTTTGAGAATGTCGCGATCCAGATCTGTAATCTCTGTCGTATTTTTTGATGCCAAGTCTGACTTCAACGGCACCACCTTCGACTTTTCTGAGAGTTACGATGCGACCGCCCTCGCCTCTCCCCCGAACTAAGCGAACTCAATGCATGCGGCCCAGAAAAACTTCGACGCCTCTAACTCTCCGATTCCGTAGACGGCAATTTCACGTTCACGCAACCGCTGCGCGAGATGCTTGGAGTCACCATCAAACGTGGCGACGACGAATGTGTCCCATGTATTTTATCCGACAGTTTGATGGTGCGATCCTTTCTCAGGAATGGAGGGAAGCATAATGGGACAAGTTCGTCACGGGAGCGCGGCGACCACGCACGCGGTCAGAGCAGCAATACAGCGATCACAGGCTTCGCTCGCGCAGTTGAGCAGAGAGCTGGGCATCGTTCCGAAGACTGTCGCGAAGTGGCGCAAGCGCGCGACGGTAAAGGATTTAAAGACCGGACCGAAGGAGCCGCGCTCCACCATTCTTACCGAAGAGGAAGAGGCAACGATCGTAGCGTTTTGGCGGCACACGCTGCTCTCACTGGATGATTGCCTCTATGCCCTTCAGCCATCTATTCCGCACCTGGCGCGGTCAGCGATACACCGGTGCCTTCAGCGACATGGCATCTCTTGCTTGCCAGATGTCGCGGATGATAATCCAAAGCGCCAGCAGTTTAAGCGATATCCAATCGGCTTCTTTCATATCGACATTGCCGAAGTTCAGACGGTGGAGGGCAATCTCTATCTCTTTGTGGGTATTGACCGGACTAGCAAGTTTGCAGTCACCCAACTCATGGACAAGGCAGATCGTAAGACCGCGAGGGAGTTCCTCGAACATCTACTCAAGACCGTCCCCTATCGTATTCACAAGATCCTAACCGATAACGGCATTCAGTTCGCAGATCTGCCCCGCAACAGAAACACTGCTTCGTCCCGGCAGATGCGCTTAGATATGATGTGCGAGCCAAATGGGATTAAGCACCGACTGACCAAGCCCAATCACCCGTGGACCAATGGCCAAGTCGAGCGGATGAACCGTACGATCAAAGACGCGACCATCAAACGCTTTCATTACGACAGCCACGATAAGCTGCGCACGCGTCTCGCCGACTTCCTAGCAGCTGACAACTTCGCACAAGGTCTCAAGACGCTCAGCTACCTCACGCCCTACGAATACATCCGCAAAATCTGGATATCTGAGCCAAACAGTTTCATCCTAAATCCGATCCACCAGATGCCGGGACTAAATACCTTATGTGTATAAACCCTTCTATTAACACCCCATCACCGGTCCCGGCCAGGACCGGTGATGGGGTGGGATACAGCGCTAAACACCTTGTGGCATGACCACGTCCTTTAGCAGGCTGATCCCGCCTCTCTTCACCGTCTCGAAGAGTTGACGGCGGCCCGTTTTCGGGACCGCTAAACATAAGGAAGACAGAGTGACGTGATAGCTGAGACAACCGTTGTTGAAATAGACGTATCGAGCGACTGGCTGGACGGGTTCTGCCTTCCGGGCCAAAATCGGTTTAGGCATCCCAATACAAAAGAGGGTCACACTGCGCTGATCACGATGATCCGGCAGATACCCGGTCAGGTCAAAGTTGGTTTTGAGGTCACGAACATTTTTGCCCCTAAACAAAAAAGGGGCGGCCAAAGCCCCCCCCTCCTTGTTAAAGCTTTGACTGAAAGATTAGTCCCAGAAGCCTTCGTCAACGTCCTGTGCCGCTTCGATGTCTTCCTGCGTCATCTGCGTTACAAAGGCGTATTGGCCGTCGTCCAGCGCGGTCAGGCGCACGTCTTGCACGGGCATCAGGACCATTTTGTCGCCAAGGCCAAGGAAGCCGCCCACTTCACCGACGATACCGATCATCTGGCCGGACTTGGACAGCACTACGTCTTCGATCGAACCGATACGCTCCCAGCCTTCGCCAGTGCCCTCATAGGTGCCGTTGTCGTTCCAGATTAAGTTGTCGGCCTCGGGGTCCATGCGCCACACTTCACCGCCCAAGATATCACGGGTGCGGATCAGGTTTTCCGAAGTCGTAAGGTTAAAGTTCTGCATATCATCGATAGATTCGGCTGCGTCAGCGACAGCATTAGCCGTGGCGTCTGCGGCGTTCTCAACAGCGTCGCCGGTTGCTTCGGCTGAGTTCTCGATCGACTGCTCGGCCTGTGCGGCGCCGTTTTCCATGGCCGTCTCTTCGGTCAAGTGGCTTTCAGCGAAAGCCATTGAGCCAGCGACGGTCAGAGCGATTGCGGCAGTGCTGATTTTCAGGATGTTCATTGTCATCTCCTATTGTCTTCATCTGCCATCACAACAGAGTGAAGCAGCCGTTGGTTTCAAATGACGCAGCGGAAACGTGGATTTCTTTAACCTGCTTTAGCGAATATATGTTCAGGATAAAATCAGCCGTTTCCGGGAGAATTTCATGGACAGCGCAACCATTATTCAAAGTTTATCATTGGCTCCCCACCCCGAAGGCGGCTGGTATCGACAGACTTGGGTGGCCGACAACCCCGGTCGCCCCAGCGGGACAGCGATCCTGTTCCTGTTGCAACGCGGCGAGGTCAGCCATTGGCATACTGTCGACGCAACAGAGATCTGGTTTTATCATGCAGGTAGCCCCCTGATCCTGTCCCGCGCAGCCATTGAATCTGGACCGGCACAGGACGATCTGCTGGGGCCTGACGTATTGAGCGGCCATGCGGCGCAGCTGATCGTGCCGCCGCATCACTGGCAATCGGCCCGCGGCACCGGCGATTGGACGCTGGTCAGCTGCACCGTGTCCCCGGGTTTCGACTTTGCCGGGTTCCATCTGGCCCCTCAGGGCTTTGACATTCCGCGCAGGCCTGCCTAGCAAGTCAAAGAGTTTTAGGGGGCGGATTGACAGGCGATGAACACTATCACCGAAGGTCTGCTATCGGCGGCAAAGCTGGTCGTAACGCTTGACCCCGATCTGATCGAAATCAGCCTGCGGTCGCTGCGCGTGACCCTGACAGCGCTAGTCGTCGCCAGTATAATTTCGATCCCGCTCGGCACCGTGTTGGCAATCCAGCGCTTTAGATATCGGCGCACGGTGATTGCGCTGCTCAATGCCTTCATGGGGTTGCCGCCCGTCGTGGTAGGTCTGGTGATCTACGTGCTGCTGTCGCGCGCGGGTCCGCTCGGAGTGCTTGGGCTACTGTTCACGCCGACGGCGATGATCATCGCGCAGGTCGTCATTATAACGCCGCTGATCGCGTCCGTCACCCATCAGGCCATGCGCGATCTGTGGGCGGATTATCATGACCTGCTGATTTCACTGAACGCCAGCAAATGGCAGCGTATCGCGACGCTGATCGTCGACGGGCGACGCACCCTACTGACGGCGGTGCTGGCTGGCTTTGGCCGCGGGATCGGAGAGGTCGGGGCCATCATGATAGTCGGCGGCAATATTGAACACGCGACGCGCGTGCTGACGACGGCGATCGCGCTGGAAACCGGCAAGGGCGATTTCGCGCTGGCGCTTGGTCTTGGCTTTGTCCTTATATTCATGGCCATCGCCGTCAATCTGGCGATCCACTCCATATCGGGAACAGAGCGGGAGGGTCGCTGGTGAATATCCTGCCCTTGACCTTGAGTGCTGCCGAGGTGCGCCGCCGTGGCAAGCGCCTGCTGGGCCCTGTAGACCTGACGCTTGGCACCGGCGGAATCACCGTAATCGTCGGCCCGAATGGGTCGGGCAAGACCACCTTGCTGCGCGTCATGCACGGGGTAGAGCGTCTATCATCGGGCACCGCAAGCTGGGCCGTGCCCGACCGCGATGCGCAGGCGCGGCAGGCCTTTGTATTTCAAAGCCCGATCATGCTGCGCCGGTCCGTCGCCGCGAACCTGCGCTATCCGCTAGCCCTGCGTGGCGTATCGCGCGTGGATCAGGACAGCGCTTTAGCGGAGTGGGCCCAAAAGATCGGATTGACCGGCGCGCTGACGACCTCTGCCCCGCGCCTATCGGGCGGAGAGCGGCAAAAACTGGCACTGGCCCGCGCGCTGATCGGCAGCCCGCAGGTCCTGTTTCTGGACGAGCCTTGTGCCAGTCTGGACGGTGCTGCGACCCTCGCGATTGAAGGGCTTCTGAGCGAGGCGCGGGACGCAGGCGTGCGCATCGTTATGGCGACCCACGACATGGGGCAAGCGCGACGCCTTGCGGACGATGCGCTGTTCATGTTGGGTGGCACTATCGCTGAAGCCGCACCGCGAAATCGTTTCTTTGGTCGCCCGCAGCACCCGGCGCTTGCATCATTCCTGAACGGAGACATCGTAACATGACACGCAATATTCTCTTCCTTGCGGCATCCGCAACCTTGCTCAGCGCGCAGGCGCAGGCCGAAGAGATGAAGATGGCAGTAACCACATCATTCGAGAACTCTGGCCTTGCCGATGTGTTGCTGCCTGCGATCAAGGCGGATCTGGATATCGACCTGCAACTTTTGGTGGTAGGCACCGGTCAAGCGATCGAGCTGGGCACCAATGGCGACGTCGATGCCGTTCTGGTCCATGCCCGCACCGCCGAAGAAGCCTTTGTCGCGTCTGGCAACGGCACCTACCGCCGCGAGATCATGTATAACGACTTTGTCCTGATCGGTCCGAACGAGGACCCCGCCAGCATTGTCCAAAGTAAGACAGCCGCCAGCGCGCTGCAGGCGATTGCCGCAGACGAGGCCGAGTATGTCAGCCGCGGCGACGACAGCGGCACGCACAAAGCTGAGTTGGCGTTGTGGAATGCGGCGAGCCTTGATCCTGCAAGCTTTGGCCCGTGGTACAAGGCCGTCGGCGCAGGCATGGGCGCGGCGCTGAACACGGCATCGGGTCTGAACGCCTATATCCTCGCGGACCGGGCCAGCTGGCTTAACTTTGGCAACAAAGGCGATCTGGCGCTACTGTTCGCAGGCGATCCGGCGCTGTTCAACCAATACGCCTACATTCCCGTGAACCCCGAGGTGCACCCAGGCGTGCGCAATGATCTGGCGATGAAACTAGAGGGCTGGCTGGTATCTGACGCCGCCAAGGCGTTGATCGAATCCTACAAGATCAACGGCGAGCCGCTTTTTGTGTTCAACGCGGTCACCGAGTAACGCGAGGGTGCCGATTTTTCGACGAAAAATCGGCACCCGCTGGGGGCCAGCCCCCGTTCCTGTGGGACTCCCCTTGAGATATTTTTGACGAGAAGAAAGCGGGACCGGGGCGCTAGTGCTTGTGGTCATGACCATGATGGTGGTCGTGCGCGTGGTCGTGGCCCGCGTCGTCGTCGGTAACGTGGATAGCGAACTGCTCTAGCCCCGCATCCTGCGGCGGGATGGCGCGGAAGCTCTCGCGCACACCGGATTCGGTCAGCTCTCGTGTCACCGTCAGCAGCGTGTTGGTGTCGTGATTGGCACAGAGGTCGGACATCTGGTGCAGTTCTTCCAACGCAGTCGGGCGCGCGGTTTCAGCGTCCGGCGCGTCGTAGATCGTGACGAAGTGCAGAGCCAGTGCATCGGCCAGCGTTTCCAGTTCTACCGGGGTGATTGGGGTGACGGCGACAAAAGTGGTGCGACCGAAGGTTTCGACACCCATCCAGCCGTTGGTAAAGGCCTGCCGCGCTTTGCCGACCAGATCGCCTTGGGACCAGTTGGAAAACTCGAAGCCGCCCGGAATGCACCATTCGCCAGTGCGGGCGGGGCTGTGGAACACGCGGGTATCGCTTTCGTCAAAGTGGATGGCGCGGGCAAGTTTCATGGGGCGTCCTTTAAAAGGCGAGTCAACGGGATCAGATCTGTCGTCTCGCCAGTTTTCAATATGGCATTCAAGTGTTCATCGGTGCCAAGAAATGTGCCTGTCTGGCCTGCCAGGGTGACAGTTTTTTTAAGGCCGTGCACCAGCCCGGACCATTCGCGATGCAGGCTGGCAACGCCTTGATTGTCCCAAGTATCGAGCCAAGACAGAGTGTGACGTAGCCAGGCTGCGAGCAGTTCTGGCGCGGTGACATCGCCGCAGCCTTCGGCATAAAGCGCGGTGCGGTCAGGAGCAGCGCCGCCATCTTCATCCTGCGGGATCAGGTCAAGATCCAGCCCGATGACCAGCCAGTCGGGCACGGCAGCAGTGTCGCGGGTGCTGGCGACCATGGTTAGCTGGCCGCAGCGCCCGCCGTTCACGTAGATCACGCCGTCCCATCCCAGATGGATGGCAACCACGGGGGGTGCCAGCACGCCAAGGGCGTTTTGGAACCCCAACCCGCACAGCGGCAGCATGATCGCGGCCTGCGCCAAAGTAACCTCTGGTGCGAAAACTACAGCGGCGCGCAGCCGATCCGGGGACAAGTCATGAATGACGAGGCCAGCCTCTGTCCCCTCTAACGCGGCGGTGCAAGCCAGCGCAAGTGGGTCGCTGCCCACGCTGGCATAGCCTGTAAAGAGGCGTGGAAGGTCGGTGTCGGTCACGCCAGTCCTGCAGTAATCAAGTGCTTTGCAACATCAAGGAAGGCCGCGGCCTGCGCGCTTTCAGGGTCGGACACCACAATCGGCGCACCGCCGTCGGCGGCCAGACGGATCGACAGGTGCAGCGGGATTTCCGCCAGGAGCGGCACGCCCAGCTTCTCTGCTTCTTTTGCGACGCCGCCATGGCCGAAGACGTGTTCCTCGTGGCCGCACTCAGAGCAAATATGCGTGCTCATGTTTTCTATCATGCCGATGATCGGAACGTGCAGCTGTTGGAACATGTCGATTCCCTTGCGGGCATCCAGCAGAGCGACGTCTTGCGGGGTGGACACGATGATCGCGCCGTCGACCTGCGCCTTTTGCGCCAGGGTCATCTGAACGTCGCCGGTGCCGGGCGGCAGATCTACGATCAGCACATCCAGCGCGCCCCATTGCACTTGGTTCATCATCTGCTGCAGCGCGCCCATAAGCATAGGGCCGCGCCAGACGACGGCCTGATCTTCGTTAGTCATCAGACCGATGGACATCATCGTCACGCCGTAGTTGCGCAGCGGCAGGATCGTCTTCCCATCCGGGCTGGCCGGGCGACCAGAGACGCCAAGCATCCGCGGCTGGCTGGGGCCGTAAACGTCCGCATCCAATAGGCCGACGCGGCGTCCCATCGCAGCCAGCGCGCAGGCAAGGTTCGAGGCGACGGTCGATTTGCCTACCCCGCCCTTGCCAGAGGCGACGGCGATGATGCGGTCGATGCCAGGAATCTTTTGTGGACCAGAGGGGGCCGCGCGGCCAGATTTCAGGTCAGGCGGCGCGGTAGGGCTGGTGTGGGCGGTCATGACAACCGTGACCTTGTCCACTCCGACCAGCGCGCCAATCAGCAACTCTGCCTGCGCCTGAACGGGGGCATATTCCGCAGCACGGCTGGCTGCAATTTCCAGCACGAACCGCACGGTGCCGCCGTCCACCGTCAGCGCCTTGACTGCGCCGGATGCGTTCAGTGGGCCGTTCGTCGCCGGATCGGTGATGCCGGCGAGTACCGCCTGCACGTCTTCACGGGTCACGCTCATGCGGAGGCGTCCGTCGCTGATTTGCCTTCGATCTTGCCGGTCACAACGTGTTCCATATCTAGTCCGTCGATGGTCAGGACCACCTTTGCTTCGAAGGTTAGGCCATCGGTGTTACCTTTGGCGCGCATCGCTTCTTCTATGGCTTGCTGGCTGGTCACGCCGACCTGTTTCAGGAACTTGCGCATGGTCATGTTGAATGTGTCATCAGACATCTTGATATTTCCTTAGTGATCGCGGCGTTTTGACAGGTAATCGTCAGTGCTGCGGGGTTTGGGCCGCTCGCCTCCGGTGAAGGGGTTATTTTCGGAATGATACTGCGCGCCGATCCTGCACTTGTCGCACATCTGAATCATCTTCAGCGCGCCGGGGTTTGCGAACATGGAATGACCGGTCAGCTTGGCAGTGATATTCTCGATCGTGGATTTCACCCCGAACAAAGTGCCGCATTCGATGCAGGCGAAGGGTTCTTCTTCGTGCACGACGATCTGGCGAAAGGCTTCTGGCGTCAGGTTCAGGCGCGGTTCCAGCGTGATCGCGTCCTCGGGACAGATGTTGACGCAAAGTCCGCATTGCAAGCAGGCGTCTTCTTGAAAGCGCAGCTGCGGGCGGTCGGGGTTGTCCCCCAGCGCACCGGACGGGCAGAGCGAGACGCAAGACAGGCATAGGGTGCAGGCGTCGGTGTCGACCAGCACAGCGCCATAGGGCGCATCCGCTGGCAGGTCGATCACTTCGGCCTCCGGCTGCAAGGTGCGGGCGGCCAAGCGGGTGACCTGCCGGCGAGTGCCTATTTGCAAGGTCGGCGTTTTAACTACCGGGCCCGGCACCCTGGCATACAGGTGGTCCGACAGCGCGTCGGGGTCGGTCATGTCCAGCAGCACCACCGCCTCGCGCCCAGCGATGGCGTTGGCCAGTGCGGTTTCGCGGTGCGGTGCCTCGGTTTCCGTCTTTGGCGATAGCAGCACCGCGACATCGGCAAAGCCTGCGCCAAGGGCGGCGACAGCTTCGGCATGGCCGAAGGCAGCCAAGGCTGCGACCTGAAGCGGGATCACGTCGGTGGGCAGGCCGCGGCCAAAACGGGCGGCTAGGGCAATCATCTCAGCCCCATGCTCTTCATCATGGACCAGCAGGCGCGGCGCGGTGCCGCCAGCTTTGCGGTAGGTCTGGGCCAGCGTGGTCAGCCGCGCAAAGGTGCTGTCGACAGACGGCGCATCAAAACTGATCGCGCCGGACGGGCAAACGGCAGAGCACGCCCCGCAGCCGGCGCAGATCATCGGGTCAATCGTCACGTGATCGCCGTCGGGGGTGATAGCGCCGGTGGGGCACAAATCAAGGCAGTTTGAACAGGCTTCCTGTTCGGCCCGGCTGTGGGCGCACAGCGACTGTTCCAGCCGGACATAAAGCGGCTTTTCAAAGGTGCCGATCATCTGGCTGGCGGCCAGAATAGCAGCGGCCACGCCGGGCTGGCTGGCGGGGTCTGCGCGCAAATAGCCGTCACGCTTGGCGTCAGCCGCGAACAATGGCCCCTGCCCGCGTAGATCAAGAATCAAATCACAATGAGATTGCGCGCCATTTTGCGGTGCGGTCAGCGTCGGTTCGCCACGCCCGCCAGGAATAATTTGCTGAAGTGCGTCAATTCCTGCGTTAAATTGCCCCAGCGATCCGGTGGCGCGTGTCAGCGTGCCGGTCACGGTATCAAAACTGGGGTGCGAAGCCACGTCCCAGCCGGTTGGCATAAGCAGCGTGACCCCGAGGGTATGCGCCAGCGCCAGTGCCGCATCGACGGCCACCTGATCGCGGCCGAGGATGAGGCAGGTGCCTTCAGACACGACATCAAGGCTGCGGGCAGGGGCGATGGGCAGCAACCCTTCAGCCAGCAGCGCGGCCTGTTTCGGGGTTGGATCGCCTGCTTCGGTCCAACCAGCGCGGTCGCGCAAATCGACAAATTGCGGCACTTCAGCACCAATTTCCTCGGCCAAAGCCTCAAATCGGGGCGCTTCCTGCTGACAGGCGATAATAACATCGCCGTCCGCCATGGCGGCGGCGGCAAGGTCGATCTGTCGATCACACAGGCTAGTGTGCAGGCGCGAACACAGCAGGCCTGTCGCTGCGGTAATCGCAGCGCCATCGACCCGCTGGCTGCCTAGGCAATCGCAGATCAGAACTGTCTTGGACATCAAATCGCTCCTCAAGCTTGCAGCGTCTTGTTCATCATCAAATCGGGCGAAGGTAAACTGTAAACCTGCGCAACACCCCCTGAGCTGCAAATGCTGCACCGCAGCACATTTTTGCCCGCAAGGTACACTGATGCATACAAATTTCGTCTTGGCCTTCAGCAAGGTTTAGGCCATGGTAAGAGTTGTGCCGTAAACCCGGCCATCCAGTAAGGAGTGGGCTTTGCCCTTCATAACGCCAGACACTCAGACGATGCCGATGGGTGTTGTCATCCGCCGCAGCCCCGGGGTCACCCGCTGGGCTAAATGGGCGTGGCTGGCTGTGGATGTGTTGCCCGGCGCCGCCCCTGCCGACTGGAAAGTCCTGCGTGAGGAAGGCTTGGCTACGCTGTTTCATGCCGCCACCCGGACTGTGCGGCTCTACCCTTCTGATACAGAGGCGTATGTTCACGAGCTGCAGACGCGCCAACCATCGGTCTATGTGATTCTTCGCCGCGTTGATGACCGGCCTGACGCGCCGCTGGACGTGGTGATGGTCACAGCATCGCCCTACGAGGCGCAGGATTACGCGGACTCGGGCGAAGAACTGGTAGAAAAGGTCGCGATGCCTGCGCCCGTGCTGGCGTGGATCACGGATTTCGTGGAGCAGCACCACACCGAAGAGGCCTTTATCAAGCGGCGCCGCGACCGGGAAAAGACCGACGGTGAGCAGGATGGAATCGGCGATCGGCGCATTGCCCAGACGACAGATGTCTACCGTGCGCCCACCAGGCGCGAGGTGACGAAATGAGCGAGGCGCAGTCCTTTTTCGCACGTCGCCGTGCTGGCCTGAAGGCCGAGCGCGAGGAAGAGGCGCTCGTGCCTGTCGACGAAGAACTAGCAATTGCGGAAGAGACCGAGTCTGACCTGTCAGAGATGTCCGATGCCGACATCCTTGAACTGCTGGACCTGCCCGATCCCGACACCCTGTGCAAAGGCGACAACTTTGCTGCCTTCATGGCCAAGGCCGTGCCGATGCACCTGCGTAACCGTGCACTGCGCAATCTGTGGCGGTCGGACCCAGTGCTGGCCTGCCTTGACGGGCTGAACGACTACGACACGGATTATCTGACCGGCTCGACCGGTCAGGGTGTGATAAAGACCAGCTATCAGGTGGGCCGCGGCCTGCTGGCCCACGTCGAGAAGGTGGCCGAAGAGGCCGCCGCCAAGGATGCGGCTGAACTGGCCGCCTCGGACGAGCTGCGCGAAGATGTCGCACCTGCCGATGTCGCAGTTGCAAACGCCTCAGAAGCACCCGAAGAGATGGCAATTGATGTGTCCACTTTGGACATGGCCGATGATGCTGATGACGAAGACGCACCCTCTGCCCGCGCACCGCGCCGCATGCGATTTGAATTCGGAGACCGCACATGAGCGCTGACACCCTTCCCCGG
>Ga0222707_1000051_pt1 | contig 60738 bp, 56 predicted proteins | sample AntAcemetage1574_FD_179831 | JGI IMG/M metagenome (GOLD analysis project Ga0222707, IMG submission 179831) | Saline water microbial communities from Ace Lake, Antarctica - #1574 | ecosystem: Environmental > Aquatic > Non-marine Saline and Alkaline > Saline | place: Antarctica: Ace Lake...
TGACCCTCGCCGGGACCCCAAACTTTTGCCGCGATGCGCCCTTTGCGCGTTTCCATGGGTGCCATCCTGCGCTAGAGATGCGGCAGTACGCTAGCGCGCGGATTGCGGCGCATTGCCCTGCCGTCGCCAAGCCCCCTTTTGTACCGAGTGCCCATGTCCACTTTATCCGTCCCAACCCCCGTCCCGACCGCCAGCAATTGGGCGTCTATCGGGCTGCTGGGGGTGATCTGGGGCAGCACATTCATGGTTGTCGCGGTCGCCTTGCAGGGCTACGGACCGCTGACCGTGGCTTGCGCACGCACGTCGCTGGGTGCCGTTGCACTATTGGCCCTGCAGGCCATCATGCGCCGCCCATGGCCCGCTGTGACGCCGCGCCTTGTCAAATACCTCGCCTTCATCGGCGTGCTGAACACTGCCCTGCCCTTTGCCCTGCTGTCGTGGGGGCAGCAATATGTGCCCTCTGCCTTTGCCGGAATCTCGATGGCGGCGCTGCCGCTGTTCGTGCTTCCGCTGGCCCACATCTTCAGTGATGAGCCCATGTCCACGCGCCGCCTGATCGGTGTCTGCGTCGGGTTTATCGGTGCGCTGGTCCTGATCGGCCCCAGCGTGCTGCGCATAAGATCAGGGATGGAGCCGCTGGGCCAGCTCGCCTGCCTGACGGCCGCTGGCTCTTACGCCATCGCCAGCATAATGACGCGGCGCTGCCCACCCATTGATCCCATCGTGCTGGGGGCGCTGACACTTTGCGTCGGCTCTGCCGTGCTTATCCCCGCCATGCTGCTGGTCGAAGGACTGCCCGGCCCCGCCGCCCCACTGAACATGGGCGCAATCATCTTCCTAGGGTTGTTTCCAACGGCGCTTGCCACGCTGCTTCGGGTCATCGTGATCCGCTCTGCCGGGTCGGTATTCATGACGCTGGTTAACTACCAAGTGCCGCTCTGGTCAGTCCTGTGCGGCGCGCTGATCCTGTCGGAAACACTGCCCCTGCGCTTTTTCGCAGCACTCGCCCTAATCATGTGTGGCTTGGCCATCAGCCAATGGGGCAGCCTGCACCGACTTTTCGCCCGCAACTAAAGCCGGCCCAATTTTTTTCTCGTCAAAAATATCCCAGGGTCTGGGGCAGAGCCCCAGATGCGCCCTCAGATCGCGCGCGCAACCTCGTCGACGATCCTGTCCACGACCTGCAACAACAGATCCGGGTCCTCGCATTCCGCCATGATCCGGATCAGCGGCTCTGTCCCCGACTTACGGATCAGGAGCCGCCCCTTGCCCACCAACTGCGCTTCGGCGCTGGCGATGCAAACCTGCACAGCTTGCGTGTTCAGCGGATCGGTTCCCGCAGTATAGCGCACGTTTTTCAACATCTGCGGCACGACTTCAAAGCTGTGCGTCAAGCTCGATGCCGGCTTGCCAAGCTCGATCATTGCCGCAAGGAACTGCAAGCCCGCCAGTAAACCATCGCCCGTCGTCGCGTAGTCGGTCATCACGATATGGCCCGATTGCTCACCGCCCAGATTGTGCCCCGACTTGCGCATCGCCTCGACCACATAGCGGTCGCCGACATTGGTGCGTTCCAGCCGCAGACCCTGCGCGTCCAAATACCGCTCCAGCCCCAAGTTCGACATGACCGTCGCGACCAGCGTTCCGTTTGCCAACTTGCCTGCCTGCGCCCAGCGATGCGCCATCAACGCCATCAGCTGGTCACCGTCAGCGACCCGGCCCGCCTCGTCCAGGATCATTACGCGGTCGGCGTCACCGTCAAGGCAGATGCCCACGTCCGCGCCGTGGCTGATGATCGCCTTGGCCGCAGCAGAGGTGTCGGTCGAGCCGCACCCATCGTTGATGTTGAAACCGTCAGGCGACGTGCCGACTTCGATCACCGTGGCCCCCAGTTCCCACAGTACCTCTGGCGCGACCTTATAGGCGGCTCCATTGGCGCAATCGATCACGACCTTCAGACCGTCCAGCCTCATTCCGGCGGGAAAGATCGACTTTAGCCGTTCGGCATAGCGGAACCGGCCATCGTCAATCCGCTTGGCACGGCCGATGTTGTTGGCCTGCACAGGCTCTACCCCGTCAAAGATAAGCCGAGAGATTTCTTCCTCTGCCGAGTCCGACAGCTTGAAGCCGTCGGGGCCAAAGAACTTGATCCCGTTATCATGGTGCGGGTTGTGGCTGGCAGAAATCATGATACCCATATCTGCCCGCATGGACCCGGTCAGCATGCCCACCGCAGGCGTCGGGACCGGCCCCAGCAGCAGCACATTCATGCCCGTACTGGTCAGGCCCGCCGTCAGCGCGTTTTCGAACATATAGCCTGACAGACGCGTATCCTTACCAATGACGACCCGGTGCCCGTTCGATCCGTCATTCCGGAAATAGCGCCCGGCGGCCGCGCCGATGCGCAGGGCCATGTCGGCGGTCATGGGATAGGAGTTCGCCTTGCCGCGGATGCCGTCGGTTCCGAAAATCTTGTCTGCCATCGTCACTGTCCTCGTAAAGCCCATGCCATGCTGCAGGCCGCCTTCGTTTCTTTAGTATCGTGCACGCGGTGGATTTGCACCCCATGCGCAAATCCTGCAAGCGTAACCGCCAGCGATCCAGTCATCCGGTCTGATGCAGCCTGCGCTCCCGTGATCGTGCCGATGAAACGCTTGCGCGATGCGCCCAGCAGGATGGGGCAGCCAAGAGCATGAAACAGCGACATTCGCCGCAGCAGCGCAAGGTTATGCGCCTGCGTTTTACCAAAGCCGATACCGGGATCAACCACGATGCGGCTGCGCGCGATGCCCGCCTCCACTGCCACTGCGATCTGGTCCGCCAGATAATCAAAGACGTCCAGCAGCACATCGTCATAGCGCGGATCGGCCTGCATCGTGGCCGGATCGCCCTGCGCGTGCATCAGACACAGCGGCTGGTCACTCTTTGCCACCACCTGTGCCATATCGGGATCCCACATCATGGCAGAGACATCGTTGATCAGCGTGGCACCCGCCTGAACGGCGGCCTGCGCGACGGCGGATTTGCGGGTGTCTATAGAGATCGCGATGTCGCTTAGCGCCCGCAGCGCTGCGATAACCGGTACGGTGCGGGCGATTTCATCTGCGTCCGGCACAAAAGTCGCCCCAGGCCGCGTGCTTTCGCCGCCAACGTCGATGATACTCGCGCCGTCCGCCTGCATCGTGCGGGCCTGTGCGAGCGCCGCGTCCGGCGTTGCAAATTGGCCGCCGTCCGAAAAGCTGTCTGGGGTGACATTCAGGATGCCCATGACATGCACTTGCGCCATATCCAGGCCCGCCAAAGGCGCGCGCGGCGCGGTTAGGCGGGCCAATACGTCCTGCGGCACATCGGCGGCGGCGAGGATCCGGGGCGGCTGATGGCGCGACAGCACCTCAACCCGGTCAAACCAGCACCAGCCCCCGGCGAGGGTCAGGGCACCCGCCGGGCGGGCTGCGTCCAGCTGAGGCAGCGGGCGGTAATAAGCAGTCATGTCAGATTGGGCGCATCGACGGGCAACGACCGCGCGGGCATGGATGCGCCGGGGGGCGTGTCCGCACCTATCAACACCAGCTCTGCCGCGTCCATCTGGCCTGCGAACCACGCCACCAGCGCCGCCACATCCTGCGAGCCGGCAGAGGGGCCATCGATCGCATCAAGCACAATCTTGGACGGTGCCCAGATGCAGGTCTGGCCATTTTTCATTGCCCAATCCAGCTCTGTTCGGCTGCCAACGACGATCAGGCGAGGATCGCGCGCGGCCAAGACCCATGCGCTCTGTTCGATCGCCAACAGATCAATGCGCCGCTGCGCCAGTGCGTGACGCGCCTGCGGGGCGGTTTGCTCTGCCGAGCCGACGCAGACGATCAGGGGGGCATCCATCGCGATTCCCTGATCAAGCCAGCCGGTCAGGTGATCGGCGTGAAGGGCCTCTTGCGACAGAAACAGTACGCGCGGATGGGGGGCGGCGGCATGCTCCTGCCCCGCCCGGCGGTCCCCGCCCCGCTCGCGCACAATTTCGACGCCCAGCGAGAAGGGTCCTCGATCCAGTTTTTCGATGCGGACAAAGACCCGCTCTGACTGCGGCTCTAGCAGGATCCGTTCTGCCACGCGGGCCGCGAGGGTTTCCAGCAGGTTGATCCGCTCTGCCCCCAGCTCTGCGCCGATGGCTTCTGTGACGCGGTCATAGGACAGGATGCGGTCGACGTCGTCTTCAATGGGGCCGGTCTGGGGTAGCACCTCGACCACCACATTAAACCGGACCCGCTGCAGATGGCCGCGTTCTTGCTGAAAGGCACCAATCTCAACCTCGACCACATAATCCCGCAGGGAAATTCGGTCATAGGGAATATCAGTGCTGGCAGCAGCCCGTTCAGAGGGATGCGCAAAGGCCAGTCGAATGTCGTCGGTCATGCCCTGCCCAATCATCTATGATGGAGTCGGCATAACAACCCGGCTCAAGGGCCGCAAGCAACCTCAGTTCGAGGCGCTGCGCATGGGCTGCTTGTAGAAGTAATGCGCGCCTATGCTGGCAGTGCGCGGGAAACGGTTTGCCCAGGACGGGTGCACGGCCTTGGTGTGATAATGTGTGGCCCCTGCGGTCAGGCGGCGGGGCAGGCCGTCAACCAGCAGCTTTGCAACCTTGCCGACGCGGCCAAAGGCGGCAGCGTTGCCGATGGCGTCAGAGTTGTTGTCGCAAGTCCATGTGAACTGGCAGGCGAATTTCCGGCCCGTGCCCTGATGCACCACGCCGCAGATCGTGTTGGGATATTCGGCCCCGTCGACACGGTTCATGATGACCTCGCCAACCGCAAACACGCCCTGAAGCGCTTCGCCGCGTGCCTCGAAATACAGTGCATCGGCCAGACATTCCCATTCGGAATTACCCTTAGGCGTCGTCATGGTGGATAGAAACGCCTCTGTCATTACCGCGTCGCCGTCCGTCGGCATGGCATTGCGCCGCGCGCTTTGGGGAACCGCAGTCAACGTAGACAGGCGCGTATCGGAAACAATTTGCAACGCCTGACGTTCTTGACCCAGAACCGCACCCAACCTGGCAGAGATCACTTCTTCAGCGGATGCCGAGGCGGCGATCGAAACACTGACAAGGGTGAAGGCTGCAATCAGAGAACGGCGCAGGGAAGTGGTCATCGGTCACGGCTTTCTTTCCGTACGGTCAGCCCCGTACAGGCAGCGCCGTCATAGTGAAAGTTAACCTATAGGTCCACCTTTGGGGCTGGCAGATTCTCGCCGTACCTGTCTTGGATGCCTCCAAAGCGCACAAATCACCTTATTTCATTGAGATCGGAGGCAAGGCCGCAAGGTGCCCATCGGCCGACATCCGTTCCGCCAGCGCCAATTGAGCGGCGGAAAGCCGCGCAAGCGGCACGCGGAACGGAGAACAGGAGACATAGTTGAATTTCTGAGTCCTGCAGAATCCGATCGCGGCCCGCGTGCCGCCATGTTCGCCGCAAATCGAGACGACAACATCAGGCCGCCCAGCCCGTCCGCGCGCCGCGCCAATCGCCAAAAGCTCTCCCACGCCTTCCAGATCCAGGGTGTGAAACGGGTCCTCTTGATAGACGCCCTGCTGGACGTAAGCGGACATGAAACGCCCTGCATCGTCGCGGGACAAGCCATAAGTCATCTGGGTCAAGTCATTAGTGCCAAAAGATAAAAACGAAGCATACTTGACGATGTCCTGCGCCCGCAGCGCGGCGCGGGGTGTTTCGACCATGACCCCCAGTTTGTAGGCAAAGGTGACGCCCGTCTCTCGTTGAACCGCAGCGGCGATGGCATCGATGCGGCCCTTGATCAGTTCGACCTCACGCATGGCGCTGATCAAGGGAATCATGATCTCTGGCTGCACCGGCAGACCGCGTCCGGCAACTTCGGCCACCGCTTCAAATATCGCGCGAGCCTGCATGTCATAAATCTCAGGCACAGCGATTCCCTGCCGCACACCGCGCATCCCTAGCATCGGGTTATACTCGGACAATGCCTGCACCCGGTCCGTCACGATGCTGACCGGCATGGCAAGCTGCTCTGCAAGATCGCGCTGCCCCGCCTTGTCGTAGGGCAGGAATTCATGCAGCGGCATATCGAACAGGCGGATGCAAACGGGCCGCCCATCCATGATACTGAAAAGCTTAATAAAGTCGGCCCGCTGGATCGGCATAAGCCGGTCCAGAACAATGCGCCGATCGTCGGCGGTTTCGGCGAAGATCATTTCGCGCATCACGCCAAGACGGTCGCCATCAAAGAACATGTGCTCTGTCCGGCACAGCCCGATTCCCTCGGCGGCAAAGTTGCTGGCGGTCTGCGCATCGGTCGGCGTGTCAGCGTTAGCCCGCACGCCAATATCGCGAAAATCATCGGCCCAAGCCAGCAAAGCCTGAAAGGCATCGTCTAAAGTCGCCTCGAGCATTTGTGGCGCGCCCGCGAGGACCGTACCGGTTGTGCCATCAATTGTAATAGTGTCGCCCGATGCGAATCGGCGACCGCCGGGGGCCACGATTTCCTGCCGCTTGAGATCAATGATCATGTCAGACGCACCCACGACACAGGGGACACCAAGGCCGCGGCCAATCACGGCGGCATGGCTGGTTATTCCGCCGCGCATCGTCAGAACGGCCTGCGCCGCGTGCATGCCGCGAATATCCTCCGGCGTCGTCTCTCGCCGTACCAGAATACAGGGCTCGCCCCGCGCTGCGCTGGCCTGCGCATCGGAAGCCGTCAAAACGATCTGGCCCGTGGCAGCGCCGGGGCTGGCCCCGATGCCGCGCACGATAATATCCCGCGTGGCAGCGGGATCGACCTGACGGTGAAGCATTTCCAACAACGCATTGGGCGGCACGCGCATCACCGCCTCTTCGCGCGGGATGACGCCGTCGGTGGCAAGGGCCACGGCAATCTGCACCAGGGCCCGGCTGGACCGCTGAATACGCACGGCATCAAGAATGTGCAGCACGTTGTTTTCGAGCGTGAATTCGATTTGCATCTCTTCGCGCAGACGGATCCGGGCAATCGCGCCATAGCTGACGAGGGCGGCAAAAGTCTCTGGGCTAATGTCTTCCAGCGCGGGGCCGCGCGGATCGCTGGTCAGATAAATCGCGCCGTCGCGGTCGTTCAGCGCCTCGCGGCCCTGACTTTGGCTCAGGTAACGGCCGATGATCTGCGGCTCCCCGGTGGCGGAACTGACAAACTGAATGACGCCAGACCCGCTTTCATCCGCGCCGACACCCAACGCAAGCGCCTGCACAACCAGACCAAGACCCGCATCGACAGGTGCACCTTTCGCTTCGCGCAGTAGGCGCGCGCTGGTGCCATCCCAAGCCCGCGCCATCGATCGTAAAACCTCTGACAGTTGCACCGTGACGTTTTGGGGAAAGGGTTCGTCCGCCTCTGCTTCAAAGGTTTCAAGCGCGGCGCGCAGTACGCTGGCGTCTGACAGATTAGGGAAATCAAACACATCGGGATCCAAACGAACCACATGAATAGCGTAAGATTGCACGAATCGAACATAAAGCGCCGTCGCCGCCGCCTCCCCCACGCGTTCGGACAAGACCACGTAGCTTTCGTCGTTCATCCCGATATTCAGGATCGCTCCCGGACCGCCCCAGTCCGGATCAAGAGATGACGGGCGCACCGACAGCAAGGGGGCCGGGCCAAACGGCTCAAGGATCGCTGCCATATCTGGCATCTGCCCCTTAGCGATCTGCAACACGGCGTCAAATGACAGCGCAAGCGTTGTCGGGACTGGCATCCCAAGGCGGACCAGACGCTGCAGGCATTTGGCCCGTCCGCCGTAGACCTCTGCCGACATGGGTGCGGTTGGCGTGATCAATGTCACGTCCTGAAAGTTGATTTGCTGCACTGCGGCGATCCTTTGTTCATCCGCAACATAGGGCGCGGCATGATCGCGTGTAAAGAAAAGGTGTCACTGTGCGACTTTCGTCGCAGCGTCAGCCTTCGATTTTGGTCAGATCGGCGACCGACGAACAGATCTGACGGATTCGTGACAGCATATTCAGGCGGTTACGACGTATAATCTGGCTTTCGGAATTGACCTGCACATCGGTAAAGAACCGGTCAATCGGCGCCCGCAAGGTTGCCATGGCAGCCATCGCATCGCCGAAACCCTCTGCCGCCATCGCTGGGGCGATCTGCGCCTCTGCGGTATCAAGGGCGTTGAACAGGTCTTTTTCGGCAGGATCTTCGGCGAACTTTATGTCAGCCCCAAAGGAATATTCGACGCCGTCCTTTTCCTCGGCTTGCATCAGGATGTTGTTTGCGCGTTTGAAGCCCTGAATCAGGTTCTCGCCATCGTCGGTTTCCAGCGTCGCCTGAAGCGCCTGCGCCCGTTTGACCAGCAGCGTCAGATCATCATTGCCCGGCATCGCGATGCAGGCGTCGATGACGTCGTGGCGGATGTTCTGGTCTTTCAGATAAAATTTAAGGCGGTCATGGAAAAATGAGAGAAGATTGTTAACAACCGGGCTAACTACCTCCGACCTATCACCCCGATAGAAAACATCTAAACCGTATTCACCAAGCCAGCCTTCCGGAGGAATTTCTCCAATAGCAGTAAGAAAGAGTTCAATTAGGTTCGTCCGCAGGTCGTTTTCCAGCACGAGTCGGATCACGCCCAAGGCAGCGCGGCGCAACGCGAAGGGGTCTTTCGATCCCGTCGGCTTTTCATCGATAGCCCAGAAGCAGGTCAGAGTATCCAGCTTGTCGGCCAGCGCCACGGCGACGGAGACCGGTGCCGTTGGCACCATGTCGGACGGGCCTTGCGGCTTCCAATGCTCCTCTGACGCGGCGGCCACAGCGGCGTCGCGTCCAGCCACTAGCGCGTAATAACGACCCATAAGTCCTTGAAGTTCAGGGAATTCCCCCACCATTTCAGAACGCAAGTCAGCCTTTGAAATCTGTGCGGCCTCGGCGGCCTGATCGGGATCTGCACCAACGATCGGCGCAATCCGCCGCGCCAGTGTTGCGATCCGATCGATCCGGTCGCGCTGCGATCCTAGCTTGTTGTGAAACGTCACCTTGGCCAGACCGTCTAGCCAAGGCTGCATCCCCGCCTTGGCAACGCGCAGGTCGTTGTCCCAAAAGAACTTTGCATCCGCCAGACGGGCAGACAGCACACGCTGGTTGCCGTTCAGGATTGTCGCGCCGTCGTCCGCTGTTTCGATATTCGCAACAGTAACAAAGCGTTCGATGCGGCCGGTCTTGGGGTTGCGCACGGAAAAGAACTTCTGATGTTCCTTCATCGAGGTCTGCAGCACCTCTGGCGGCAGATCCAGAAACTGATCGTCGATCCTGCCCATCAGCACGACGGGCCATTCGACAAGGCCTGCGACTTCGGCCAGCAATCCGCGGTCCTCGACCACGTCAAAACCGTTAGCAAAGGCTTGTGTGGTCGCGTCCTGCCAGATTGCATTGGCGCGCTCTTCAGCGCGCAGCATGACCTTGGCCCGCTTTAGCTTCGCCTCGTAATCATCGAAAGACGTTACAGAGAACGCGGCTGGCCCCATGAAGCGGTGGCCTCGTGTGGTATTGCCAGCGGCGATGCCGTCGACGTCCATCGGAACGACCTCTGCCCCGTCGTCGCCGACAAGGATGCACAGGATCGTATGCAGCGGGCGCACCCAGCGCAGGGTGCCATTGCCCCAGCGCATGGACTTGGGCCACGGGAAGTTACGGATCGTTTGTTCCAGCACTTCGGCCACAATGTCTGCGGCTTTGCGGCCCGGCTTATCGATTACCGCGACGTAGAAAGCGCCCTTCTTGTCCTCTTGCCGCTCTAACTGGTCGATAGTTAGGCCCGTGGACCGCAGGAAGCCTTCCAAAGCTTTTTCCGGTGCGCCGACTTTTGGTCCCTTACGCTCCTCACGCTGGCTGCGGCTTTCAGCGTTCAGTTCTTCGATCGACAGCACAAGGCGGCGCGGCGTCGCAAAGGCAGCGGCGGTGGCATAGGTCAGGCCAGCCTCGACCAGACCGTTTGTCACCAGCTTTTGCAGATCGGACGCAGCCTGCGCCTGCATGCGGGCGGGGATTTCTTCAGAGAAGAGTTCAATCAGAAGATCAGGCATCAGCGAGTGCTTTCCGGGGGGGGTGGGCAGCCTTCGGGGGCGGGGTTGCCGTCAAAGACGACCTCGCCGCAGGCGTTGATCTTGTGCCAGGCATAGGCACGGCCTTCAGGATAGACGGCAACGATGCGGTCGATGCCATATTTCACATCGCGCTGGCCAACAAAGCCGACGGCGATCCCGGCCTGCAGGTCGGCCCCTATCTGGGCAGCGTCGAAGCAGTCGAACCAGCCAGGTGCGACGCGTGGTTCGGCGTCTTCGGCGATCTGGTAGGTTTCGGTCAACATCGCCAGGCTGGCGGGCATTTCATAACAGGCGCGATAGCGCAGCGGGCTGCTGTCGCTGTCGATGGCCTGAAAGTTGTCGAACGCAATCGGCTCTGCCTCGCCACTTGTCAGCGACACCATCTGGACGTTGGCGTCCTGCGGCGAAATTTCGACATAATAGGCATAGACCTGAAAGTAATACAGGGCCACGCCCGCACTAAGGGCTGACAGCATAATGAAGGTAATCCAGATTTTCGCGATCATGCGACGGCCCCTCCTGCAGGTGTTTGCACAAAGACATCGGCGCAGGCCTTGGCCAAGTTGCGTACCCGCCCGATGTATGCCTGCCGCTCGGTCACGGAAATGACGCCGCGCGCGTCAAGCAGGTTGAACAGATGGCTGGCCTTGATCGCCTGATCATAAGCCGGATGCGCCATGCGAATCGTTTTGCCGGTCTTGGGATCGACTGCATCGGTAGCCAGGATACGGGCGCATTCGGCCTCTGCATCCTTGAAATGCTGCAGCAGCGTGTCGGTGTCGGCCACGTCAAAGTTCCAGCGGGCATATTCCTGTTCGGTCTGCAGAAAGATGTCGCCATATGTCAGCGGCGTCGGTGCATCCGGGTCGTTGAAAGGCATTTCCATAACGTGATCGACGCCAAGCACATACATCGCCAGACGCTCTAGACCGTAAGTCAACTCGCCCGACACAGGGCTGCAATCGTGGCCGCCTACCTGTTGGAAATAGGTGAACTGCGACACTTCCATGCCATCACACCAGACTTCCCAGCCCAGCCCCCAAGCGCCCAGCGTCGGGGATTCCCAGTCGTCCTCGACAAAACGGACGTCGTGCAGCGATGCGTCGATGCCGATGGCTTTGAGCGAGCCGAGGTACAGGTCCTGCAGGTTTGGCGGGCTGGGTTTTATAATGACCTGATACTGGTAATAATGCTGCAACCGGTTCGGGTTTTCGCCGTAGCGCCCGTCAGTCGGACGGCGCGACGGCTGCACATAGGCGGCGGCCCAAGGCTTTGCCCCCAGAGCACGCAGTGTCGTGGCGGGATGGAAGGTGCCGGCACCAACCTCCATGTCATAGGGCTGCAGCATGGCGCAGCCTTGTGCGGCCCAGTAGGACTGAAGCCGCAGGATGATCTCTTGAAAACTGCGCGGTTGGCCTGACATCTCGCCCTCTTTGCAAAGTCGGTGTTGCATATGCCGCGCAGGGCAAAGGGTCAATCGTACCACAGCCCCTTAATTTAGGCACGAACACGCCGATTTGTGCTGCACATGTGGGTGTAGCTGGTAACAGCGCCTCCTATAAATGTGTGCGATTTTATGAAGGACTGTAAACAGATGAAACCATCCGCAATCTGGATTGCAGCCGCGGCCTTTAGCGTAACTGGCTTTGGCGTCGCAGCGCAGGCTCCTCAGGGCACATATATTCAACTTGAAGCGCAGCCCACGCAGACCGCAGCCGAAACACGGGTGCGCGTTTATGCCGGGCGGGCCGAAAATGTCGCAGGCTATTCGGTAGGGCGCACCTGGTATGCAATCGTGATGGGCCCCTTTGCCAACCGTACGGCGGCGACTGACGCCCTGACCGATCTGCGCAGCGAAGGGCTGGCCCCCGGCGATGCGTTCCTGACGGATGGCGAGCGATATGGCGCGCAGTTCTGGCCCGCCGCCGGCGGCACCCCTGCCCCAGTAGCAGAGCAAGCGACAGCGCATTTTGAAGAGCCCGAGGTAGAGGCCACGCCACAGGCGACTGACGCCGCCACGGCGGGGCCCGAACCAACCTCGCCCGCCGCAGAGCCAGAGGAGTCCCTGCAAGATGCCCGCGTGTCTGAACAGGCGCTGACGCAGGACAAGAAAGAGCTGTTGCAGACCGCTCTTGGCTGGGCTGGCTTCTATGACGCCAAGGTCGACGGTGCCTTTGGCCGCGGCACCCGCGGCGCAATGGAAGCGTGGCAGCTGGCACAGGGCTTCACCCCGACCGGCGTGCTGACCACCGCGCAACGCGCGCAGCTGACTGACGGCTATAACGCGTTGCTGGACGGCATGAACCTGCAACTGGTCCGTGATACCGCTGCGGGCGTCGAGGTGCTGATCCCCACCGGCGTCGTCAGCTTTACCGAATACGAGCCGCCCTTTGCCCGCTTTGGTCCCAAGGGCGACATTTCCGCGCAGGTGCTGTTGATCAGCCAGAGTGGCGGCCAGAACCGTCTGTTCGGCCTATATGAAATTTTGCAGACCCTAACCATTTTCCCGCCCGAAGGCGCACGCAGCCGCAAGGATGCGAGCTTTGAGATAGCAGGCCAGAACGCCAAGGTGCAGTCCTATGTGACCGCGCGTCTGGAAAACGATCAAATCAAGGGGTTTGCCCTTGTCTGGCCCGCCGGGGACAGTCCCCGCTTCAACCGGATCCGGGGGGAAATGCAGGCCAGCTTTGCGACCATCGACGGCGTGCTAGACCCAGCTATCGCTCGCTTGGACGAAGATCAGGCGATCGATCTGGTCGCTGGCCTGCAGATCCGCAAACCCAAGGTGTCACGCACCGGGTTCTATATCGACATGCAGGGCCGCGTGCTGACCGATGCGACCGCCGTGGAATCTTGCAATGAAATCAGCATCGACGGCAGCCACCCGGCAAAGGTCACGCTGATCGATGCGGACCTTGGCATTGCCGTGTTGACCCCGGACGAAACACTATCGCCCCTTTCCATTGCGGCGTTCCAGACGCAAGTGCCCCGTTTGCAAACAGAGATCGCAGTCGCAGGCTATCCCTATGGCGGCTTGCTGGTGACGCCGACCCTTACCTTTGGCCGCTTGGCCGACATTCGCGGCCTGAACGGCGAAGAGCAACTGAAGCGCCTGACCCTGACCGCCCGTGACGGCGACGCCGGCGGTCCGGTCTTTGACAATGGCGGCGCGGTGCTGGGTATGCTGCTGCCCAAGGCGGCGCAAAACGGTCAGATGCTGCCCCCTGACGTCAGATTTATTCTGGACGCAGACCGTATCGTGGGCGCGCTGTCGGCTGCCGGAATCACGACCGAAACGACGGACACGCTGGCCTTTATGCCGCCAGAAACACTGACCCTGCGCGCTGCTGAAAACACGGTGCTGGTCAGCTGCTGGTAGGCGCAACGATGTCCTTGAAAGTGCGTGCGGCAAACGTCATCTACGAACTGTGAGGACGACCTCTTAAAACAAATCATAGCCGGGACGACCCAGCACCAGTCTTGAGGTTGTCATGCGCTCTCTACCCGATCGTCTTCGTCATGCTATCAGTTTTGAAATCATCGCACTGATCTTGGTTGTTCCATTGGGATCAGTGGTATTTCATGTGCCGATACATGATATCGGAATCGTCTCCATCGTCAGCACGACGATTGCGACGTTCTGGAACTTGGGCTATAACTTTCTCTTCGATCTGAGCTTGAAGCGCTTCACCGGCAACACTGTAAAAACGGGCCGTATGCGCATTTTTCACGCCTTCCTTTTTGAAGCCGGTTTGTTGTTTGTCCTCATGCCATTCATCGCATGGTATCTTGGCACCACGCTTTGGCAGGCCTTCTTGATGGATGTGTCCTTTGCCCTGTTCTACATGATTTACGCGTTTGCGTTCAACTGGGCCTACGACTTGCGTTATCCCCTGCCGGAATGGAAAGCTATCGCAGCGCCTGAATAGGCGATTGCGGGCCATCTGATCGCAAATGCGGCGGGTCGTCACGCCTGCCGGACGGGACTATTCCCGCCAGAACCGCCGCGTCATGATGACGAGCACGACCATAATCTCGAGCCGGCCAATCCACATGGCAGCGGCCAGCAACCACTTGGCAGTATCGTTCAGCCCGACAAAATTTCCGGCAGGACCAATCTGGGGTCCCAGACCCGGGCCAACGTTTGCCAGCGCGGTGGCCGCACCGGACACGGATGTGATGAAATCCAGCCCTGTCAGCCCCAGCAGAACGGAAAAGATGCCTACCAGCAGGATGTAGAGGACGAACATCGCCATGACAGAGTTCAGCACGTCCTGCCCCACGGGCCGCCCCTCGTAACGGGGAATAAAGACGCCGTGGGGCGAATGGATCTGCCGGATCTGCGCCTTGAGCGAGGCAAAAAGCAGCTGGTAGCGAAACACCTTGATCGAACAGGCGGTCGATCCGGCGCAGCCACCAATCAGACCGATAAAGAAGAACATTACGACCGGGAACGTGCCCCACGCCATGTAATCCGCGCTGGCATAGCCCGTACCAGATATGATCGAGACGACGTTGAACAGCGCCTCGCGAAAGGCGATTTCGGTCACCTGCCCCTCGCGGCCCCAAACCCAAGCGGTGATCATCAGCACGCAGACCATAATGATCCAGAAAAACGTTCGCACCTGACTGTCGCGCAGCAGCGGCTTGGCAGAGCCGCCAAGCAGTTGCACATAACGGACAAAGGGCAGCGCCGCGCTGAACATAAAAAAGGCACCTACATAGTGAATGCCTGCGCCGTAGATGCCAAAAGAGCTGTCAGTATTTGCCATGCCGCCGGTGGATAGGGTCGTCATCGCGTGGACCACCGCATCGAACGACGGCATGCCCAGCGCGTTATAAGTCAGCGCGCAGGCCACCGTCAGGCCAACATAGATGACCGATATGCGCGAGGCGATCTGAGCCGCGCGGGGCAGGATTTTACCCATCGTTTCAAAGGATTCAGAGCGAAAAATTTGCATGCCGCCGACCCGCAGCTCCGGCAGGAACACCATTGCGACGACGATGATACCGATGCCGCCCAGCCATTGCAGGGTCCCGCGCCACAGTTTTATGCCCTCTGGCAGCGCCTCTAGCCCGCCAAGGACCGTGGAGCCGGTGGTGGTCAGGCCTGACATCGCCTCGAAGTAAGCGTCGGTGAAATCGCAGTTGGTGGCACCTATGATGAACGGGATCGCGCCGAACAGCGGCAGCGTTATCCAGATCGTCGAGGTCAGCAGGAACGTCTGGCGCACTGTTAGACCGGCGGTCACGCCATTCGCGCAGGCCATGGCGACCAGCGTCCCGATCAGGGTGGTGATTATCGCGGATTCCAGAAATACAGGCCAATGGCCATTCCCGGCGATCAGATCTGCCACAAACGACGGCAGCATGGTCAGCCCCAGCGTGGCGACCAAGAGGCCGATAACATATCCGACGGGGCGCAGGTCAATCATTCATCCGAGGTGCATCGGGGCCGCCGCGCTGTCAAGCGCTCTGCGCGCCCGGCCCTACCCGACGTGGAACAATGACGCAAAAAGGCGCGGATCAAGTGACTGCGCGGCAAAGGTCGGCCCTTCGGTCAGCACGGAAACAGCGTCGTGGCTGTGCAGGCTTTCCTGATGGCTGGCCAGCACGCGGAAATCCCCGATCCGTGGATCAAGCTGTAGCTGCTCGGCGAACAGACGGGCTGCGTCTTCGACAAAGATCGGGTTAGCGGCGTTCAGTTCGGCAAAGGCTTGTTCGTCCTCGCGCTTGACCATGACCTGCGTTTCCGTCGGCACCGCGGCGCGGGCCATGTCGATCAGGTCTTCGAACCATACGACCTTTTGACCCGGCTCCAGCACCACAGAAAGCCGCGCTACGGAGCGCTGCGAATGCGGCGTGGCCAGTTGGCCGCGGAACTGGCGTGCGTGTTCCGACAATTCCAGCGAGCATGGGCACGTACTGGAATAAACATAATCGAAGTGAATAATCTTGCGGCGCACGCACTCCGTTTCGACCAGTTCGAGCGTCACATCATAATACTGATAACCCGATAGGCCGGACCGCAGGCTTTCGATCCGAACAGGAAAGTTGAACCGCATCTGGATACGCGCATCAAAGCTGTCCAAATCGGTCTTGTAGGCATCCAGCGCCCGTTCAATCACCTCAAAACTAAAGGTTTCTTCGGCGTGCTTATAGAAGGTTCGCATGATCCGGGACATGTTGATGCCCTTCTTTTCGGCCTCTAGGCTGACGCTGCCGGTCACGCTGGTTTCCAGCGTCAGATCACCATTGTCGCGAGTGTGGAATCGAATAGGAAGGCGAAAGTTGGAAATCCCGACATGCTGAATCTGCCGCTGCGCACCGCGGATCAGGCTGGACGGCCCGTTCTGCAAGTCGGGCAGCGTCGCTTTGTAGGCCGCATCCACGACGAAATCTACAGGATAGGTCCGCGAAAGCGCGGCATAATCGGCCTGACCGGGGAGCAGTGTGCCGATCTGCGGGTCTAGCGTCACGATCTCTTCACTGGTGGCAGCCCCCGCCCAACGGCGAAGCAGGCTCAGGGCGGCCTCTGCCTCTGCACGGCTTGGTTGACGATCCATATCACGGGATTGAAGGTTCATGCCGGCTAACACCCTTTTCATAATTCTTTCCTTAAGTGGGGCATCACCGCATGTTTTCAAATAATATTGCGACAGGTTAACATAATGTCGCACCCCCGCAAAGGGTCGGGCAAGGGTGCGACATGCACTTAGACGACGTCAAGGGCAGCGAGCAGATCGCGCAGCAGGTCGTCCGAGTCTTCCAGACCGACCGACAAGCGGATCAGGCCCGGCGTGATGCCCAAGTGTGCCTTTTGATCGTCAGGCAGCCGCTGGTGGGTTGTAGACGCGGGCGGCGTTGCGATCGACTTAGCATCGCCAAGGTTGTTGGAAATCAAGAAGATGCTCAGCGCATTGAGCAGCTTGAACGACGCCTTTTGCGATCCGGCGTCGATAGCAAGCACCGTGCCGCCTGCGCCTATCTGCTCCATGCATAGCTGATACTGCGGATGGCTTTCCAGCCCCGGATAGATCACGCGCGTCAGCTTAGGGTGGCCTTCCAGCCCCTTGGCGATGTGCAGCGCACTCGCAGTCTGTGCGCGCACGCGCAGGTCCATGTGCTCTAGCCCCTTCACCAGCATCCACGCAGTGAATGGCGACATTGAGCCGCCGGTATGTTTCATGTATGTCTCGACAGTGCCGCGAATAAACTCTTTTGATCCAAGGATCACACCGGCCAGCGCACGCCCCTGCCCGTCGATATGTTTGGTCGCGGAATAGATGACTGCGTCGGCCCCCAATTCCAGCGCGCGACTATAGACTGGCGTGGCAAAGACATTGTCCAACATGACCATCGCGCCGACGGCATGGGCCAGCTTAGCAATGCCCGGCAGGTCGGCAACTTCCAGCGCGGGGTTCGAAATGGATTCGAAGAACGCGATCTTGGTGTCCGGGCGCAGGGCGGCCCTCCACTGTTCCAGATCGGTGCCGTCGACGAATGTGACTTCGACGCCGTAGCGGGTCAGCACTTCTTCCAGCACATAAAGGCAGGATCCGAACAGCGCACGGGCGCTGACAACATGATCGCCTGCTTTCAGCACGCTCATCAGCGCGCCAGACACGGCGGCCATACCCGATGCGGTGGCAAAGGCGTCTTCGGCCCCCTCAATCGCAGCGATGCGGTCTTCGAACATCGCCGTCGTCGGGTTGCCATAGCGGGCATAGATAAACTCGTCATCGCCCGCTTTCAGGAACCGCTGCTGCGCAGCCTCGGCAGTGTCATAGACGAAGCCCTGCGTCAAAAAGATCGCCTCGGAGACTTCGTTGTACTGACTCCGACGCGTGCCTGCGTGAACGGCTTTGGTGCGCTTGTTCCATTCGGTCATGGCGTGCCCTTTCCGGCAAAGAAAAACCCCGACACCTACAGGTATCGGGGCACCCCCCCTTACCCCTTTAGCGAATTGTTTAACGTGGCCCGCAATCTGGTATCAAATCACCACAGCGCCGATATAGGCGTCGCGCAAAACTGCGTCAAGGCGGGCGCAGGTGTCACCGCTCGGTTACTGAATAGCATTACCGCAAAGCCGACACCAGATGTAGCGCGGGTTTGCCGATGACCTACCAGACGGCCGATACCAGCCGCCGCAGTCTTCGCCTGCGTTTGTATGATGCCTTCCCCCCCTGCCCGCGGATGTGCTGGACGATAACATCACCGAAGTCCTGCTGATCCGCCTGTCGCTGGTTCTGAACCGTGCGACCTTTGGCCCGGCGGACATGACCTTTTTCGCCCGCAACGCGCTGTCATGCGAGCGCAGCGGCTATGCTCAAACCTTTTGACGCATCCTGCGGAGCGGCATCGATCTATTGCCGGATAATGCGCGCCGAAGTCTGCCATTGCGCAACCGCCATGAACAACTACCATTAAAGCCGCGGCTGATCTGGGCCGCTGGCTGCGAAAGGCCCCTTCGATGCCCGACCCTATCGACCTGTATTTCTGGCCCACGTCGAACGGCTGGAAGGTCTCTATCGCGCTGGAAGAATTCGCGCTGCCCTACACAACCCGCCTAGTTAACATCGGCAAGGGCGATCAGTTCAAGCCCGAGTTTCTGCAAATATCCCCAAACAACCGCATGCCCGCGATCACCGATCCGAACGGGCCAGACAGCGCGCCAATCTCGATCTTTGAATCCGGTGCGATCTTGCAATATCTGGCGCGCAAGACAGGCCAGTTTAGCGGCGCGACCGAAAGGGACCGCATCGCGGTGGATCAATGGCTGATGTGGCAGATGGGCGGGCTTGGTCCGATGGCCGGACAGGCCCATCATTTCCTGAAATACGCGCCGGCGATGGATCCGCCCAACGACCTGCCCTATGCTAAGAACCGCTATCGCAGCGAAGTCTCGCGTCTTTACGGCGTGATGGACCGGCAGCTGGCGGATAACCAGTTCATCGCCGGCGCTGACTATTCCATTGCCGACATGGCCTGTTGGGGCTGGGCATCCCTGTGGGAAGGCCAGCAACAGACGCTGGACGACAAACCGCATCTGGCCCGCTGGCTGGACGAAGTCGGTGCCCGCCCTGCCGTGAAGCGCGGCCGCGCCTTGCACGCGAATCTGCGCGGGGATTTTGCGAAGGATCGCGGCGCGCAGGATCAGCTTTTTTCTAAACTGGCCTAACCGATTGTTCAGATCCCCACGCTAACACTAGCGCTCTTACCCAGGGGATCTGAACATGAACCAGCAATTTCGTCGCCACAGTTATCCAACGGCGTTTGTCCTGACATTGACCACGCTGCGGAGCCGGAAACGGGCCACGTTGATTGATATCAATCACGCTGGTGCGCGGCTGGAAGGGGTCGAAAACGTCGTGATCGGCCATGTGAAGACCCGCTACCGCGGTCCTGCCAAGAACCGAGCGCAGCTCTTTACGCTGTTAGCCCTCGGTAATCTGTTCTTGGTGCGACGAGAAGTCATGGCCTGAGGACTAGTCAGCCTGAAAGCGAGTGTGAACCCGCAATAGCAGCACAGAAAGTACAATGCAGGCCGCTTTCGCCTCCAAAAGGTATCGCCATAGCGCTCACGCTCTGATTTTAGCAAAGCCGACAGCGTTAATCAGATTTTCCTTTACTTTGAGCCGGAGTCTTCTTCGATCATGTAATTGCGCACGGCATAAAATTGCCAACCCAGAAAGATCATGCTGATCACCGGAAAGGCAAAGGTTTCGATCTTGACCCACAGGTCAGTCGACTGGGTCCGCCACAGCCATTCGTTGAACAGCGCCAGCGCGACGCAGAACAGCGCTACGCGCAGCGTCAGGATCATCCAACCCTTATGCTCCATAGGCAGGGCCGCACCCATCGCCCACTCCATATAGGATTTGCCGCGCAGCAGGCCAAAGCCTAGCACCGCAGCGATCATCATATAAACGATAGAGGTTTTCATCTTAAAAAACCGCTCGTCATTGAAGTAGGCAGTCAGGCCACCAAAGAAGATCACCATGAAGGCGGTGAAAATCTGCATCCGGCTCAGCTCTTTTGTCAGTGCCCAAAGAAGGCCCATCGCCACCAGCAATATCGGGATAAAGATCAGCGTCGAGAGAATGAAACCAGAATACTCGGTTCCGCCGATGGTAAAGACGTCTTCCTTGATACGGGTATAGACGATGAAGAACATGACCGTCGGGCCAAGTTCCAGCACCTGCTTCAGAAACGGATTGATCGGTTGCGTGGCCATGATGGTCCCCCTCTAGCCCCCCATTTCCACGATTACGGCACCCAAGGCAACCAGCGCCATCAGCACGGCGCGGCGTTTTCCGACATGTTCGCCCAAGATAAGTCAGGCAATCAACGCGGCAAACACGGTCGAGGTTTCGCGCAGCACGGCGGCCTCTCCTACTTTGTTGAGGCGGGTCGCCAGCATCACGCCGCCGAACGACAACCAAGCAATGAAAGACCCGAAAAAGCCGCGCAGTATTAACGGCCCCAAAGCGGGCGGTTTTACCATGCGGCGATAGCGGATGGTGGAAGGATCGGGAAATCAATCGCAGTCACGAAAAAGAACCATGCTAGAAATGTGAACGGATCAATTGCCTGCCGGATACCTTAGGCATCGTAGGTCGTATAAATCGCGACCAAAAATACCCGCAGCCAACGCCCACAGCAGGCCAATCTGCATCTTCCGCAGGTCCAGCTTGTTTTTCGCGCAGATTGACGAAGGCCAGCATCAAGATGCCGCCCGAGAAGCACAAGACGCCCAGCCATTGCACCAAGGTGAATTGCTCGTGAAACATCACGCTGGCGGCCAGCACTGTGACCAGCGGCCCCGTGCCGCGCACGATTGGATAAACGACGGTATAAGCCGCGCGTTCATAGGACAGCGCCATCGTCACCTTGTAGCCAAAGTGAATAACCAGCGCCCCCGCAAGCAACCATGCTACCTGCAACGTCAGCAAACACACCAGAAACAGCGTGACCAGGGCCGAGATGAAGAACAGCCAGCCGTAGTTAGCTCCGCGCGACAGCCAAGGATCATGGCACCCTTTTTGAAGCGCTCCAAAGGCTGCATGGGCAATTGCGGACATCAACGCCAACATCGTGGCCAGCCGCGCGCCCTCTGGCGTGCCAGTGATCTGCACGAACCATTCGCCCATCGTCGCACATTGCGAGGAGGCCAGCCCCCCGCTGACGCCGCCCCCCGGAGTTTACCGGCCCAAATGAATGGGTCATGCGTCGAGCCCGACCAAGGCGCGGGCGAAATCTTCGGGGTCGAAGGGGGCAAGGTCGTCAATCTGCTCGCCCACGCCGATGGCATGGATCGGCAGGCCGAACTTGTCGGCCAGCGCGACCAGTACGCCACCTTTGGCGGTGCCGTCGAGTTTTGTCATCACAAGGCCGGAGACGTCGGCGAGTTCCTGAAACACCTTGACCTGCTGCAGGGCATTCTGTCCAGTCGTCGCGTCCAGCACCAGCAGCGTATTGTGCGGCGCGTCGGGGTCTTTCTTGCGGATCACGCGGACCATCTTTGACAGCTCTTCCATCAGATCGGCGCGGTTGTGCAACCGGCCTGCGGTATCGATCATTAACAGATCGGCCCCGTCCGCCTGCGCCTTGGTCATTGCATCAAATGCAAGCGAGGCGGGATCAGAACCTTCGGGCGCAGTCAGGACAGGCACACCGGCGCGGTCGCCCCAGATCTGCAATTGTTCGACGGCAGCGGCGCGAAATGTGTCACCGGCAGCGATGACAACCGATTTGCCCGCCGCCTTGAACTGGCTGGCCAGCTTGCCGATGGTTGTCGTCTTGCCAGAGCCGTTGACACCGACGACCAGCACGACCTGTGGCTTTTGGTTATACAACGGCATTGGGCGGGCGACCGGCTCCATGATGCGCGCCACTTCGTCCGCCAGCAGCTGTTTGATTTCATCCACGGAAAGGCGGCTGCCCATGCGGCCCTCTGCCATGTTGGCGGTCACGCGCAGCGCGGTGTCGACGCCCATGTCTGCGGCGATCAGCAGCTCTTCGAGCTGCTCGACCATTGCATCGTCAAGGGTGCGGCGCACGACCTCTTTTTGCTCGGACGCGAACATGCGGCCAAGGATGCCTGCGGGTTTAGCAGGGGCTGGTTCCGGTGCCGGGGCGGGCGGCGGTGCGCGGGTCGGCTTAGGCGCAGGCGCAGGTGCAGGTACTGGCGCTTCTGCGGCAGGCGGCGGCGGAGCAACGGGTTCAGGCGCGGCGGGCGTGCTGTCACCGCCCCCGACAATAGCGTCTAATCCTTCGTCCAGCTTGTCCGACGACCGGAACATGCGGTCCTTCAGCTTCTTGAAAAATGCCATGGGGTCCGTCCTGCGCGAAAGTGTTGCCCTTAGCTAGTGCCAAGCCCTGCCAAAGGAAAGAGTGCGGTGCCATGGCGGTTGACGGCGCGGCGCGGCCCGCATCTGAGATGCCCTCATATTGCGCCTGAGTAGTCTTGCCATTTTGCTATATTTGCCGAGCCATGCCCGCGCCGAAGGCGGCACCTTATGCAGCAAAGGTCGGTGCGGGGCGATGCAATGCGTCAGACCGGCGCATTTTGTCCATGACACCTGTCAGGCGATCGACGCCTTTGCGCATGTCAACGATATGGACCCCGCCTTCTTCGCCCAGCTGATCTGGCAGGAAAGCCGGTTTGACCCCGATGCCCTGTCGCCTGCGCGGGCGCGCAACATCGCCCAGTTCATCGACGGCACCGCACAACTGCGCGGCCTGCGGGATTTTTACAACCCGGCAGAAGCGCTTGAATTCTCGGCTCAATATCTAGGCGATCTGATCCGCCGCTTTGGCAATCCGGGGATGGTCGCCGTCGCCTATAATGGCGGAGAGGCGCAGGTCACTGAGCTTATCGCCCAAACCGGCGGGTTGGCGCAAGAAACGGTGGAATATATGCAGTTCATTACCGGGCTAACAGCCGAGACATGGCACCACGTCCCGCCAGAGACGCATGATCTCGGCTTGCAGGGCAACACGCTGTTTCAGACAGCCTGCCACGATGTGGCGCACAATCGCACCTATCCCCAGTTTAAACCGCCCGCGCCGACCTATGCGCCGAGAGGCGTGCAACTGGCCTTTGGCAAGACCAAATCGCAGGCCCGCGCTGCCATTGATCGGCGCGCGCAGGCTTGCCGGGGTATGCTGGCGGGCAAGCCGGTCAATCTGATTTTCACCGGCAACCGGGTGTCAGGGCGACAGGGATACTATATGGCCCGCATGGGGGCGCAGTCATGGCGCGAAGCTAAAAAGCTACGCAACGACATCCGCCGGCAGGGGTGCACCTGCGCAATTTATACCAACTAAACCGTATACTTACACCTCGTCCTTAAAGTGAGTCAGTACCGATTTGATCGGGTTTGGTGCCGCTTGCCCCAAGCCGCAGATGCTGGCGTCGGTCATCACTTGGCACAGGTCCATCAGCAGCTCTGCGTCCCAGCTATCCGCCGCCATCAGCTGCACCGCTTTTTCGCAACCGACCCGGCAGGGCGTGCATTGCCCGCAGGATTCGCTGGCAAAGAAATCCAGCATATTCAGCGCCGCGCCTCGCGCGCTGTCGCCCTGTCCCAGCACGACCACCGCAGCAGAACCGATGAAGGTGCCGTAGTCCGCGAGGGTATCGAAATCGAGCGGCACATCATCAATGCTGGCAGGCAGCAGGCCCGAAGACGGCCCGCCCGGCTGATAGGCTTTAAAGGTATGGCCCGGAGCCATCCCGCCCGCCGCTGCAATCACGTCAAGGATCGTTGATCCAGCAGGCAGCAGATAGACGCCCGACTTCGCCACCCGGCCAGAGACAGAGTAGTTGCGCAGCCCCTTGCGCCCGTTCTTTTCCACATCCGTCAGGATATGCGGCCCCTCGCGGCAGATGCGCGCCACCCAGACCAGTGTTTCGATGTTGTGCACCAGCGTAGGGCGGCCAAAGATGCCTTTTTGCGCGACATAGGGCGGACGGTGACGGGGAATACCGCGCTTGCCCTCGATGCTTTCGATCATCGCGGATTCCTCGCCGCAGATATAGGCACCGGCCCCGCGCCGCAGATCGACATAGCCTTTTGCGATGATGCCTGCGGCTTCCAATGCGGCAATTTCCTGGCGCAGGATCTGGATCGCAGCGGGGTACTCATCGCGCATGTAGATATAGATCCGTGCGGCATCGACGGCCCAGGCGGCGATCAGCATCCCCTCTAGGAACAAATGCGGCGTCTCTTCCAGATACTTGCGGTCCTTGAAGGTGCCTGGCTCGCCCTCGTCCCCGTTGACGGCCATCAGGCGGGGGGCAGATTCTGATCGCACAAAGCTCCATTTCTTGCCCGATGGAAATCCTGCGCCGCCAAGGCCACGCAGACCAGACGAGGCGATGCGGTCCTGCACCGATTCCCAGTCGCCGTGGCCGCGGAGTTCAGCCAGCGTGTCATAGCCGCCGTGGGCGCGGTAGGAGTCCAGCGGCTGATACTCCGGGATATCCGGATGGGTGCGACCCGCCGCGATCGCCGCCTGCACTTTATCGAAGGTCGCATGATCCACCGAGTGGTGCCCCAGATGCGCCGCTGGCGCGCTATCGCAGCGCCCCACGCAGGGCGCACGCAGCACACGGACTTGGCCTGGGTCCAGCCCGTCCGTCAGCGCCTGCTTCAGCGCTTGCGCGCCTGCCAGTTCGCAAGACAGCGAATCACATACGCGGATGGTCAATACGGGCGGCGGTGCCTCGCCCTCTTTCACCACGTCAAAGTGGGCGTAGAAGGTTGCGACTTCGTAGACCTCGGCCTGAGACAGGCGCATATCTTCGGCCAGCGCGCGCAGATGGGCGGCAGACAGGTGGCCGTAACGGTCCTGCACAAGGTGCAGATATTCGATCAGCATGTCGCGCGGGTGCGGGCCATCACCGATCAGGGTGCGAACCTCGGCCCACGCCGCATCATCCAACTGCCGCCCCTTAGGCGTGCGCCGCCCTTTGCCACGGCCCGATTTCCAGACCCCGTCCTTTTGATCCAGCGCCATGCTCTGCCCCCCATGTCGTGCCCGTCTAACATACGGCGGCGGGGCAGGAGGAGCGATGGAAAAGCGACACAATGGATGGCGGCTGCGGTGCGACCAATGATAATGCCTGCACCATTTGCCCCTAATCGCCACGCGGATGATGGTATACGGGCCCCGAACCCAATTCTCGCCCAACTGGTTGCCATGCTCCTTTTCGCCCTTGCCACCCTTGTGCCGCTACCCCTGATCGCGCTGGCTGCTTCGCAGGGCGGAGTCTGGGTGCTGGCAGCGCTGGTTTACATGACGGTCTTTAGCTATCTTCTGGATAAGTTGGCGGTTATCGCGCAGCCGCAAGCCGCTGATCCGCAGGCCGAATTTCCCGCCGCCGATGTGCTAAGCGTCATGCTGGGCATCGGGCATCTGATCATGCTCGCGCTTATCGTCTGGACCATTGGGCAGCGCAGTCTTGGGCCTGTCGGCACAGCCGGGCTGTTCATGGCGGTGGGGCTGTATTTCGGGCAGGTCAGCAATGCCAACGCGCACGAGCTGATCCACAAGAGCGACCGCAGTCTGCACCAGCTGGGGCAGTGGATCTATGTCTCGATGCTGTATGGCCATCACACCTCGGCGCATGTGCTGATCCATCACCGGCTTGTCGCCACGCCGGACAATCCGGCAACGGCGCGGCTGGGAGAAGGGTTCTGGGCCTATGGCCCTCGCGCTTGGGGCAGCGAATTCCGGCAGGGGTTTTTAGCCGAGACCGCCCGGCTGGACCGCGTGGGTCGCAGCATATGGCATCATCCATATGTGACATACCTCGGCGGCGGAGCGGCAATACTGCTGGCGGCTTTTGCCCTTGGCGGCAGGCGCGGCTTGGCCTGGTATCTGGCGCTGATCGCCTGTGCGCACGTGCAACTGCTGCTGTCGGATTACGTTCAGCACTATGGCCTGATGCAAAAACCCGAACCAAGCGGCAGGATCGAACCCATCGGCCCGCGTCACAGCTGGAACGCGCCGCATTGGTTTTCCGCGGCCCTGATGCTGAACGCGCCGCGCCACGCCAACCACCACGCGCACCCCCAGTGTCCCTTTCCGGCACTGAGCGTTGATATCGACAGCCCGACCCCGCCCCGATCCCTGCCCACCATGGCCACGCTTGCGCTGTTTCCGTCGCTGTGGCGGGTCGTGATGGACCGCCGGGTGCGGCGCTGGACGGCCGCATGATCAAGGCGCTGATCCTTGCCCTGACGCTTGCCACACCGGCGCTGGGACAGGTGCTGGATGGCGACGGCTTCGATACCTATGTCAGCGGCAAGACCCTGACCTTTGCCCAGCCTGATGGCACACCCTTTGGGGCAGAGGCCTATGGCAACGACCGCAGCGTCACGTGGTCCAGCACGCAGAGCCTGTGCCAGACGGGCCGCTGGTTCGACCGAGGTGGGCTGATCTGTTTCACCTATGACACCGACCCGGAACCAAAATGCTGGACCGTGACTCGCACAGAGCGCGGCCTACGCGCGCAATCGACGACCGGCACCGTCCTGTTGGAGGCGTCAGAGGCCCCGGTCCCGCTGGTCTGCCCGGGGCCAGAACTACTGTCCTAGAGGGTTATGCGACCGTCGCTGAATTCGATCTCGACCTTTGCGGCCTTGGCGACGGCTTGCGTTGATGTCACCACAGCGCCATCGGCCCGCACCACCGCATAGCCGCGTTTGAGCGTCTCGCGGTATCCAAGCGTTTCGCGGACGCGGTCCAACGCCTCTAGCCGGGCGCGGCGCTGGTCCTGCTGGCGGGAAGCCCGGTCCGACAAAAGCTGTGTCCATTGCCCCAGACGCTCGCGTTTGCGGCCAAGGTCAGGCGGGGCCAAACGCATTTTCCCCAAGGCGGATCCTGCATCAGCAACGCGGCGCTGCAAGGCAGGTTCCAACCGCGCCACCAAGGCATCCAGACGCCTGCGTTGTTCCGCAATCCCGCGGTGCAACACGCCGGGCCGCAGGGCAGCATCGGCCAATTTCACACGTTTCTTGGCCGCTGCCGCCTGCAATGCGGCTGGTAGCCGTTCTCCAAGATAATCCAGCCGTTGCCGTGGCCCCTGCAGCAGCGCATCGCGTTGCGGCAGGGCGCGAGCCAGATCGCGTACACGCTGTTGGCGCAGGCCAAGCCCCTGGCTGACGGCCCGGCTGATCCGCGCGCCTTGGCTGTCCAAGGCCGCGAACAGATCCAGCCGGACCGGCACCGCCATTTCGGCGGCCGCAGTTGGCGTGGGCGCGCGCCGGTCGGACACAAAATCGATCAGCGTCGTGTCCGTCTCGTGCCCCACGGCGGATATCAGGGGAATCTGGCTTTCAAAAGCGGCACGGACCACGACTTCCTCGTTAAAGCCCCATAAATCCTCGAGCGAGCCACCGCCGCGCGCCACGATCAGCAGATCGGGCCGGGGCAATGCGCCGCCCGGCGTCATAGCGTTAAAACCACGGATGGCCGCCGCCACATCGGCCGCGCATTTCGCGCCCTGAACGGCGACCGGCCACACCAGCACCTTGCGCGGAAAGCGGTCCCGCAGGCGGTGCAGGATATCGCGAATCACCGCGCCAGAGGGCGATGTGACGACGCCGATGATTTCCGGCAGGAATGGCAGGGCCTGCTTATGACTTAGATCGAACAGCCCCTCTGCCTGCAGCAGCGCCTTGCGCTTTTCCAGCATCGCCATTAGCGCGCCCGCCCCGGCGGGGACGATATCTTCGATTATGATTTGATACTTGGACTGACCGGGAAAGGTGGTCAGCTTGCCGGTGGCGACGACCTCCATCCCCTCTTCGGGCAGTTGCGGCAGTTCATCGGCGCGGCCTTTCCAGATGATGCCAGAAATAACGGAGCGGTCGTCTTTTAGATCCAGATACATATGGCCCGAACGCGGACGCGACACGCGCCCCACCTCGCCGCGAATGCGCACATGGCCGAATTCGCTCTCGATAATCGACTTCACGGCACCAGAAATCTCGCTGACCGTAAACTCGGGCGCGTTGCTGGCGGGGGTGGCGTGTTCGAAAAGGTCCATCAGGGTGCCCTTGTGATGTGTCGGCCCTGACCTTAGAACGCATCCAAACCAAGGCCAAGTGGAGAGACCCCCATGAACATCCTGATCCTGGGCAACGGCGGACGCGAACATGCGCTGGCCTGGGCCATCAAGCAGAACCCCAAGTGCGATCGTCTGATCGTTGCACCGGGAAATGCGGGCATCGCACAGCTGGCCGAATGTGCGTCGCTTGATATTTTAGACGGTGCCGCGGTGGTAGATTTCGCATCGCAAAACGCCATCGATTTCATCATTTTCGGGCCAGAAGCGCCCCTTGCCGCAGGCGTTTCCGATATTTGCCGCGCTGCAGGATTTTCAGTTTTCGGACCTTCTGCTGCTGCAGCGCAGCTAGAATCGTCGAAATCTTTCACAAAAGCAATCTGCGACGCCTGTGACGCACCAACCGCTGCCTACGGTCACTTCACCCACCCCGATGACGCACGCGACTATGTGAAAACCCAAGGCGCACCGATCGTGATCAAGGCTGATGGCCTTGCCGCAGGCAAAGGCGTCGTCGTCGCCATGACCATGGACGAGGCGCTAGCCGCCATTGATGACATGATGGGTGGCCAATTCGGCGCGGCCGGAGCCGAGGTCGTTGTCGAAGAGTTCATGGACGGCGAAGAAGCGTCGTTTTTCGTGCTGTGCGACGGCAAAACCGTGCTGCCGATCGGCACGGCACAGGACCACAAACGCGCCTATGACGGCGATACCGGCCCCAACACCGGCGGCATGGGAGCCTATACCCCTGCCCCGGTGATGAGCGAGGAAGTGACGCAAAAGGCGCTGGATCAGATCGTGCGCCCGACGATGGCCGCCATGGCGGCACGCGGCACGCCCTTTACCGGCGTGCTTTTTGTCGGGTTGATGATCAAGGATGGCCAGCCGCGCTTAGTGGAATACAATGTCCGCTTTGGCGACCCCGAATGTCAGGCGCTTATGATGCGCCTTGGCGGTCAGATACTGGACCTACTGCAGGCCTGCGCCGAAGGGCGGCTGGATGGGCAGCAAGTGCATTGGGCTGACGATCACGCGCTGACCGTCGTCATGGCCGCAAGTGGCTATCCGGGCGACTACGTCAAAGGCACGCCCATCAACGGCCTCAGCGATCTGCCCGAGGACAGCTTTCATATGACATTTCACGCGGGAACTGCCGAATCGAGTGAAGGTCATATCATAGCAACTGGCGGACGCGTTCTGGGCGTCACGGCCCGGGGCGCGAGCCTGAGCGAGGCGCATGCCCGCGCCTATGCCATGGTCGATTCGATCGACTGGCCGGATGGTTTTTGCCGCCGCGACATCGGCTGGCGCGCGCTCAGCTGAACGAGGCAGCCGATTTGTCGACGACAAATTGGAGAGGCCCCGGCATCAATCAAGGCGAGCAGTATCTTAATTTTTCAAAGAAAAAAGGCCGCACCCTCCCAAGTGCGGCCTCTCCTCCTCCCTGATAGATCGGGCTTACGCCGCGCGACCCACCAGAACAGAACCTATCTCTTCTGCAGCGGCCTTCTCGTCGTTTCCAGCCACGGCAGCAATCTCGCGTGTCAGACGCTCTAAAGCTGCCTCATAAAGCTGACGCTCGGAGTAGCTTTGTTCGCGCTGGTCATCAGTACGATGCAGGTCCCGCACGACTTCTGCAATAGCAATTAAATCACCAGAGTTAATCTTTTGCTCATATTCTTGCGCGCGGCGTGACCACATGGCTTTCTTGACTTTGGCCTTGCCGCGCAAAGTCTTCATCGCGTGGCTCACGACGTCAGGCGTAGACAGCGCACGCATGCCGACTTCGGTCGCCTTGTGTGTCGGTACCCGCAGGGTCATCTTGTCTTTTTCAAAGGCGATGACGAACATTTCCAGCTCGAATCCAGCCACTTCCTGTGTCTCAACCGAGACAATTCGGCCGACACCGTGGGCCGGGTAGACAACGAATTCGTTCGGCTGGAAATCTTTTTTCTTCGACTTGCTCATGGCAATCCTTTCTGTAACCCGCACGCTAAAAGACCCAGCGATGACACCAGTCATCGTCAGGGCTTGTGTCGCTAAATTTGGGTCAGGTCATTGGCAGCATTGGGCCTACCATACCACAAAATCCACCCCCGCGAAAGGGTCGTGAATGGCACAGCGACTGCGAATAAAAACAGGGGTTTTCTCAATGACCGTGGGCCGAATCAGCCGCCTTCGCCAGCAGCCTCACTGAACAGGTCCATCTTGCCGGTTTTGCCGTCCATTTCTTCTGCGTTCGGCAGCGGGTCTTTCTTTGTGATGATGACCGGCCACTTTTCCGAATACTTGCGGTTGAACTCGACCCACTTTTCCATGTCCGGCTCTGTGTCCGGGCGGATGGCGTCGGCAGGGCATTCGGGTTCGCACACGCCGCAGTCGATACATTCGTCAGGATGGATCACCAGCATGTTTTCGCCTTCATAGAAGCAGTCCACGGGACAAACTTCGACGCAGTCGGTGAATTTACAGGCGATGCAGTTGTCGTTGACGATGTAGGTCATAAGCGATTTTCCGGGTCTGGTTTGGGAGACTTGCTAGGCCAGCAGACAGGATCATTCAAGCGCGAATGGATCACCCCGGCCCTTGGCGGCTATCAAGTCGCGGCGATCTTTTCCGGTGGGGCGTCCACCACCGTCAAATCGCGGATTGGCCGGTGGTGCGTCGTCCACGGGGGGCGACATATCCTCGTAAAGCGTCTGGGCTTCTGTTGCGGGGCCGCGGCGGGTGCCGCAGGCCAGAATCCGCACAATTCTAACTCTGCGTTCTTGGGTAAAGGTCAGAACGTCCCCCTGCCCCACGGCCCTTGCGGGCTTTGGGGCAGGCGTTCCGTTCACCCGGACATGCCCGGCGCTGACTGCGCCAGCGCTGATGCTGCGCGATTTAAAGAATCGCGCCTGCCAGAGCCATTTGTCTAGCCGGATCGTTTCGCGTTCCTCGCTCAACTCGGCTTGAAGCCTTGTAGCGCTGCGGCGAAGGGGTTGTCCGGGTCGATTTTCTTCTCGGCCCGCTGCGGTTTTGCGGCAGAGATTTGCGGCTTGTTGTCAGGCTTCGGCCCGCGCTTGCCTTGCGGCTTACCACGGCGCGGCTTGTCACCGGCAGGCTTACCGCCGTCCGATTTACGCGGCGCGTCGTTGCTACGCGCCTCAGGACGCCCACCCTGACGCACGGCACGGCCACCCCAAGTGAAGGTATAGAACACCTCCATCTCGGCCACAGGCGCGGCCTCATCAGCCGGCACTTTGCGGCTTTCGACGATCCCAGTCGTCGAATCGCCGATGGCGTCCAACTGGGTCAAAGCAGCAGGCGGCGTCGCAGGCACATCTTTCGATGCATCGCCCGGAACATCCGTTGGCGCATCGCTCGGAACATCCGTCGGCGCATCCTGAACAGGCTGCGCATCGGTGGCGGGCGGCGGCGGTGTGCCTTCGTCCGGTGTATCGCCGAGGGCGTCAGTGGCGCGATCCGCAACCGGCGGCTGCGCTGCCTTCACCTTCCCGCGCTCGCCCTTTTCGGCGACATAGCCGAGGCCGCCCATCAGGTCGGCGAACTGGTCCAGTGTCGTGCCCGTGATGGACAGCATGTCAGGCACGGCTTCGAACCCCGCCTTGCTGTTCTTGTCGCGCAGCAGGTCGGCCAGACGTTCCAGCATGTCGATTCGGATGGCGCGGGCACCGGCGGCGCGATACCCGGCCATGGCGTAATATCCTCGCGGCGCATCGCTGTTTGCAGGCACTGTCACCAGACCGGGTGGCGGGCTTTCAGGGAATTCCTGCAGATTGTTCTGCAAGGACCATAGCACCAGCCGCAGACGTGTCGGCGCCGGCTTTAGCAATAAGGGCAGAAACACGGTGAACTGACCAAAGCGAATGCCATGCTTGCGCAGTGCGCCGCGGGCCTCTTGATCCAGCGCCTTAACCTCGTCGGCGATTTCGGCGCGTGGTATAATGCCAAAGTGTTCGGCCATGCGGAAGGCAAAGCCCTTGGCTAGACCGGTCAGGGTTTCGTCATTCTGCAGCGCCAGCAGAGGCTCCATCGCGGTGGCCACTTTGCGGTCGATGAAGTGCTGCAAACGGCGCTGCACCTTGGCAGCCACATCCGGGCCAGCCTCGTCATCGACGAATGCCACGACCTGCGGCTTCATGGGATTATCGCCAGCAGCCAGCTTGCCCACTGCCTGATCGCCCCACATCAGGCCACCTTGTTCGGTAAAGTCCATCTCGGTGTCGGGGGAGTTATAGAAACGATCCGCCCGCAGATTGAAATGCGGCACCAGCGCCTGTGCGCTTGCCTGCCGCAGCGTCTTGGCCTCGTCCGGGCTTCCCGCTTTGTCCATGCGAAAGCGGAATCCCTCAAGACGACCGATGAATTCACCCTCGACCGTCACTTCGCCCTTGTCGTTTACATCAGCCAAGAGGCTCTCCTTCTGTTTGAGCCGCCGGAGCAATACGGATGTCCGCCGGTCCACAAATCTTTGCGCCAATGCACCATGTAGTGCATCCGATAGGCGATCTTCTACAGCGCGAGTCTGGTCACGCCAATGGTTTTCGTCCCGTAGCCAGCCTTTGCGCTGTGCCACATAGGTCCATGTGCGGATATACGCCAACCGTTTCGACAATGTGTCGATGTCGCCGTCGTCCCGGTCAATCCGCTTAACCTGCAGTGCAAACCAGTTTTCGTCGATGTGCCCGATCTGGTGCAAGTCAGTAAATATACTCATAAGAAGGCTTGCGTGTTCCCCTTTACTGATGCCGCGAAAATCCGGAACGCGGCACACATCCCACAAAAGCCGCACGGATGGACCATCGCTGGCACGAGCCGCAACAATGCTGTCCGCGCCCAGCGCACGCAGGGCCGCCAAGTCGTCGCTTTCGCGCACGCGAGACAGCCAGTCGTTGTCGGTGCGCGATTCCAGCGTCTGCAACAACCGCTTGATCGATCCGAATTGCAGATCTGAGTTGCGCCATTGCAGTTTTTTGATGGGCGGGAACTGGTGATTGACGATCTGATTGACGACGCCTTCGTCCAGTTCTTGCGCCTCTCCGGTCACGCCAAAGGTGCCGGGGGCAAGGTGCCGCCCAGCGCGGCCGGCAATCTGCGCCAGCTCGTCGGGGCGCAATTCGCGCATACGATGGCCGTCGAATTTCGTCGTGGCCGAAAATGCGACATGCTTGATATCAAGGTTCAGGCCCATGCCAATGGCATCGGTGGCGACAAGGTAATCAACGTCGCCGTTCTGGTACATCTCGACCTGTGCATTGCGGGTACGGGGCGACAGCGCGCCCATGACCACCGCAGCCCCGCCCTTTTGGCGGCGGATCAATTCGGCAATCGCATAGCAATTTTCAACCGAAAACCCGACAATCGCCGCCCGCGCAGGCATTCGGCTTAACTTTTTTGAACCTGCATAGGTCAGCTCTGAAAATCGCTCGCGCCGCGTGATCGTGACATTTGGGATCATCGCGACAATGGCTTGCCGCATGGTGTCCGCGCCCATGAACAGAGTCTCCTTCAGGCCGCGTGCATGCAACAACCGGTCGGTAAACACATGCCCCCGCGCATCATCCGCACACAGCTGAATTTCGTCCACCGCCAGAAAATCGCAGCCCAGCCCTTCCGGCATCGCTTCGACCGTGCAAACCCAATAGGCGGTGCGCGGCGGCACGATGCGCTCCTCACCAGTGACTAGCGCCACGACGCCGGGGCCGCGCGCCTTGACGATGCGGTCATAGACCTCTCGCGCGAGCAAGCGCAGCGGCAGGCCAATGACCCCCGTCCGGTACCCTAGCATACGATCGATCGCATAATGAGTTTTGCCGGTGTTTGTCGGCCCAAGAATGGCCGTCACGCGGGATTGTTGCATTTGGGTCCCCGCAGGAACGGCGCTGACTTACAGGGTCACGCCGTCCAATTTGACAGTCAGACGATCGGCGGCGTCCTGCACACCTTCCGCGTTGGGCGCAATCTCAAGTATTCGCGCAAAGATCTCAAGCGCATCCTGCGGCCGGTCTAGTTCCTCTAAAATAACTGCAAAACCGCTCATCGCTCCAAAGTGGCGCGGGTTCAGGGCAAGCGTGTCCTGAATATCCGCCAGCGCCGGGCCGATCTGGCCCGACAGATAGAACGCGGTGGCACGGCCGTTGTACCCTTCGGCAAATTGCGGGGCATGGTCGATCAATGCGCTGAAGTGCTGGATTGCCAGGTCGATCTCGCCCACCGCGATAGCGTCTTGACCCCGGCGCATCAACAGATCCATCGCCGGTGATCCGCTGCGCGACCATTGTGCGGCTATCTGGCCCTGAATTTGCGACGTTTCTTCTGGGCCAGCCTCGACCAGCCGGTCGAACAGCGCGTCCAGCTCTGCCGTCTGCGCCCACAGCGGTACCGTGCTCAACAACCCCAGCACAAATGCCGCAGCGGCACGATTGATGACTTTTCTAATCTTGGCCATTGTTCCAATGTAACGTAACCAGCGCCCGATACCAGTGGTGCCCCCCCCAGAAACGCGACAAAGGATTAATTACATGAGCGATGTCATCTCCCAGGCAGTGACACAGTTGAACGCCAAGATGGACGGCGGCTTTGACGGCACCGCTAAATTCATCATCGAAGACGAAGGCGCGATCATGATCGACCAAAGCGGCGCGCGCGCTGGCGACGAAGACGCCGACGTCACTCTGACCGCGTCCCGCGACACATTCGAGGGCATCCTAAGCGGGGAAGATAACGCCACCGCCGCCTTCATGTCCGGCAAGCTGACCATCGACGGCGACATGGGCAAGGCGATGCAACTCGCCGCCGTGCTGGCCTGATGCGGTACGCCCCCCTGCATGCGGACGTCGCGGATGGCCCGGACGCAGGGGCGGCGCATTGGCTAAAGACCACTGACCACGCTCAGATCCGCGTCGGCCACTGGGTGTCGGACGCGGATCGCGGCACCGTGCTGCTGCTCCCAGGCCGCACCGAATATATCGAGAAATATGGCCGCGCTGCCGCTGAATTGCGAGCCCGCGGCTATGCCACAGTCACAATCGACTGGCGAGGCCAAGGCCTGTCCGATCGCGCCACCCTTGACCGCGCCACAGGCCACGTGGCGAATTTTGGCGACTTTCAAAAAGACGTCGCCGCTATGCTGACCCACGCGCGTGATCTGGGCCTGCCCAAGCCCTTCTACATGATTGCCCACTCCATGGGCGGTGCCATTGGCCTGCGCGCACTAATCGAGGGCCTGCCCGTGCGCGCCGCCGTCTTCTCTGCGCCGATGTGGGGCATCCAGATGTCCGCCGCCTTGCGTCCCTTCGCCTGGGGCATTTCAAGCCTCGCGCTTCGCGTCGGCCTTGATACCCGCATGGCACCTGGGCAAGAGCGTGAAAACTACCTGACTCGCATTGGGGTTGAGGAAAACACGCTCACCTCCGACGCGGAGATGTTCGGCCATATGCAGCGCCAGATCGAGACCTACCCCGATCTTGGACTTGGTGGCCCTTCGCTGCGTTGGCTGAACGAATCGCTGATCGACATGCGCCGGATATCCCGCCTCGCGTCGCCTCGCGTGCCCGCCACGACCTTCCTTGGCACGGCAGAGGTCATCGTCGACACCGCCCGCATCCACGATCGCATGGCTCGCTGGCCCGGCAGCACGCTGGAAATCGTAGACGGCGGCAAGCACGAGACTATGATGGAAGGCCCCGTCATCCGGCAGCGCTTCTTCGACACCGCCGCCGCCCTCTTCGACGCACACCCCTGACGCCGCCGCCCCCTTCCATCGTTTCCCCCAAATACCCTCGCGCAGGCACCGGCACCAACCACACGCGCCACAGCCCTCATCATCTTGCCATAAATATTGCCGCCTCGATGATTTGGCAAAGCCAAATGCACGTGAGAGACACCTCCACGCCCAGCGCACGGCTTCGGCCATAACTCCCCTTCATTTGGCTAAATAAACTCTCGCCGAAGGCTACGCGCAGGCAAAGCCTGCCGCACACTGGCCAAGCCGCAGCCCTGCCCTAGTTCCCGCCCATGGCTGACGTTCTCACCTTTACCGCCCGCGGCATCTACTGCCCCGCAGGCGATTTCTATATCGATCCCTGGCGGCCGGTTGACCGTGCGCTGATCACCCACGGCCACACCGACCATTCGCGCTGGGGCATGAAAAGCTACCTTGCGACGCAGGCCGCCGCCCCCGTCATGCGCCACAGGCTTGGCGATGTGTCCCTCGACACCATCCGCTACAACGAGGTCCGCCAGATTGGCGGCGCTAAGGTGTCATTCCACCCTGCGGGCCACGTCCCGGGCTCTGCGCAGATCCGGGTAGAAGTCTCGGGCGAAGTCTGGGTGGCATCGGGTGATTACAAGACCGTGGCTGACGGGCTGTCAGAGCCGTTCGAGCCGGTTAAATGCCATGCCTTCATCACCGAATGCACCTTTGGCCTGCCCATCTTCAAATGGCTAGAGGAAGCAACCCTGACCGCGCAGATCAACGCGTGGTGGGCCGCCAACGCGGCAGAGGGGCGCACGTCGATCATCGGGGCCTATGCCCTTGGCAAGGCGCAGCGCCTGCTGACCTGCGTTGATCCCGCAATTGGCCCGATCCTGACCCACGGCGCGGTCGAAGACACCAACGCGGTGCTGCGGGCACAGGGCGTAAGACTACCCGACACCATCCGCGTGACGCCGGAAACCAAGAGCGCGGATTACCCGGGCGCATTGGTCATTGCCACGCCGAGCGCGCTTGGCACCTCATGGGGGCGGCGCTTCGGGCCGTCCTCGACCGCGTTTGCCTCTGGCTGGATGGCCCTGCGGGGCGTCCGTCTTCGCAAGGCGGCAGATCGGGGCTTTGTTGTCAGCGATCATGCCGATTGGGACGGGCTCAATTCAGCTATCCGTGAAACTGGCGCGACCAAGATCTTCGCCACCCACGGCTATACCGCCGCCTTTCAGCGCTGGCTGGCGGAAGAAGGATACGACGCCCATATCGTCAGTACCGGATACACTGGCGAGACCGGTGACGACACGGAAGAGGCCACAACCGAGGGCGACGCATCGTGAAAGTCTTTGCCGCCCTTTACGCCAGCATCGACGAGTCCACGAAAACGGCGGTCAAGGTTGCGGCGCTAGCCGATTATTTCCGCACTGCACCCCATGACGACAAGCTGTGGACTGTCGCGCTGTTTTCTGACCGCAGGCCAAAGCGCACCATCACCGCCACCCGCCTGCGCGAATGGGCGGCAGAGCGCTGCGGTATCCCGCTCTGGCTGTTCGAGGAATCTTACGGCATCGTTGGCGATATGGCCGAAACCATCAGCCTGATTTTGCCCGACGCCACTAAGGCAGACGACCGTTCCCTGACCTATTGGATCACCGAAATCGCACGCCTATCCGCCGCAGATGATGACACCCGCAAGGCTGGCATCCTTGCCGCATGGGACAACCTGCCCGGCCCGCAACGCTATCTGTTCACCAAGCTGCTCACCGGCTCTTTCCGCGTCGGCGTCAGCCGCAAGATGATGACCCGCGCGCTGGCCCAAGCGACAGACGGGGACGAGGCAAACCTGACCCACCGCCTGATGGGCAACTGGACGCCGCAGGCCACAACGTGGGCCGATCTAATCGAAACCACTGATCCCAGCACCGACCTGTCACGCCCTTATCCCTTTCACCTCGCCTATGACCTCGAAGACTTGGATGCTCTTGGCCCCGCCGCAGATTGGTTGGCAGAGTGGAAATGGGACGGCATCCGCGGCCAGTTCATCGCGCGCGGCGGCGAGCATCATCTATGGTCGCGGGGTGAAGACCTGATGACAGACCGCTTTCCCGAACTGGCGCAACTGCGCGACTTCCTGCCCGACGGCACGGTGATTGACGGCGAAGTCCTGGCCTTCAAGGACGACAGCCCGCTGTCGTTCAACGCCCTGCAGGCTCGCATCGGGCGCAAGACCGTTCCTAAGAAACTGCTGACCGAAGCGCCTGTCATCCTGATGGCCTATGACCTACTAGAGGATCGCGGCACCGATATCCGCCCTCTGCCCTATGCAGACCGCCGCGCCCGGCTGGCGCAGATCGTCGGCGATACCCCGGTCACCGCGCCGCTGCGCCTGTCCCCCACCGTCACCTTCACCGATTGGGACAGCCTTGCCACCCAGCGCGAAACCAGCCGAGAGCGGTTTGCAGAAGGCGTGATGCTCAAGCGCCATGACAGCCCCTATCTGGCGGGGCGCAAAAAGGGTAACTGGTGGAAGTGGAAGGTCGATCCGCTGACCATCAACGCGGTGATGATCTATGCACAACAAGGATCGGGCCGCTGCGCCAATTTGTTTACGGACTACACCTTTGCCGTCTGGGACGGCGACGACCTCGTGCCGTTCGCTAAGGCGTATACCGGCCTATCGGACGCGGAGTTTCGGCAGATCACCGCTTGGGTGCGCAAGAACACCTTGCAGAAATTCGGCCCAGTACGACAAGTCACCGCTGAACATGTCTTTGAACTGGCGTTTGAAGGCATAGAGGCCAGCCGGCGCCACAAGTCCGGCGTCGCCTTGCGATTTCCCCGGATGCTACGCTGGTGCCACGACAAACCGCTACGCGAGGCGAATACGCTGGCAGACCTAAAGGGTATGTTAGCTCAATACGGATAGGAGATACCGATGCGCAGCTGGATCACCCGCATCCTTGCCCTACCGCTGTTGTTCCTGATCGCAGCGACGATCATCGGTCAGCTGAATACCGATCAATGGTGGGTGCGGGCCTTGGACTTTCCCCGCCTGCAGATCGCTGCCGGACTTGGCTTTCTGACCGCGCTTTACGCCCTTGTCGCAGGCTGGCGCGGTTTTGTGGTGACGGCCGCCGCGCTGGCGGCGCTTGGCGTGCAGGTCTGGACACTGTGGCCCTATCAGCCGATCGCGGCCAAGATGGTCGACCAGACCCCGCGCTGCGCCGATGACGGACGGCTTCGGGTGCTGTCGACAAACGTGATGCGCGGCAATCAGGACGCGCCGCATTTGCTGGACATGATTGCGAGCAATAGCCCCGATATCCTGCTGGTTATGGAAACGAACGCGCGCTGGGACCATGACCTTGCGCCCCTGCGCGACAACTATGAGCATATCATGCAGGCCCTCCCCGAGGACGCCACCTATTTCGGCATGCACGTCTATTCCCGCTATCCGCTAAGCGATGCGCGCTTTGAATACCCCTATGACAGCGATACGCCGCTGTTTGTCGGCAACGTGGAACACCCCCGCCAGACGGTAGAATTCATCGGGGTCCATCCGCGCCCGCCGCAACTGGGCCAATCCAGCACAATGCGCGACGCAGTCGTGCTGACCGCCGCCACGCTGGCCCGCGACAGCGCAGAGGTCAGCATCGTGGCCGGTGATTTCAACGCGACCAGTTGGAACGATACAGCTCAACTGGCCCTGCGGGTCGGCCAATTGCTGGACCCACGTCAAGGGCGCGGGCCGATGGTCAGCTTTAATGCGGACAGCTCGTGGATGAAGTGGCCGCTGGACCAGATCCTTTGGCAGGGCGGGCCGGGGCTGCTGGACTTTGCCATTCTGCCAGATGCCGGGTCAGATCATTATCAGGTGCAGGCGGATCTGTGCCTGACAACCAACGCCGAAGGCACTCCCGCGCCGCTACGCGACGGCGATGCCGCGGCCGTGCAAGCCATCCTTGACGCCGCCACGCGGGGTTGAGCGGACAGGTGTCAGGACCTATGTCTTTGACAACATCACCAGACAGGATGACCTAATGACCCGACACATCGCCTTCGACGCCGCGAAAGATACCGGCGGCACTTCCTTTGGCGATCTGCCCGAATGGGATCTGACCGACCTGTATCCCGCCCCCGACTGCGCGGAAATCAAGCGCGACATGGATTGGCTGGAAGCAGCCTGCGCCGACTTTGCGACCGATTACGAAGGCAAGCTGGACACTCTTGACGCCGCTGGCCTGCTGGACGCGGTCAAGCGCTACGAGAATATCGACATCATCGCCGGGCGCATCATGTCCTATGCGGGCCTGCGCTATTACCAGATCACGACAGATGACGAGCGCGGCAAATTCATGGCCGATTGCCAGGACCGCATCACCACCTACACCACGCCGCTGGTCTTCTACGGGCTGGAATTCAACCGGCTCGAAGACGCGCATCTGGCCGACCTGCTGGCACAGAACGCAGAGCTGCGCCGCTACAAGCCGATCTTTGACCGCATGCGCGCAATGATGCCACACCAGCTGTCCGACGAGATGGAGAAGTTCCTACACGACCAGTCCACCGTCGGCTCTGCCGCGTGGAACCGGCTGTTTGACGAAACCATGGCCGGGCTGATGTTCGATGTAGACGGCGAGGCGCTGAACCTTGAATCCACCCTGAACCTGCTGACCGACCGCGACCGCACCAAGCGCGCTGCCGCCAGCAAAGCGCTGTCCGATGTCTTTGCCAAGAACGTCAAACTCTTCGCCCGCGTCCACAACACGCTAGCCAAGGAAAAGGAAATCGAGGACCGCTGGCGCAAGATGCCGACCCCGCAATATAGCCGCCACCTGTCCAACCACGTCGAGCCAGAGGTCGTCGAGGCGCTGCGCAACGCCGTCGTCGCCGCCTATCCACGCCTGTCGCACCGCTATTATGCGCTTAAAGCCAAGTGGCTGGGGCTGGAGCGGATGGAGACATGGGACCGCAACGCGCCCCTGCCAATGGGCACCGACCGCATCGTTAGCTGGGACGAAGCGCAGGATATGGTCCTTGATGCCTACGCCGACTTTGCACCCGAAATGGCAGAGCTGGCCAAGCCGTTCTTTACCGACGGCTGGATCGACGCGGGAGTGAAGCCCGGCAAAGCGCCCGGTGCCTTTGCCCACCCCACTGTCACCACAGTGCACCCCTACGTGATGCTGAACTATTTGGGCAAACCGCGCGACGTGATGACCTTGGCGCATGAACTGGGCCACGGCGTCCACCAGCGCCTTGCTGCCGGTCAGGGCGAGCTGCTGTCATCCACCCCGCTGACGTTGGCCGAAACAGCGTCGGTATTCGGCGAGATGCTGACCTTCCAGAAACTTCTGGAAGGCGCAAAAAGCCAACAGGAACGCAAGGTTCTACTGGCTGGCAAAGTCGAGGATATGATTAACACGGTCGTGCGGCAGATCGCGTTCTACGATTTTGAGTGCAAACTGCACGCAGCGCGCGCGCGCGGAGAGCTGACGCCAGACGACATCAACGCGCTGTGGATGTCCGTCCAGGCCGAAAGCCTTGGTCCCGTCTTCGACTTTAACGACGGGTACGAGACCTTCTGGTCCTACGTCCCGCACTTCGTCCATTCGCCGTTCTACGTTTACGCCTACGCCTTCGGCGACGGCCTCGTGAACGCGCTTTACGCCGTTTACGCAGAGGGAGACCCGGACTTCAAAACCAAGTATTTCGACATGCTCAAAGCGGGCGGATCAAAGCACCACACCGAACTGCTGGCCCCCTTCGGCCTCGACGCCTCTGACCCCGCGTTCTGGGACAAGGGCCTGTCGATGATCGAAGGCTTCATCGACGAGTTGGAAGCGATGGAAGACTAATGCCGATCGTTACCCTTGCCCCGCTGGACCCTGCGATCACCGCAGCCGTGCGGGGCATAAGGGTGGCAGAGCAGCAGGTCGTCTTTTCCAGGCAACCTGCTGACATTCTAGACAAACCAGAGGCAGGAGCGACCCCCTACGCGATCATGCTAGATGGTGCGCCAGTCGGCATGCTGCGGATTGACACAGGTTTTCACCTGAACCACGACTTTGCGGCACCTGACACGCCGGGTGTGCGCAGTTTCATCGTCGGAACTGGCGTACAGGGCCGTGGCATCGGCAGCGCGGCAAGCGCCGCCCTGCCCGCCCTCGCCCGCAGGTTATATCCCGCAGCAACGGCGTTTTACCTGACCGTCAACTTGCGCAACGCGCAGGCGCAGCGTGCCTATCTTCGAGGCGGTTTTCGCGATACGGGCGCACACTATCTGCTGGGCGATGCCGGCCCGCAGCACATCTTTCGCATGGATCTGCCCGCCGTTGGCACCCCGCCAAAGCTTGCTGCATCCGCCGATTTTCGTTAGGACTGGCACACTGGGCGGGTCAACGCCCGGTTCTGCACATCATCGGAGACGACATGAAGCGTGCGCCCTTCGCCCTTGCAGCGTTCGAGCAGGAGTTGAAATGGGTCGCCCTCGCGCTGGGACTCGCATCCACCATCGCAATTGTTCAAAACTGGCAGCCCTGGCCCATGGTGCTTGGCCTGCCGTTTTGCCTAATCTGGGTTTATTGCGGCTGGCTGCGCACGGAACGGCAACTGAAGTGGATCAACATCATCTTCAGCGCCCTTTACGTCTATGGCCTGTTCCGCTGGGCGCTGACTTAAAGCGCTTGGAAAAACGCCGCCCGGGGCAGGCCCGGAAGGCGGGCCATCACCCCTTCGCGGCGGCGTAGACCAAGTCCATCATCGCCTGTGTGCCGCGGCTAAATTCCAGCGGGCAGGCATAATCCGCGCCCGCCCGCGCCGCCGCGGCAAATGCTTCAACTTGCAAGACATATTGGTTCACGCCAGGCCAGCGCTCAATGCTACGCACGCCGCCTTGCGTCTCAATTATCAGTTCAGCCTGATCATAAACACCAGCGTTGAAAGGCGCGGTCATCGTCAGGATGCCCTTATCGCCGTGAAAGGTGACGCGCTGCGCCGGTTGCATCCGCGTCGACACCAACCCGGAATAGGTAAAGCCGCCAAATTCCGCCGCGATCTGGGCAAATACATCGACGCCGTTTTCAAAGTCCACCCGAGAATGGGTGATCGCCACCGGCTCTGCCATCGTCACGTAGCGCACGGCCCCAAGCGCATAAACGCCAATGTCCGGCAACGCGCCGCCGCCAGTTTCGGGCTTGTTGCGGATATTGGCCGCGTCGGGATTGTTGAAGGTGAACAGCGCATCAGCGTGGCGCAACGAACCAATCGTGCCATCCTGAACCAAAGCGCGCGCACGGGCAAATTGCGGGTGATGCGTGATCATGAACGCCTCTGCGGCGAACTTACCGCTGGCATCACGCGCCGCAATAACGCGGTCGATATCATCGGCCTTCAAAGCAATCGGCTTTTCGCACAGAACATGTTTGCCAGCGTTCAGCGCCTTGATCGTCCAGTCCACATGCAGGTGGTTCGGTAGCGGGATATAGACCGCGTCGACGCCGTCATCCGCCAGCAACGCATCATAATCGACATGCACCCGCAGGCCCGGCGCAAAAGCGCTAAACGGGTCAGCCTTGGCCGCATCCGACGTGGCCAAGGCGACCAACTCTGACCCCTTGGCCGCGTGGATTGCCGGCCCCATGTGCTGACGCGCAAAATTTGCCGCACCAAGTATTCCCCAACGCATCGCGAGTCCTCTTCATTTTGCAAAGAAAAATCCCGCCGGAGGTACCGGCGGGAGCATCTAGAACTAGCCTAGCGAAAGAATCAGACGCTCTCAAGCATCCCCTTTTCGGCTGCCAATTCGCGCATACGCTTCTGCAGTTTCTCGAACGCGCGCACCTCGATCTGGCGAATCCGCTCGCGGCTGACGTCATATTGCGACGACAGGTCTTCCAACGTGATCGTCTTATCGTTCAGACGGCGCTGCATCAGAATGTCTTTTTCACGGTCGTTCAGAACGCCCATCGCCTCCGCCAGCATGGCGCGGCGGTTTTCTAGCTCGTCACGCTCTGCATAGTCGCCAGCCTGATCAGCGTCCTCGTCTTCCAGCCAATCCTGCCATTGCATCGTGCCTTCGCCTTCGGACCCGACGGTCGCGTTCAGCGACGCATCACCCCCCGACAGGCGCCGGTTCATCGACACAACTTCGGCTTCGGTCACGCCCAGATCGGTCGCAATCCGCTGCACGTTTTCCGGGCGAAGATCACCCTCTTCCAGCGCGCCGATGCGGTTTTTTGCTTTGCGCAGATTAAAGAACAGTTTCTTCTGGGCCGAGGTCGTGCCCAGTTTCACCATGGACCACGACCGCAGGACGTATTCCTGAATCGCTGCGCGAATCCACCACATTGCATAGGTAGCCAGACGAAATCCCTTTTCGGGATCGAATTTCTTGACCGCCTGCATCAGGCCGACGTTGGCTTCTGAAATCACCTCGGCTTGCGGCAGACCATACCCGCGATAACCCATCGCGATCTTGGCCGCGAGGCGCAGGTGCGACGTCACCAACTGGTGCGCGGCATCCGTATCTTCGTTTTCAGTCCAACGCTTGGCCAGCATGTATTCGTTTTCAGGCTCCAGCATTGGAAACTTGCGTATGGCCTGCATGTAGCGGTTCAGCCCCTGTTCAGGTGACGGCGCCGGAAGGTTTTTATAGTCGCTCATGTCGGTTCCCCTCTGCCCAATGTTTATGGGCTTAACATGGAAATGGGTATCCAAGGGCGGTCTTTCAATCATCCTCGGTGCAATGCTTTAACAACTTATGAACTCATGCGTTCCATCGCGCACGCCCAAAGTCTGCGCTAAAATGCACACCAACCGGATGATTTCAGCCCTTATACTGCAAATCCTGCAAGAGCTGCGTCATATCTTCCGGCAGATCTGCTGCAAATTCCATAAATTCACCTCTGATAGGGTGGGTGAAACCAAGGGTCGCGGCATGCAGCGCCTGCCGGGGAAAAGTGCGCGCGGCGGCTACGCCTGCTGCGCCCACAGCCTTTTCTGCCAGTTTTTGCCGCCCGCCATAAACCGGATCGCCAATCAAGCCGTGGCCGCAATGGGACATGTGAACGCGAATTTGATGGGTCCGGCCAGTTTCCAGCCAGCATTCCACCAGCGCTGCGACAGCAGGCGTGCCCAATGTTTCCACGATCCGCACCCGCGTGACCGCATGGCGGCCCGTCTGGAACGAAACCGCCTGCTTTTGCCGGTCGTGTTTATGGCGGCCCAGAAATGTCTGCACCTTCAGGATATTCCCCGGCTCAAAACTCGTCCCTTTAACCCCGCGCAGGCGCGGATCATTAGCGTCGGGCATGCCAAAGCACACCGCCAGATATCGTCGCTCGACCGTATGGGCCGCGAACTGCGCGGCCAGCCCCTGATGGGCGGCGTCAGATTTCGCGACCACCAGCAGGCCAGAGGTTTCCTTGTCGATCCGGTGTACGATGCCCGGCCGCTTCATGCCGCCAACGCCGCTTAGATCATCACCGCAATGATGGATCAGCGCGTTCACCAAAGTGCCGTCCTGCGTGCCTGGCGCAGGATGCACAACCATGCCAGAAGGCTTGTTAAGGACGATCAGGTCGTCATCCTCGTAGATGATATCAAGCGCGATATCCTGCGCCACGATATGGCTCTCTACTGCCTCTTGCACCGTGATGGCGATTGCTGCCCCTTCGGCCACGCGGGCGCGGGGGTCGGTGACAACAGCGCCGTCCACCTGCACCGCACCGTCAGCAATCAGCTTGCTCAGGCGTGAGCGTGACAGCGTCGCGTCGTCCGGCACATCACGCGCCAAAACCTTGTCCAGCCGCGGCAGCGGATTGGGTTGGATGACGAATTGAACGATGGTTTCGGGCATGGCAGTCTCCTTGAGCGCGCCTACTACCCCGCCTACTTGGTCTTGTCACGCAGCATAGGAGCGGTTCTTCTGGTCATAAACACCTCGGCCTGAGGCTCTGATTTGCGTCAGCACATCAGACATACGCCAAAAAGAGGGATGGTACCGGCTATGTTGCACAAATCTAGGATGGATTCATGTCGTGAATCCAGTGTGGTAGCTGGCCCGCATGAGTAAACCGACATAACCTACCTATAAGACGACGAACTGGGCTGCTTACAATGAGGCGCTGAAGCGCCGCGGGTCACTGACGATCTGGTTCGATCCCGAGATGAACTGGGATGCCCAACCCTCGGGCAAGAGGGGCAGATCGCGGATATTCAGTGACGCTGCGATCCAGACCTGTTTGACAATGAAGGTGCTGTTCGGGATGGCCCTACGTCAGACGACGGGCTTTGTGGAAAGCCTCTTGCGGCTAACAGGACTCGATTGGAACGAGCCTGACTTCAGCACCATCGGTCGACGTCAGAGGACGCTTGCGGTCAACATTCCGTATCGCGGCGCGAAGGACCCGCTGCACCTGCTTATTCCTTCTCTTGGTTTGCAAGCAAACCACTGCTGGGCCGTGGATAGCTCCGGCATCAAGATCGAAGGAGAAGGCGAGCGGAACGCGCGCAAGCATGGCGGCCCAAAACGACGCGTCTGGCGCAAGATCCACATCGGCATTGATGAGCAGACGTTGAAAATTAGAGCCGTCGAGATCACCGGCAGCAACACAGGTGATGCACCGATGTTGCCTCATCTGATCAACGAGATTCCTCGCAATAAGGAGATCGGCAGCGTGACCGCGGATGGCGCATACGACACGCGCAGATGCCACTACGCCGTCGCTGACCGCGGAGCAGCCGCGGTCATCTCGTCACGCAGGAATGCTCCGCCATCGAAGCCAAACACCGCCGGTGCCATCGCCAGGAATGATCCGCTCCGCGCATCAAAGTATCTGGGCCGGGCACTCTGGCGGAACTGGGGCGGATACCACCGAAGAAGCCGCGTCGAGACAAAAATGCATTGCGTGAAGCTGCTGGGGCAGCGCCTCATGGCGCGGGACTTTGACCGACAGGTCGCGGAAGTTTAGGTCCGCATCGCGGTCCTGAATAGCTACACCGCTCTTGGCATTCCTGTCACGAAAGCCGTGGGATAAATCCGTCTGGGGAAAGGGGAAAACCGTCAGTAAGCTGATTTGCGAAACAGTGTCGATTTACATGCAGTTGTCTACTAACGGGCACGCCAAACTTAACAGAGGCGATGAGACAATTCGGTATGATGACGTTTATGCCTCAGGCCTACTGCGATGCGGCGGCGTACTCCCCAGCAATATTCTGCCCGGGCTCGGCCGCAAGCCGGGAAAACACCTCTGTGCGATCCTGCGTTAGGTCTATCAGCTCGCAGGCGTCGCGACACTCGTAGCGCTCTTCTGCGGCTGTACCTCTCCTGACGGTGACAATGGACCGCAGCTGACCGGCCACCGGCGCAATGGCGATCGTCGAAGACATCAGCAACTCTTGCGTTTTGCTTAAGACGATTAGATTGGTTGAACCCTCCCTAAGCCCGGTCACAACGATCGAGTTCCCCGAGCCGACGGTGGTATTCGCGATGGTGTCGTCGCCCACGATGATCATACCGATCGATTGGTCAGTCTGCAGCAGTTTAGAATGGCCAATCGTCAATCGCAATATTCCCACCGTTTCACCCATGACGAGTACGGTGGGTGCATCGTCGCCAGAAGTCACCGGCAGGCCTTGCTGCGCGAAGACAGGATATGCTCCAAGGGTGAGCATCGTCATGAAGACAACGCTAAGCCGAGCAGGAAATATAAACGGTTTCATTTGATTACGGTCCTATTGCTAAGTGTTCAGTTTATTTGGCGACCATACGAGTGGCTGTCAGCGTGACGGACCCGATGGTCAGGTTGGAAACCATCGGTGTGAATTGGTAGGTAAGCTCCACGTTGCGGAACCTGGCGTTACTGGCTGTCAAAGTCGAAGCGACTTGCAAGTTGGCCGGTACCAAGCCGGTCAGCAGGTCTTGATCGCGCACCGCGTCCGTCAGGTCACTTTCCGCAATGTCGAAGTTGAGCATTACCGCCCGGGCGGCTCGATCCGCAGCGTGGGCCAACTCGTTCGACAAGAACAGAGCTCGGCCGACTTCGATGGTACCGACGGTGCCGAGGATTAGGACAAGCCCAATAATGGCAAATTCGACCGCCGCGGTTCCCTTGTTACAGCAGATGAGGCGCTGGAGCACGGTCATTGGACTTCTATCAGAACTGACGGGGCAAAATTCATCTTAGGCAGAAAGATACCCGAGTAACTCTTTGCGGCAGAAAGTTTATAGAACTTCTCCGGTTTCACCGCGCAGGTGCCGGAACAGTTTGTGTCCAGCGTGCCGTCAGTCGGGCACACACAATAGCGATCAGGTGCTGGCAAGAAGGATACGCTGGTCAGATAAGCGCAGTTTGGATAGATTTCGTTGTCCTTACAGACGGTCCTCATGAGCGTGTCCAGTACAGCGACTTCGCCAGAATCGCGCAACGCTGCCTGCGCACCGGACCGCAAAACATGGTCGAGCAATATGCGGTCTCTTATCGCGAAGCCGACGTCGGTCATCGCCAACAAGGAGAAGAAGATCATCGGTGCAACCAGCCCGAACTCGATCGCTGACACGCCTGCCTCGTCGCGCAGGAACGCCCGCGCCTTGCGGCCCTTCCCGCAGACAAGATCGAGGCATCGTCCGATTTTCATGTCAACTACCTCCGCAAACTGAGTTTTGATAGAAAGCTGCGCTCATTGGGCTTGCGCCGAGCGCTGCTGCTTTCGAGTAGCTTTTCGGAGATGCTCGCAAAAGGTGCGGACACGCGCGCGGTTATGTCGGCAATCATCTGCCCGTTGTTCGCTGCCGTGCCATAAATCTTTGGTTCGAACCCAATTACGGCGATGGGATCGAGCCCGATAGCCTTGGCGAAGTCGGCGGGCTTGATTTCAGGACGTTTCGGTATGCCGACTTGGTTCAGCACAACGCGGGGTGGGGCGTCGTTCGGACGTGCCTTGATCAGGGCCTCTACAAGGTTCTTTGTGTTCCGCAGGTTGGCAAGGTCTGGTGCCGCGGTCACGATCACTTCGTCGGCGGCCACCAGCATGCGCCGCGACCAGGCCGACCACAGGTGCGGCATATCGAGCACTACATGCGAGGCGCTAGTCCGCGCCACGTCGATCAGCGCGTCAAAGTCTTCCTCTCTCAGATCATAGGGCCGTTCAAGAGTTGCAGGTGCTGCCAGCATGCTCAGACGATCCGAGCATTTGTCGAGAAGTCGCTCGAACAGCAACTCATCGAGCTTATCGCCGTTTTCGAGCGCTTCGGCCACGCCTTGTGCGCTGTCGATGTTGAAATTAAGCCCTGCGGTGCCGAACGGCAGATCCATGTCGGCGAGGATCACATCGATCTTATGTCTGCCGGCCAGCGTTGCGGCGACGTTGTGGGCAATTGTAGACGAGCCGACACCACCCTTTGCACCGATGAAGGCGCACGTGCGACCAAGCTTTTTTGCGTCTGTCCCCTCGTAGAGCCGCACAACGGCGGCGATCAACGCCGGGCCGTCCACTGGGCCGACCAAATAGTCGCTGACGCCGCGATCCATCAGCGCGCGATAGAGTCGGATATCATTGGAGCGGCCGATAACGATGACCCGGGTATTTGGATCGCAAACCTCGGCGAGACGCACCAGTTCCTCGAGGAGAAGATCGTCGGGAGCTTGGCGTTCGAGTATGATAAGATCTGGACTTGGTGCATTGCTGTACTGGGCGACGGCTGTTTTTCGCCCACCTATTTCGCATTCAACAGTTGCGCGCATCATCCGCCTGTCGGTTGCGGCGGCGACGACCGCTTCATGCATCTCATCCGTCTCGCAAAAAGCTGCGATCCGAATCTTAGGGACCGGCCTGTTACTAAGCTCATCGGCGACCGCCAGCTGTGGATCGTGCATCGTCGAAATAAGGGTCATCGATTTTCTCCTCAGTTTGTATTGGCGACGCGGCCTTGGCCGCCGCTGATGATGTAGACCGACCGTTCGACGTCGTACGAGACAACCTGCAGCTCAGAATCGTCGGACGAGGAGCGCAGCGACAGCGACAGCAAGCCGTTAGCTAAGGCTGCCGACACGATCTCGGCTTGCCCGGGATCGAGTTCGAGCGTCGCGGTTTTGGCGGCAGCAACAGCGTTAGCCTCGGGCGCGGACATCTGCTGATCGACCGCCAGCACGCGAACATTCGTGACCACGGTGCGGGTCACACCGCCACTTGTGCCGTCAGGTATTACGGTGTGCAGTACATCGACCCGGTCATCGGGCAGGATGAAACCCCCAGCCGTACTTTCAGCGGTGACCTTAACTGACACCGCGCGCTTACCAGGCGACAAAAGTGCCGAGAGGTAACCGGTATCAGTGGCGCTAATTCTCTCTCTCCGCACCGGCTCGCCTGCAAGCATCGATACTCGCAGCAGGTTGCCGTCGAGCTCATCAATGGCTTCGGGCTGGACCGAGCGGACGATGTAGCCGTCATTCAAAGAATCATTCGGCCAATACCGCCATTCCATGTCGTCGACTGTTAACCGGCCACGCTGATCCAGGTCATTGGTGGCGACGAGAATTTCCGTGCGTTCGGTTGGGGTGCCCGCGGGCGCGGTCACTGTGACCTGCTCGACACGCGGCTCTCGCGTGGTCGTCAGCCAGGCAGCCCCACCACCAGCGGTGAGCGACAGTGCGAGAACGAGGAGGCGTGAAACGGGCATGGATCAATTCCTTCTATGTTTGTTAGTCAAGCGACGAGAGCAAACCAGGTGGTGGTCGGGATGACGAGAATGGCGGCCGGCGACATTGCCAGCGCGTAGGGGATGCCTCGTCCGGGCGTTCGCAGGCGCGATATCCATGACCAACCGTGAAGGGACGCAGGAAGGGGCGCTGCACGGAACGTAAACATGGCCAGAGCAAGCAAGCCCCCGATGAGCATGGTGTAGATCAGAAATGCCAGCGTCGCCTCCGGCCCAAGCCAGAGGGCGGCGGCAGCTGCAAGCTTGGCGTCTCCGCCACCGATCAATCCAAACGCAAAAAGCGTGAAAGTGACGGCGAGGACGAGGGCACCGGTGCCGAAGGCCAGCCCGATCTCGAGGAGGCTAAAGCCCGCCAGCGGTGCAAAGACGACATACCCTCCAGCGACAATCAGAACGAGCCGATTGCGTATCGTCAGTGTCGCCGCATCCTGAAGGGCCGCATAGATCATGGCGACCGTAAAGAAAAACAGTGCGGAAAATGCAGCCGTTTGCGAGAGCATGGGAAAACCTTTTAGTTAAACGCCGTGTCAAGATGCGGATGTGGCGTGGTCATGATGCGGATGTGGCGTGATTATTTAGAAGCTTCTAGCACGCAGCTGCCGCCGCGCTCTATTCGGCCTCATGGCCTAGGCCAAACGACGGTACTGATTAGGTTATCTGGTATCGGATTTCGACCGCCTGTGTGTGCGTCGCGCCGATAGGTGGCATTGCTTATCACGTAATTTTTATATTACATCAGAGGCTTACGGTGGATTAAAGCAGCCTTCACGCTATTTGGGCACATCCTAACGGCCTAGGCCATCAGGCCGAATATCCAGAAAACAGAATCAACTTTATACATGGGAATACGCCGAACATGGCGCATTGAACTGGCCCAGGTGCCATGAAGCCAGGCCTCTAAAAACCAAATCAAGCTATTCAACTTATAAGGAATATCCCATGAAAAGCCTCATTACACGTTTCCTGAAGAACGAATCAGGCGCTACTGCCATTGAGTACGGCCTGATCGCCGGCTTCGTCTCCATTGCAATAATCGGAGGCCTGATTGTAATCGGCCCAGAGCTGACCATTATTTTCGATGACGTTGGTGCTGCTCTGTTGGACGCAAACACCCCTTAATCTCACCTCAACATTAGGGGGGGCCAATGGCCCCCCTTTAGTAACAAGAATTTTTAGCAGTGCGAGGACGATGAAAATGTTCGGCAGGAGACAGTCACAACCACAAGAATTGAGTGTTGGAAATGTCTCTCGTGCTCAGAGGCCGCTTCCAGAAAACAGCCCACGCATTGAAACGAACGGACCGCAGCATGCTGAATTAAAAGCTACTACATTGCGGACTCAGCCAGACCGCAGGCAGCAAGAATACTATAACCTCAAAGCGACAATCTTCGCCGCACTGGTCGAGACAATCGACGTCACCCAGCTTTCCGGCCTGAACAATGAGACTGCCCGCACGAGTGTGCGCAGCGTCGTCGTCGATATCATCGCCGCACGCAAAGACGTTCTTTCCGGGCCCGAGCAAGAGGAACTGCTTGATGATATCTGTAACGATGTACTCGGCCTTGGGCCGCTGGAGCCGCTGCTGGCGCGTGACGAGATCACCGACATCATGGTTAACGGCCCCGACCAGGTCTTTATAGAGATCGATGGACGCGTGCAGAAGACGAACGTGCGCTTCCGTGATGCCGACCAACTGCTTAACATTTGCCAGAAGATCGTCAGCGCTGTTGGACGTCGCGTCGATGAAAACTCTCCAATCTGCGACGCGCGTCTACTTGATGGTTCCCGTGTCAACGTCATCGCGCCACCCCTCGCTGTTGATGGTGCTACCCTAACGATTCGAAAATTTGCGCGTGACCGGCTGACGCTTGACCAGTTGGTGCGCTTCGGTGCGATTACGCCCGAGGGAGCGGAAGTGCTGAAGATTATCGGCCGGGTGAGATGCAACGTGCTGGTCTCGGGGGGCACCGGTTCAGGCAAGACGACTCTTCTGAATTGCCTTACGCGCTACATCGACGAAGGCGAACGGATCGTCACCTGCGAAGATGCCGCCGAACTGCAGCTGCAGCAGCCCCACACCGTGCGGCTAGAGACCCGCCCGCCCAATATTGAAGGCGAGGGTGAGATCACCATGCGCCAGCTGGTCAAGAACTGCCTACGGATGCGTCCCGATCGCATCATCGTCGGCGAGGTGCGCGGAACCGAAGCATTTGATCTTTTGCAGGCCATGAATACCGGCCACGATGGGTCTATGGGAACGCTCCATGCGAACTCCCCGCGCGAGGCGATCTCACGCCTGGAATCGATGATCACTATGGGCGGATTTAACCTCCCGGCGCGCACCATCCGCGAGATGATCTCGGGTTCCATCGATGTCATTATCCATGCCATGCGTATGCGCGACGGCTCGCGTCGCATCACCCATATCACTGAGGTACTGGGGATGGAGGGCGACGTGATCACCACTCAGGACCTGATGCTTTACGAGGTGGAGGGCGAGGATGCTGACGGCAAGTTGATCGGACGTCATGTCTCGACCGGTATCGGCCGCCCCGCTTTTTGGGACCGCGCCCGCTACTACGGCGAAGAGAAACACCTGGCCGCAGCACTCGACGCCTCCATTGCGCCCGCCGCCTGAGGAAAAAATGATGTACTCCACCACCCAGCCGATCCTGATCTTCCTGCTCACGACGCTCGCCGTTGGTGGACTTCTGTGGACATTATTCCAGCCCCGTTTTGACGGCGGCAGCCGCGCCAGCGATCGCTTTGGTGCCGTGTCAAAGGGTGGCGTTGGGGCGTTAACCGGCGCGCTGAAAGACAATGGTCGCAAGCAAAGTGTCGAGGAGGCGCTGCGCGAGATCGCCGAACAGGAGACCGGCGCGAATGGCAGGCGCCAAAAGGTCTCTCTACAAATGCGGATCCGGCAGGCCGGTCTGAGCTGGTCGCGGCATAACTTCTATATGTTGGGTCTCGCCGTCGGCCTGCTTGGATATTTCGTGGCTGCAATTGCGTTGGGCATCGGTCAGATTCCATCAGCAAGTTTTGGCATCGCCGCCGCGCTACTTTTCCCCAACCTAGTCGTCAATCACAAGCGCAAGAAGCGCCTGGAGCGTTTCACCGCAGATCTACCCGACGCGCTTGATGTCATTGTCCGCGGGGTAAAGTCCGGATTGCCGCTGGCGGACTGTCTGAAATCTATCGCCGTGGACTCTGTCGAGCCCATCCGCAGCGAGTTCAAGGCAATCATGGATGATCACACTATGGGCATGCCGCTCGCCGTCGCCGCCGCGCGGCTTCCTGACCGTATGCCGGTGCCAGAGGCAACTTTTTTCGCCATTGTGATCGCGATTCAAAGTCGTAGCGGCGGCAGCCTATCAGAGGTTCTAGGCAATCTTTCCCGCGTCGTGCGGGATCGCAAGAAGATGAAAAACAAGATCCAGGCAATGAGTTCAGAGGCCAAGACGTCGGCCTGGATCATCGGATCACTGCCGTTTTTCGTCACGGGCGCTATGACCCTTACCAGCCCTGAATACATTATGCTGCTGTTCACCGATTTAGTGGGCAACGTAATCCTCGTCATCTCGGGCATCTGGATGCTGATCGGCATTTTGGTGATGAGCAAGATGATTAGTTTTGACTTTTGAGGCCTCAGCATGAAACTTGAACTCCTTCTGCAAACCTACGGCGACCCGGCCCTCGGCCTTCTGGCGGCCACCGCAGTCGCGTGTGGCATTCTTGTTGCGCTCTGGCCTTATCTCGTGAGCGATACACTGGAACGGCGAATGCGCATGGTCACCGACGAGGCCGAGCGAATCCGGGTGCGCGAACGGGCGCGGTTGCAGGTTGGTAGCAAAATATCGCTGCGGCCGGAGTCTAAGAAGATTTTCAAGAGTATCGTCGAGCGGTTCGGGCTTGCCCAAAAAGAGACCGATGGTGCCATGCGCCGTCGACTGCGCATGGCGGGATTTCGCGGTGACGGCCCGATAATGGCTTTTCTTGCTCTGCGCTTGTTGGTAGCGATAGGACTATTTGTGGTGACAGCGCTATATGTCTTCGTGCTGGCCGAGCTGCAAAGGCCTTTTGTCTTTAAATGGACGATCTGTGGTGCCGCTGCCTGCATCGGTTATTACGGACCTGCCGTCTACCTCAAGAATCTGATCGACAAACGCCAGCAGGCGATCCGGCGGGCCTGGCCGGATGCACTCGACCTGCTGCTAGTTTGCGTCGAATCTGGAATGAGCATTGAGGGCGCTTTGCGCAAGGTCGCGAGTGAGATCGGATCGCAATCGGTCGAACTGGCCGAGGAATTGAGCCTGACGACTGCCGAGATGTCATACCTTGCCGATCGACGAAAAGCGTTCGAGAATCTTTCCGAACGGACAGGAGTCGAGAGCATCCGGCAGGCCGTTACAACCCTCGTGCAAGCGGAGAAGCACGGCACTTCGCTAGGTCAATCACTCAGGGTCCTCGCGCAGGAGAGCCGCGATACGCGTATGAGCCTCGCCGAAAAAAAGGCAGCCGCGCTACCGCCCAAACTCACCGTTCCGATGATTCTTTTCTTTCTGCCGGTTCTTTTCGCCGTAATCTTGGGCCCGGCGTTAATCCAGTACTTAAACATGTAGCCCAGTCCTGTGTGGAGAATGCCATGATCAAGTCTCGTCTCACTGCCTTTGGCGCTGACAGAAAGGGCACTGTAATCGTATTTGTCGCGCTGGCGATGCCAGTGCTGGTGGGGGGCATGGGCCTCGGTGCCGAGACAGGTTATCGCTATTACAACCAACGATTGTTGCAGCACGCCGCTGACTTTGCGGCCCATGCTGGCGCGGTTCACAAGTATAAGGACGAAAATAAAGCGCAGATCGATTTAGCGGCGCTCAACGTCGCAGAGTCGTCGGAATACGATCACACACTCGGTACCATCACAGTAAATATTCCACCCGCGAGCGGCGCTTTTACGGGTGAACCATCGGCAGTAGAGGTTATCCTGACCGAGACGCGGCCGCGGTTGTTCTCGGCAATATTCTCCGACACGCCTGTCGTTATCGCGGCGCGGGCCGTGGCAGCAGCGAACGGCCTTGTCCAGCCCGCCTGCATCCTTGCACTGTCAACGACAGCCTCCCCGGCGCTCACCGTCACCGGCAGCACGAATATAAAACTGACCGACTGCGCGGTAGCTTCCAATTCCACCGCGGATGACTCATTCAAAATGTCAGGATTGGGCAGCTATCTTGAGACAGATTGTGTTGCGACCGTCGGCGGTGCGGAAACAACGTCGAACCTGACGCTGGTTAATTGCGATTCGCCAACAACCCTTCCACATCCTGGCGTCCAGGACCCGTATTGGTGGATCCCAGAACCAACGGGCATTGATTGCCAGACAATGTATCCCGGCAAAAACACCAAAGTTGGCAAACCAAACCAGACCACCACTGTAACTGCGACCGATCCCTGGGACATTTCCGAAGATCCGCCTTTGGAGGTCAAGGTCATGCGGTTCTGCAACGGTCTGGACGTTAAAGGAGACGTCACTTTCGACCCCGGTGTTTACATCATCGAGAATGGTAATTTCACTGTCAGCGGCACGACCACGCCCAAGATCAGCGGTGAAGGCGTCACATTCTATTTCACAAATGGTGGGGCAGCGAAAATCGCCGCGAACGCTCAATTGGACCTTAAGGCTCCCGAAGAAGGGGATGGGCCGTACGCTGGCATCCTATTCTTTGGCGGTCACGATGACACTGACGCACATATTATCCAAGGTAATTCGCTGTCTACATTGACCGGTGCGATTTACATGCCTGCATCTGAGGTCACGTTTAGCGGTAATTCAGATAGCGGAAGCGGCTGCACGCAGGTCATTGCGAACACGATAATATTGACTGGAAACTCGGATTTGGCAATCGACTGCTCCGACGCTGGAACCCAGGAGATCAATATTGGACAACTCATCTCAGTCGTAGAGTGATCGTGGTAGCTCGGTTGGACCCTTGAAGGAATGCCATCATCGGTACTGTCACGTGGCTTCGCCAAAAATAGTGTTTCCGCCGCTTAGAATCGCCCAAATTTATATAGCGTCACAAATGAAGCGATTCGTGGTTCAAGCACCGTGAAACAACTGATGTAGACAGATTCAGAGGTCCCAGCGTTGGAGCAGCACATCGAGGGCCATAGAATCGATATTTTTCAAGTTATTTATAAGCATCTGTATTTAAAGTGAAAATTTTTATATCGAAGCTTTTATTGTTTACATTATGAGAACAATACGCGGCCTCAGGTTTGAATAGTTCTCACCATCTGCTGTAGATTTTTTTAGGCGACATTTCGCTTAAACCGTGTAAGGTGAAAGAAAATAAGCTTAAAAAACGACTACTTGAGGATTATTCTGGGCGGTTAAACCATCTTTTTAAGGCTTTAATCATGTCTATTTCTGTTGCAAAAAATTCATTAGGATACCCTAGCTCATCAACCTCCCCCGCGAACGATCCGCGACAAAATAGTCGTGAACAAGCTGAATCCGATCAAGTGCAAACCAAGGCACAGGTTAAAATTGCATTGATTGCGGACGATGATGAATTTTTCCGCATGGCGATCAGAGTAATTCTGATCGAGAAACTCGGCTTTTCCGAGGTGATTGAGGCTGCATGTCTGGATAGTGCTATCGAAAGCCTATCTTTTCGTGACGATATCTCGCTGGCGCTTTTCGACCTTGCAATGCCAGGAATGAAGAGTGCGGCGAGCCTCCGAGCCGTCCGCGAAAACTTTGCGGACTTAAAGGTCGCGGTTGTTTCTGGGTCGCGACGACGCGAGGACGTTCTGCTTGCGCTGACGAGTGGCATGAATGGATACGTACCGAAATCCCTCGGAGCTGCTAACATTCGAGATGCGCTTGCGCTCGTCATTGATGGCCTGATCTACGTACCTCATCTAATTACTGATCTTCATGAAGAAGATCGGTGTCAGGCCGTCGACGAGACGCAAGCTATAATTGAGAACTTGACCCCTCGGCAAAAAGACGTGCTCGGCCTGCTGATAGAGGCTAAGTCGAACAAGGAGATAGCCCGAATTCTCGATCTTTCCGAAGGCACCATAAAGGTGCACTTGTCGGCCTTGTTCCGCATTCTTGGTACGAACAGCCGCTCGGCCGCAGCAATTATAGGTGCGAAGGCTCTTGCGGGGTAATATGACGTCGTCTCCCATCAAGTCCATGTTGCCGAACCTAAGTGGCTCGCGCCACAGTAGGCAATTCATTCTGTTTTTCGCAGTTTTGCCACTGTCGATGATCTTGCTTACCTTCATTTTGGATACCAAGGCAAATTATGACAGGTTGGATAACGCAACCAGCCGCGTCGTTTCGTTTGAGGATAGGCTCAAGACTCGTGACATAAGCTGGGCGATCCTCGATGCGGTACAGCGAGCAGAACTCGCGCAATTGGGATACGCTTTTACAGGCCAGTTAGATCTTATTACCCGCCGTGATGCTGCTATTCTCAAACTGCCAGATCTCCTCGAAACGCTCGGTTCACTAACTGTCGGCACTGCGTACCAGCCGCGGGGAGCGAAACTCGCCGAGCAGGTCCGCAAACAGCTCGCTACCTATGCAATTCTTGATGGTGATGTCAGCGCCGATCGGTCAGGCCTTCTCGCGCAGATTGCCGAGAGTGCGAATGTCGTAATTGCGGCCGAGACGTCCGAGATTGGCAACTACCTCGAACAAGAGCGCGAACTTAGTGTTGCTTGGGAGGGATCGATTGTCAGGCTTTTGACACTTCTGGCGTTCCTTGTGATTTGGGGATGTTTAGCCGTTTGGGCCTATGTTTCGCGAAATCGGCGCGACTTGCGCGAGCTCAGGAATGCTTGCAAGACCGCCAAAAAAGCAGTTTTTAGCGCTGAAGAGGCAAGCCGTGCTAAGACCGAGTTCCTTGCCTCGATGAGCCATGAGATCCGCACCCCGCTGAACGGTATCCTTGGTTATTCGGAACTGCTCAGCGAAACCCGGCTCAACGAGGATCAGAGGCACTATCTCGAAAGGGTACAATTTGCCGGCGCCGCCGTGCTTTCGACCGTGAATGAGATCCTTGACCTTTCGAAGATCGAGGCTGGACGTTTGACATTTCGGCCGAAGCCCTTCTCCCTTGTTCCAATGATCGATAATACGATCTCGATAGTAGCAAACCAAGTAACGAAAAAGGGACTGAAACTTGATGTCGATTTTGCTCCCGGCCTGCCGGAGGAGGTCGTCGGAGATGAGGGCTGCATTCGTCAGATACTCCTCAATTTTCTCAATAACGCTTGCAAGTTCACCGAGCAGGGACGCATCCATTTAACTGTTGACAGGGCCGACCGCATATCTGGGCCGTGCATCCGCTTTACCGTCTGTGACACAGGAATTGGTATGGATGAGGCCGACGTTGAGCGGATTTTCGATCGGTTTTATCAAGTCGAGCAAACGCCGTTGTCGTGCTTCGGCGGCGCCGGGCTCGGACTTGCGATCTCGAAGCGCCTCGCTGGAAACATGGGTGGCGAGATCGGAGTGCATAGCCGGAAAAGGGAGGGAACGACGTTCTGGTTCACAATCCCATTCATAGCGCCAGTCGCGCGCACGCGCCAAACCCGGATGATACCGGTCCAGTCGCCCAAAAGCGCTGCATTGCAATGCCGCATTCTTCTCGTAGATGACCTTGAGCATAACCGCGATCTCGCTTTCACGGTTCTTTCCAAGTCTGGCCACCAAGTGGATGTTGCCGAAAACGGTGCCGAGGCAGTAAAAATGGTGCAAACCGGCGCTTACGATTTGGTTCTCATGGACATCCAAATGCCGGTGATGGATGGCTTGACCGCTACTGCCAAGATCCGAGATCTCGACCATCCAGCTGCCCATGTGCCAATCATTGCCATGACAGCAAACGTTTTACCTTACCAAATCAAGATGTTTGGTGAGAGCGGTATGAATGGATATGTATCGAAGCCTTTTCGGAAGAATGAGTTGCTGGAAAAGGTGGCCGATTGCTTTAATCGTTCGGGTGTCACTGCCCAATCTGCCGATCCAAGGCCGGAGCGTCCTGAATTAGAAAAGCACGAATCAATCCGCGAACTTCTAGGCGAGGAGAAAGTCGTTTCGGCGACCAACGAGCTTCGTCGCCGAATTGGAGGGACATTCGCCGCGCCACCGGCGGAGCTCGACCGGCTTGAGCTGGCCCGCCGTTCGCACGATGTGATCTCGCTGTCGGGCATACTGGGCTTCCCTGATCTTGCCGAGGCGTGTATCTCTCTAGAAGAAGCCTGTCGCGGGAATACTGATATTTCTGGAGCTTTCGATGTCGCAAAAATCGCTGCAAATGCGGCGCTAGATAGGGTAGCTGTCTAGACTAAATTCAGTTTCCGCGGTCTTTCTATGAATATCAGATTAGTACACTCTGAGTCCCACATAAGCCGAATTTGATGTCTTGACGGCTAGGTTTGGAACGATTCAGCTATGTCTGTGATCCACCTTAGCAGGTCTGCAAAGTGGGTAGTTAACTAGAACCACCTCTTATCACCGCGCCAAGAATATATCGGACTGTCTGGGACACCATGCTGCTTTGACACGATTAGAACGGTTACTCCCACGCCATAGCTCTCGGCAACAAAATGTCTTTTGAACACATCCGTGTATTTGGAACCCCGGACTCTTCGCTTCTTGCTCACAGCCCCCCCCTGCCATCGCGCTGATAAATCGCCGGCCTCACGCAATAAGTGACAGGTCAATCAGCCCAAAATAGAGGGGGTTCCCTTTGTGCTTACAGTCAGGCTGCCTTGCTAGAACCCGCCGCGATAGCATTTTTGGATCGGCTCTATGATGCGGCAGATCATTTAAATAAAACGCCGTAGCTGGACGAAAGCCATAGCCAAGGCTTCAGGGGCTGACCTTTCAAATCCGGACTTTGGCGTATTTGGTCCAATACCATGAAAAACTTTCACGGGCATTGGTCGCCGTTTCCCTGTCAGGGTGCCCTGCCCGCAGCCTTAGGCCTCTTTCTGGAACAGCGCCTCAGGCGGAACACGCAGCGCGAGCGCGATCTTCAAAATGGCCTTCAGCGCGGGATTGCGTTCGCCGCGCTCGATTCCCCCGATGTAG
>Ga0222707_1000058_pt1 | contig 57761 bp, 61 predicted proteins | sample AntAcemetage1574_FD_179831 | JGI IMG/M metagenome (GOLD analysis project Ga0222707, IMG submission 179831) | Saline water microbial communities from Ace Lake, Antarctica - #1574 | ecosystem: Environmental > Aquatic > Non-marine Saline and Alkaline > Saline | place: Antarctica: Ace Lake...
GCCTTTTCGGTCATGTTGACGGCGGGTGAGTTCGGTCCAGGCCATTGGGGTCTCCGTTCAGCTGCACAACCGAACAGAATCACAACCTGCTGAACTCACTCAACTAGTTTTAAATCGGGCTCTTAGGGAAAGCGCGGTAAAAAGTGACAGGATTTCGACCGATGCCGCAGCCGTTCAATATCATGATAGTGGGTCAGGCCGGGCGGCTGCAATACGAGGCATTGGTCTTTGTGGCCAGTCTGCGCGCCCATGCGCCGGGGTTTGCAGGGCGGATGATCGTGGCGGAACCGCAGCCGGGACCTTTGTGGCAGGATGATCCGCGCATGACCCCCGACATCACGGCGGCGCTGGTGGAATTGGGGGCAGAGGTGATCCCTTTCACCGCGCGCCATTTCGGGCAAAGCTATCCGCATGGCAACAAGATCGAAGGCTTGCAGACCCTGCCCGCGGACGAAGCTTTCGTGTTTTTCGACAGCGACACGCTGATCACCGGCGATATCAGCATGGTGCCGTTCGATTTCACGCGCCCTGCCGCTTCGATGAACCGGACGGGGACATGGCCTGTCGAAGATTTATATTGGCCGGGCTATACCGCGATCTGGAAATCGCTTTATGACAAATTCGGGCTGGATTTCGCGTCGTAACTGGACCTGTCGCATCCGGATGAATTCTGGCAACGTTATCTTTATTTCAACGCAGGCTGGTTTTTCGGGGCCGATCCTGCGCAATTCGGCGCGCTGTTCACCGAATACGCCGTGGCGATCCGCGATGCACCGCCACCCGAACTGGTGATCCAGCCGCTTGATCCCTGGCTCGATCAGGTGGCCTTGCCGCTGGTCATCCATGCCTTGGGGGGCGGCAGGCCGGATGCGGCGCTGGCGGGGCTGGACGGTGATCTGACCTGCCATTACCGGCTGTTGCCGCTGCTTTACGCGCGCGGCAGCGATGCTCAGATCGCGGCATTGGAACAGGTCTGCGCGCCCAACAAGATCAAGAAACACCTGCGCCAGCATGTGCCGTTCAAGCGGATGGTCTATCAGGGGCAAGGGCAAAAGGTATGCGCCCTGTTCGACAGGGCCAACCTGCCCCGCCATGAACGCGCGATCCGCAACCAGATCAGGGCGGCGGGATACTGGATGCGCTAGGCGGGTCGCTGCCTGCGTCACGTCACCCCAATGGCCACTGGGGCCACAATGTCATTCGCGCGCAATCAGGCAAGTGTCATGGTTTGTGGCGACAGCCCCGCCGCTCAGGCCGCGAAAACACCGCTTTCGGCGGCAAACCCCTTGATCTCGATCGGGTTGCCAGAGGGGTCGCGGAAAAACATCGTCCATTGTTCGCCCGGCTCGCCCTTGAACCGCACCGAAGGGGCAAGGATGAAATCGGTCTGCCGGTCTTCCAGACGGCCGGCAAGCCGGGTCCAGTCATCCAGCGGCAGCACCACACCGAAATGCGGCATCGGCACCATGTGATCGCCCACCTTGCCGGTCGGCGCATTGGCAAAGGGTTCGCCCAGATGCAGGCTCAACTGATGGCCGAAAAAGTCGAAATCGACCCAGGTGTCGGTGGACCGGCCTTCAACGGCCCCCAGCGCGCCGGTATAAAACGCGCGGGCCTCGTCCAGATCGGTGACGTGATAGGCGAAATGGAATGGCACGGGCATGGGCGGCTCCTTGGGTTCTGCACGCCAATTTACACAGTCTGTGCTGCGAAGTCCAAGCCGGAAGTGTCCTTTCGCCGCACAAGTCTTTTCGCGCGGCGCGCTGTTGTTTGCCCACCACTTTGGCCCTACACCTTTGGCAGCTCATTCAAAGGGAGAGAGATGATGACAGACGCCCCCAGCTACGGTTTCGATACATTGCAAGTTCACGCAGGCGCGCGCCCTGATCCCGCGACCGGCGCGCGGCAGGTGCCGATCTACCAGACCACCGCCTATGTGTTCCGCGATGCCGAACACGCCGCAGCACTCTTTAACCTGCAAGAGGTCGGCTATATCTATTCGCGCCTGACCAACCCCACGGTCGCGGCCTTGCAAGAACGGATCGCCACGCTCGAAGGTGGCGTTGGCGGTGTGTGCTGTTCGTCGGGTCATGCGGCCCAGATCATGGCGCTGTTTCCGCTGATGCAGCCGGGGCGCAATATCGTGGCGTCGAGCCGGCTTTATGGCGGCACGGTCACCCAGTTCAGCCAGACGATCAAGCGTTTCGGCTGGTCGGCCAGATTCGTCGATTTCGACGATCACGCCGCTGTCGCCGCCGCCATCGACGATGACACCCGCGCGGTGTTTTGCGAAGCCATCGCCAACCCCGGCGGGCATATCACCGATCTGGACGCGATTTCGGCGATCTCGGATGCGGCGGGCATTCCGCTGATCGTGGATAACACCACGGCGACACCCTATCTGTGCCGCCCGATCGAACATGGCGCGACACTGGTCGTCCATTCCACCACGAAATACCTGACCGGCAATGGTACCGTCACGGGTGGTTGCGTTGTGGACAGCGGCAAATTCGACTGGCGCGCCAATGACAAATTCCCGTCCCTGTCGCAGCCCGAACCCGCCTATCACGGGCTGACATTCGCGGAAACCTTTGGCCCGCTGGCATTCACCTTTCACGGCATTGCCATCGGGTTGCGCGATCTGGGCATGACGATGAACCCGCAGGCCGCGCATTACACGCTGATGGGAATCGAGACGCTGTCGCTGCGGATGGACCGACATGTGCAGAACGCGCAGACCATCGCCAAATGGCTGCAAGATGATCCGCGCATTGATTATGTGACCTATGCGGGGCTGGACAGTTCCCCCTATGCGCATCTGGTGCCCAAGATCTGCCCCAAAGGGGCCGGTGCCTTGTTCACCATCGCGGTCAAGGGTGGCTATGACGCCTGCGTCAAACTGGTCGATAGCTTGGAAATATTCAGCCATGTGGCGAACCTTGGCGATACACGCTCGCTGGTGATCCATTCGGCCAGCACGACGCACCGGCAGCTGACGCCAGAGCAGCAAAAGGCCGCAGGGGCAGGCCCGAACATCGTACGCTTGTCCATCGGGATCGAGGATGCCCGCGACCTGATCGCCGATCTGGATCAGGCGCTGGCCAAGGCTGTCGGCTAAGCCTGTCGCAACAGGATCTGCCCGCCCTTGCCCTTGGCTTGGGCGGGTTTTTGCTTTAGGATTTGGGGATCTGCGCAATAGCGTTCAGATGCGGCCTTCAACCTGCTAGACGCGGTACATGACACCCGATTTCGCCCTTTCGCTTTCGCATGCAGGCATTGATCTGCTGCAACGTACCGACACAGGATGGCGTCGTGTTGGGACGGCATCGCTGTCGTCGCGCGACATCGCGGCAGACTTGGCCGATCTGCGCGCCAAAGGGCAGGCGCTGGCACCTGACGGATTTTGCACCAAGCTTGTGATCCCGATGGAGCAGGTCAAATACCTTGCACTGGACACCGCGCAGACCACGCTGGCCGATATCACGCGGGCGCTGGACGGGACCACGCCCTATGCGCTGGACGCATTGGCGATTGATTTCGAACGCAGCAACGGGCGCACCCATATTGCCGCCGTCGCCCAAGACACCCTGCGCGAGGCCGAAGATTTCGCCGCGGCGCATGGGTTCAACCCCGTCGCCTTTGTCGCGGTGCCGGACCCTGACACTTTTGCGCAGGAAATCTTTTTTGGGCCCACCACGATGGCCGCCCGCGCTCTTGGCCCCGGTGTGACCGTGACCCGCGACAGCCTACCGGTCAGGTTGATCGGCACGCGGATCAAGGCGTATCTGCTAGAGCCGCATACAGCAGTCATTCCCTCTGCCGCGGCGTCTGACCCAGCCCAAGCGCCGTCGCTTGACCAGATCATCAGCGAATACGACCCGCAAGACAGACCCGCAGCTGTGGTGCCTGCACCGCCGCGCGTGGTTCTGTCTGCCGCAGTGCCCGCCGCACCGGACCATCTGGACCGGATCATCGGCGGCTATCACGCCCCCGCAATCCAGACCGAAGTCCCGATGATCGCCGTGCCTGCGCCCGGATCAATGCGGGCCGTGGTGCTAGGCGGGGTTATGGCGACAGTGTCAACGACGGCTTTGCGCTGGCCCACCTATCGGGTGGCGGGCGCGGCTGCGGCCAGCCTTGCCGCCTTGGGCATGATCTGGTGGTTGCAATCAGGCCCCGTGCCCGTTGACGCCGTACCCGTTGACGTACCCGTCACGGTCGCCGCACAATCTCAGATCAGCCCCAAAGCGGCGCAGCTCGACATCGCGATCGCGCCACCGGATCAGCAGGCTTTGGCACAAAGGCTGCCCGACGCTGACACCGCATTTGCCACCAGCCCGCCACCTTTGCCTTTGACGCCTGACGCGGCTGACAGCCCCGGCGGCGCGCCGCAACCCCCACCTGCGCGGGTCATGGCAACAACGCATGTCCTGAGCGCGGATCAGGCGCAAACCGCCTATGCCGCGACAGGCGTCTGGCAGCGGCCACCGCGTTTTGTCGATCGGCCCTCTGCCGCCACGACCGAGGACGTCACTTGGCCAGCCATCACAGCTGCCCCCGCCTCAGTGGCTGCGCCCCGCTTGGCTGATATTGAAACGCTGACAACCGATCTTGCCTTTGTGCCACCTGCGATCCCGCCTGCGGCTGATACTTTTTTTGACATTGACGAAGACGGCTTTGTGCGCGCAACCCCCGAAGGTACGCTGACGCCCCAAGGTATCGTCGTTTACGCTGGGCTACCGGACGTGCCGTTCCGCGTGCGGCCCGCCCTGCCCCCCAATACGGACGCCGCACAGGCCGATACCAGTGTCGCGGACATTCTGGTTGATATTGTCGTCATCCCTGGCCCGCCGCCAATTGTGCCACCCGTGCGCCCTGCGGCTGTCGAAGACAGGACAGCGGGCGGGGTGTCGTTGGCGGGATTGCAACCAGGTGCCACCGGACAGGATGCGATCGACGATCTGGCACCCCCCCCCGGTGCGATCCGCCCACGGGCGCGCCCCGCCTTGCCTGCGTCCGTTACGGCGGCCAGCGAGATTGAGGCCGTTCTTGGCGGTATCGCGCTGGCGACGCCGAACCCGAGCGCCACCGGATCGGCCTTTGCAGTGACACGTTCACTGCGTCCGACCAGCAGGCCCAGCAATTTCGACCGCGTCGTCGCCGCGGCCCGCAGCCGCCAACAGCCCGCCGCAGCGCCATCGCCCGGTGCAATCGCCGCAGCACCTGCGCCACCGGTACAGGCCGCAGCCCCCGTCGCGCCGCAGAATTACGAACCCGTGCCGGGCGGCGTTGCCCGCGCCGCCACGCAGGACAGCGCGATCCGGCTGCGCGACATCAACCTGATCGGCGTCTACGGGCAACCCAGTGCGCGGCGCGCACTTGTCCGGCTGGGCAACGGTCAATTTGTCCGCGTGCAGGTCGGCAGCGACCTAGACGGCGGGCAAGTGACCGCCATCGGTGAAAACGCGCTGAACTATGTCAAGCGCGGCACCACCTATGCGCTGCAGATCCCGCAGGGGTAAGCAGCGTCAAGACCTGCTATTGTTTTGCGCCTTTGAACGCCGGTCAGGCGTCGCTGACACCGGCCTCGGCGAAAGTGGCCATGCCGGAATGGCAGGCGATGGCCCCTTGCAGGATGGTAATGGCAAGCGCCGCGCCCGAGCCTTCGCCCAGCCGCAGGCCCAGCGACAACAGGGGCTGTTTGCCCAAGGCATCCAGCAGGGTCTGATGCGCGCCCTCAAGGCTGAGATGGCCCGCGACGGTGTGATCCAGACCGGCGGGATGCAGTTTGTGCAGCACGCCCGCCGCCGCCGAGCAGATGAAACCGTCCAAGATCACCGGAATCCGGTGCGCCCGTGCTGCGGCCATTGCACCGGCCATCGCTGCAATCTCGCGCCCGCCAAGGCAACGCAAAGCCTCCAGCGGGTCAGTCACGTCATGCAGGGCCAGCCCCGCATCCACAGCTGCCACCTTGCGCGCAAGGCCCGCATCATCGACGCCGGTGCCGCGCCCGGCCCAATCAGCGCCTGTGCCGCCAAACAGCGCCGCGGCAAGGGCTGCCGCCGACGTGGTGTTGCCGATCCCCATTTCGCCGGTGACCAGCAGGTCGGCGTCAGGATCGACCGCGGTCCAGCCGGTTTGCAAGGCGCTGACCAGGTCACCTTCCGTCATCGCGGGGGCCTGGGTGAAATCGGCCGTGGGGGTGTCGAGCGATAATGCATGCACATCCATCCGCGCGCCTGCCGCCTTGGACAGCTGGTTGATCGCCGCCCCGCCATGGTCGAAATTGGCGACCATCTGCGCCGTGACCTCGGGCGGAAAGGCCGACACGCCTTGTGCGCAAACGCCGTGATTGCCGGCAAAGATGATAACCTGTGGCGCGCGGATCACCGGGCGCGGATCATTGCGCCAGCCTGCGTACCAGATCGCCAGATCCTCCAACCGCCCCAAGGCGCCCTGCGGTTTGGTCAACTGGCCGTTGCGGTCGGTCGCACCGGCGATGGCACTGGCGTCAGGGGCGGTCAGATCGGAAAAGATCGCACGGAATTCGGCAAGAGTGGTGAAAGGGGCTGTCATCAGGTCCTCGTTGCGTAACATGTCCTGACTGTCTAACGATCAGGTCACAGATGAAAAGAGCCGCAAGGGGCAAACAATTGACCAATCCCGACAATCGTCTTTTTGCCGCCATCGACCTGCCTGCCGCATTGGGCCTTTTGACGCGGCTGCCGGTGCCCGTGGATGGGGCGGCAGCGACCGCGCGGGGCGCTGCGGCGGTCTGGGCCTATCCGCTGGCGGGCATGGTCGTGGGTGGGGTGCAGGCGCTGGTGATGGCGGTGCTGGTGTGGCTCGGTGTGCCGGCCTCGATCACGGCGGCGCTGGTGCTGGCGTTGGCGGTCAGCATGACGGGGGCGATGCATGAGGATGGTCTGGCCGACAGCGTCGATGGTCTGTGGGGCGGCTGGGACAAGATGCGCAGGCTGGCGATCATGAAGGACAGCCATATCGGCACCTATGGCGTGATCGCGCTGGTCCTGACGCTGATGCTGCGCTGGGCGGCGCTGGGGATGATTGCGGGCACGGGGGGCTTTGCGCTGGCGCTGGTCGTGGTTGCAGCACTCAGCCGTGCGGCCATGGTGGGCGTCATGGCCGCCCTGCCCCATACCCGCGAAGACGGGCTGAGCCGCGCCGTCGGGCGACCTGCACCGCGTGTGGCTTGGGTCGCTGTGGGCATCGGCGCGGGGCTGGCGTTCGTGACGGGGTATCTGGGGCTGTTGATGGTGGCGGCGACGGTTGCCGTGCTCTGGGCAATGATCGCGCGGGCCAAGATCGGCGGACAAACAGGTGATATTCTGGGCGCAACCCAGCAATGGGTCGAGGTCGCCTTGCTGATCGCAGTCGTCGCGGCGCTGGATTAGTCCGGCAGCAGGTCGCACCGCAGCGCCATGGCGAAACTATCCGCGCCATCATGCCGCCCGATGTCGGTCTGCTGCAGGCGCCCGTCGTGCAACCGCGTGGCGATGATCCGTGACCAGTCGGCATTCGCGGTGATGATGTCCGGCCCTTGCCCGCAATCGCGGATGCCACCGGCGATGTCGGTCTGTCCGATCCGGTGATTGGTCAGCCCGGGGGAACGGGCGATTTCGCGCAAGGACCACACATCAGCCGCCTGACTGATCCGCACCACGACCAGTTCGCGCGCCAGATGCGGGCGGTCGATATAGGCAATCTCGATCGCGCCGTCGCCGTCCAGATCGGCAGCACCCGCCACGGCCAGCCAACGAAACCGTGTGCCGATATGTGGCCCCGCGACAAGCGGCTGCAATGCGCCGTCGCGCAGACCCCAAATCGCCAGTTGCGCGCCAAAGGTCTCGTGGCTTAGCACCACCACCACCTCTGCCGCGCCATCGCCGTTCAGATCAACCACGCGGGGGTTGGTATCTTCGAACACCATCGGCGCGGGCCAGCGCGCGGCCAGTTGCCTGCCATCCGCCAAAGTGACCGAAAGCGTGTCATGTTCACTGGGCGTGCCAAGCACGCCATGCGGATAGCGGTCGGTCGGGCCGGTCAGCCGCGCATCCGTGATCGTCTGCGCCTGCGCCAAGGCCGGAAAAACCGCCAAGGCCAGCAAGCACAGCCGCATCAGATCTGCTTTTCGGGCATCTGCACCCGCAGGCCATCCAGCGCATCGCTGACCTTGAGCTGGCAGGTCAGGCGTGATTTGACAGGGTCGGGCTTAAAGGCGAAATCGAGCATGTCGTCTTCCATCGCGTCTTTTGCGGGCAGTTTGTCCACCCAGGCGTCATCGACATAGACATGGCAGGTCGAACAGGCACAGGCGCCACCGCAATCGGCCTCGATCCCGGGGATGCCGTTGTCGCGCGCGCCTTCCATGACGGTCAGGCCATTGGCCACATCGACCACATGTTCCTTGCCGCCATGTTCGACATAAGTGATTTTCGCCATTGTCTTGGGTCCTTTGTAGAAGTGATGCGTCGCGCCATTCCTAAATGACCCGTTGGGCCGGTGCCAGCGCAAATTCGCCCGATGCACAAAGGGCGGCCCATCAGGACCGCCCTTTGTCGCAAGCAATCGGGCTGGTTATTCCTGATCCAGCACCAGCGCCACGAAACGGGGATCGCCGCCGCGCCGGACCAGCATCAGGATCGATGTGCGCCCTGCTTCGGTTGCAAGGTCGATCTGTGCGCGCAGCTCGTCCATCGTGCCGACCGGCTGGCGCGAGGCTTCGGTGATCACATCACCTTCGATCAACCCTTTGGACGCGGCATCTGAATCAGGCGCGATAGCGGTGATAACAAGGCCCTGATCGACGTTCAGCGAAAATTGTTCCACCAGTTCGGGGCTGACAGTTTCCAGCGTCAAACCGAGCAAGGTGTCGGGTTCGGCAGCTGGTGCCTCTGGTGCGGCGGCGGGAAACGCCACGGCCTCGGATGTTTCGCGCCGGCCGAGCACAACGGTCAGCTGTGCCATTTCGCCATCGCGCAGCACCTGCACGGGGACTTCTTTGCCCACGGGCGAATTGCCGACGATGCGCACCAGTTCGCGGGTATCCGCAATCTCGACCCCGTCAAAGATCAAGATCACATCGCCTGACAGCATGCCGGATTCCTCTGCGGGTCCGGCGGGAACATCCGTCACCAGCGCGCCGCGCGCATCGTCCAGCCCGTCGATCGCCGACACCATGTCAGGTGTCACATCCTGAATCCGTACACCCAGCCAGCCACGGCGGGTTTCGCCGAATTCGATCAGCTGATCGACGACATTCACCACAACGCCGGACGACATGGCAAAACCGATCCCGATAGACCCGCCCGTGGGCGACAGGATCGCCGTGTTCACGCCGATGACCTGACCGTCCATGTTGAACAATGGACCCCCCGAATTGCCACGGTTGATCGCGGCATCGGTCTGGATGTAATCGTCATAGGTGCCAGACAGCGCGCGGTTGCGGGCCGAGACGATCCCGACAGAGACCGAAAAGCCCTGTCCCAGCGGGTTGCCCATCGCCATCACCCAGTCACCGACGCGCGCGCCTTCGGCATTGCTGTCGCCAAAGGCCACGAACGGCAGGTCGGTTGCATCCACTTTCAGCACCGCGATATCGGTGTTGGGGTCGGTGCCGATCAATTCGGCCGGCAATTCGACACCGGAATAGAATTCGATCAGGATCTCATCCGCGCCTTCGATAACGTGGTTATTGGTGACGATGAAACCATCCGACGAAATCACAAAGCCCGATCCCAAAGCCGACGACCGCTGCGGCCCACCGCGCGGACCGTTGTTAAAGAAATCCTCGAACGGTGATCCTTCGGGGACGACGCCGCGCGGCATGGTGCGTTCGGCGATCGTCGTGCTGGTCGTGATATTCACCACCGAGGGGCTGACCAGTTCGGCCAGATCGGCAAAGCTGGGCGGACGGTCCTGCGCAAAGGCGGCCGCGGCCTGCATGACAAGGAACGACACAGCCAGCAGGATCGCGCTGGCGCATGCAATTAGCATGCGGCGCATCTGGGAAGGGTCTGTTTGGATAACGACTGCCTTTGCGTTCACGGATCATCTCCTCAAGGATGGGCGGGACCATTGTCCTGCAATAAAGCTAAGATCAAGTTAGAGCATCGGCTGCGCAGGACAATCCCCCTCACCGGCAAGTGATCCAATGCAAAAGGCCGACCACAAGGGCCGGCCTTTGCAATGCTGCACGGGTGCAGCGGATCAGCGCAGGGCTGCTTCATCCTCGACCGATGGCAGGCTCTGCACGGCAGCCCCTGCATCGCCATTACCAGTAGAGCGCAGCGAATCCGCCCCTTGGGCCGAGCGCAGGTAGTTGAAGAACTCACTTTCCGGCGACATCACCATCATCGTGTTCCCACCCTGCAAAGCCCGCTGATAGGCGGTCATCGACCGGTAGAATTCAAAGAATTCCGGGTCCGCACCAAAGGCCGTCGCAAAGATTTCGTTGCGCAAAGCGTCGGCCTCACCCTGAATGACCTGGGCTTCGCGTTCGGCTTCGGACACCAGTTCGATCACGGTCCGGTCGGCCTGTGCCTGAATCCGCTGGGCGGCTTCACGGCCACGGGCGATTTCATCGGCAGCTTCGCGTTCGCGTTCGGCCTTCATCCGCTCGTAGGTGGCGTTGAGGTTGGCCTCTGGCAGGTCGGTCCGTTTCAGGCGCACGTCCAGCACCTGAAGCCCCAGGGCTTGCGCTTGCGTGATCGCACCGTTGCGGATGCGCAGCATCAATGCAGCCCGGTCGATGGACAAGATGTCATTGGACGACACCGAACCCAAAACTTCGCGGGTTTCAGCGCGCAGGATACTGTCCAGACGCTGCGACGCTGCCGCAAGTCCCCCGACACCGACAGCGCGGCGGAATTGTTCCACATCCGAGATACGGAACCGCGCAAAGGCGTCCACGACCAGACGACGATCATCCGCAGGGGTGACTTCGATCGGGTCCAGATCGCGGCTTAGGATCCGGTCATCGTATTTCACGACTTCCTGAATCAGCGGGATCTTGAACCCCAAACCGGGTTCTTCCTTGACGCTGACGATCTGGCCGAACTGGAGAACCAGCGCCTTTTCGCGTTCGTCCACGATGAACACCGACGACAGGGCCACGCCGATGATGACCACCAATGCGGGAATGAGAAGTGCTGTTTTCCGCATCAGTTGTTACCTCCTGTCGCAGCGGGCGCGCGCCGCATTTCGTTCAGCGGCAGATAAGGCACGACGCCTTGGCTGCCGGCGGCGTTTTCATCCATCATGATGATATCGACATCGCTCAGAACGCCTTCGAGCGTTTCCAGATAGATCCGCTTGCGCGTCACATCGGGCGCCTGGACATATTCTGCCAGAATGGCCGAGAACCGGCTGGCCTCACCCAAAGCTTCGTTCACGACGCGGGCGCGATACCCTTCGGCCTGTTCCAGAACCTGTGCCGACTGACCGCGCGCTTCGGCGACAACGCGGTTGGCATAGGCGTCAGCCACGTTCTGCAGACGGTCGCGTTCCTGACGGGCATCCTGCACCTGCCGGAAGGCCGCGATCACGGGCTCTGGCGGGTCGGCCTTGTCAAAGTTGACACGGATCACATTCACGCCTGAATCAAAACTATCGAGCGACGCTTGAATGGCTTCGCGCAGGCTGTCTGCAATCGCGCCACGATCACGGTTCAAAATTGGTGCCAGTTCCGATTGCGAAATGATTTCACGCATCGCAGATTCCGACACAGCCGCAATCGTCTGGGGCGGATCGGTCAGGCTGAACAGGTAAAGCTGCGGATCGATGATGTTCCACACGATCTGGAAATCGATATCAACGATGTTTTCGTCGCCGGTCAGCATCAGGCCGGGATCACGGCGGGTCGCACTTGCGCCGACGTCGATCGTACGTTCGGTCGACACAGCCAGCACCTCGCGGGTGACGACGGGCCAAGGGGCAAAGTTCAAACCGGGTTCACCGGTCTTGTAGTAGCTGCCCAGAAACAATTCGACGGACCGTTCTTCGGGCCGGACCGTGTAGAAAGAGGCAAAAAGCCACAGGGCCACCAGCGCCAGTATACCAAGGCCCACGGTGCCGCGTGTCAGTTGCGGCCCCTGGCCGCCACCTTCGCCACCCGGACCACGCGATCCGCCACGGCCGCCACCCATCAGGACGCGCAGCTGTTCGCGGCCCTTGTTCACCAGTTCATCAATTTCGGGGATGTTGGGACCGTCATTGCCGGGTCTGCGCCCACCGCCACGATTGCGGTCGTCGTCGCCGTTCCCGCCCTTGTTGCCGCCACCGCCCCACGGGCCACCAGAATTTCCTGCCATCGTTTCCCTATTCTTCCTTTCAACTTGCCCCGCGCGCGGGGTTCTTGTTCGACATGTGTGTCCTGACGCCGCAAATTCAAGCGCGGCGGACAGGATCCTTCATGGTGACCAGTTCTTCGGCGATGGTCGGATGAACCGCGACCGTGCGGTCAAAGTCCTCTTTTGTGGCGCCCATCTTGATCGCAATCGCAGCCAGCTGGATCATCTCGCCTGCGTGGTCTGCGACGATATGACAGCCCAGCACTTTGCGGGTGGCGCTGCTGACGACCAGCTTCATCATCACGCGGTCCGTGCGTCCCGCAAAGGCATGGTTCATCGGCTTGAACGAGGTGCAATAAATCTCGACCGGCTCGATGTCGCGGGCTGCTTCTTCGGTCAGGCCGATGGTGCCCATTTCGGGCTGGGTAAAGATCGCCGAAGGGATCAGATCGTGATCGACCTTGGTCGGATTGCCCTTGAACACGGTTTCGACGAAAGCCATGGCTTCGCGGATCGCCACCGGCGTCAGCTGCACGCGGTCGGTCACGTCACCGATCGCATAGATCGACGGCACGCCGGTCTGGCTATAATCATCGACCACGATTTCGCCGCGCCGCCCGATCTGCACGCCGGCCTCTGCCAGCCCGATGTTTTCGGTATGGGGCGCGCGGCCGGTGGCGAACATGACCTGATCAAAAATCGCCTCCTGACCATTGGTGGCCTTGACCCAGATCCCCTTGGCCGGTTCGCCGGACGGGGCCGAGACGGGCTTGCCCTGGTCGACCGGTGCGGACATGCCGTTATCTTGCAGGTCGTCGGCGGTGGCGGCGCGCATTTCGACGATATTAGTGCCCAGATGCAGATTCACACCTTTTTCGCGCATGCCTTCGGCGACCAGACCGCGGGCTTCGTCGTCGAAACCCCGCAGGATCTGCGCACCGCGATAGAATTGCGTCACCTTGACGCCCAGTCCGTTCAGGATGCCCGCAAATTCAGAGGCGATATAGCCGCCGCCGACGATCAGGATCGATTTTGGCAGTTCATCCAGCAAAAAGATATCATTCGAGGTGATCCCCAACGCGGCCCCCGGAATGTCGGGCACAACAGGGCGGCCGCCTGTGGCGATCAGGATATGTTTTGCCGTCACTGTCCGGCCGCTGGACAAGGCCACGGTATGCGCATCGCTGAGACTGGCGCGCGCATCGCAGATTTCGACGCCGGAATTGTCCAGCAGCTTGCGATAGATCCCTTCCAGCCGGTCAAGTTCCTTGTGCAGATGGCTGCGGAAACGCGGCCAGTCAAACGGGCCATCGGTCACATCCCAGCCATAGGCGCGGGCATCGTCGAACATTTCGGAATAGCCGGAGGCGAAGACCATCAGCTTTTTGGGCACGCAGCCGCGGATGACACAGGTGCCGCCCATGCGGAATTCCTCGGCCAGCGCCACTTTGGCACCGGTCGCGGCCGCCACACGCGCGGCCCGCACCCCGCCCGAGCCGCCGCCGATGACGAAAAGATCATAGTCAAAGTTCATATCTGGTCCTTGGGTCGGTGCAGGCGATTATTTCGCAAGATCTGCGAACAGATTAACATCGTCCTGCAGATCGAATTGCACAACATCATTGATGTCGTTGGTGATGTCACGGATTTCAACCTTGCCAGTGCCGTGACCCACGATCACGACATCGCAAATGTCGATAAACAAACCGTTTTCCACCACACCGGGGATCTGGTTCAGCATCATCGCCAGATGGCGCGGATTGCCGATCCTTTTGAGATGCAGATCAAGGATGAAGTTGCCCTCATCCGTCACATAGGGTGCATCGCCCTGCATCCGCTGGATCACGTCACGGCCCAGCACATCGGCGTCGATCAGCAGTTCCTCGATCAGACCGCGGGTGATCTGCATGCCGAAGGGCAGCACCTCGACCGGCAAGGGAAAGGCCCCCAGCGTCGCCACCTTTTTGGAGGCATCGGCGATCACGATCATCCGGTCGCTGGCGGTGGCCACGATCTTTTCGCGCAGATGCGCGCCGCCGCCGCCTTTGATCAGGTTCAGGTCTGCGTCATATTCATCGGTCCCGTCGATGGTCAGGTCCAGCCATTTTGCCTGATCAAGGGTGATGATCTCGATCCCCGCCTCGCGCGCCAGTTCGGCAGTGCGGTTGGAGGTCGGCACGCCTTTGATCTGCAAACCGTGATCGCGCACCATCTCGCCCAGGCATTGCACCAGCCATGCTGCGGTTGATCCGGTTCCCAGACCGACCTTCATGCCCGACTGGACATACTGTGTCGCCTGTTTGGCGGCAACGAATTTGGCCGTATCCATAGGGGACAAGTCGATGGTCATGCGCGGGTCTCCGGTTTTGTTGCGCCGCTTATAGGCAGTTTGCCCACAAGGTGCGAGACCCAAATGCCCAGCTGACGCAACCCGCAGAGCGGCTGTCGCTTTTGAAGGATGGCCTGCACGGCAAAGCAAGTAGCAAGATCAGGCACCAGTAAGGACGCAGCCATGTTCCTGTCCGTCTTCGATATGTTCAAGGTCGGTATCGGCCCGTCATCATCCCATACCATCGGCCCGATGGTCGCCGCGGCGCGGTTTCTGGACCATCTGCGCGCCCTGCCCTTTGCGGTGGCGGGGCTGCGCGCGTCCTTGCATGGATCGCTGGCCTTTACCGGCATCGGCCATGCGACGGATCGCGCGGTGATCCTTGGGTTGGCCGGCATGCGCGCGGATGATTACGATGCAACGCGGGCCGAGGCCGAGCTTGCCCGCATCAAGGCCGACCGCACGATCGCCCCCGAGGGTCTGGGCCTGCTACGGTTCGATCCGTCAGCCGATCTGCTGTTTGATTACGGCCCCGCCCTGCCCGGCCATGCCAACGGGCTGGTCCTGTCAGGCACCGATGCCCAAGGCGACGTGATCACGCAGGTGACCTATTATTCCATCGGCGGCGGTTTTGTTCTGACGGCTGATGAACTGGCCGCAGGGCGCGCTGCCGACACCGGCCCCGCCGTCCCCTATCCGTTCCGCACCGCCGCCGAGATGTTGCAGATGGCCAGCGCCAGCGGCCTGAGCATCGCCGCGATGAAACGCGCCAATGAATTGACGCGCATGTCCGCCGCCGATCTGGACCGTGGCCTTGCGCGGATCTGGCAGGTGATGACCGCCTGCATCGACCGCGGGCTGGCGACCGATGGCATCCTGCCCGGCGGGCTGTTCGTGCGCAGACGCGCCAAGGGGATTTATGCCGCGCTGATGGCCGAACGTGGGCTGAACATGACGGCCCCCCATACGATCAACGATTACATGTCCACCTATGCCATGGCCGTGAACGAGGAAAACGCCGCCGGCGGGCAGGTCGTGACCGCGCCGACCAATGGCGCTGCCGGTGTCGTGCCTGCGACGATCCGCTATTGGCTGGACCATGTGCCGGGGGCCGCACCATCCCGCGTGGGTGATTTCCTGCTGACGGCGGCGGCAGTGGGCGGGTTGATCAAGACGAATGCCTCGATCTCGGGCGCGGAATGCGGTTGTCAGGCCGAGGTGGGCAGCGCCGCCGCCATGGCCGCTGCAGGGCTGGCCGCTGTACTGGGCGGGACGCCCGAACAGGTGGAGAACGCGGCTGAGATTGCGCTTGAACACCATCTTGGGATGACCTGCGATCCGGTCAAGGGGCTGGTGCAGGTGCCCTGCATCGAACGCAACGGGCTGGGCGCGATAAAGGCGGTGTCGGCGGCGTCACTGGCGCTGCGCGGCGATGGCCAGCATCTGGTCGCTCTCGATGTCGCAATCGAGACGATGCGCCAGACAGGCGCCGACATGTCCGAAAAATACAAGGAAACGGCATTGGGTGGGCTGGCCGTGAATGTCCCCAATTGCTAAGCATTGGGGAGGCGCGCCGCGCGGGGATATTTAGGCTCGGAAGATGATGTCGTTGTGCGGCTGATGCTGGCTGGACTGCGGCGGCGTTACCTTAACCGACGCGCCGCGCAGTGGTCACGGCCGCGCCCAGATAGGCCTGCGGCAGCGTGACCAGCAGCGGGCCTTGCGCGCTGATCCGCACTGGCCCCCCTGTCGCCATGTTCGACGCACTGTTGCGCCCCACCGGATGCAGCGCCCAATCGGTGAAAGGCCAGGCCAGCCCCGCCGCCGATGCGCGCACATCCCCCAGCGGCATCAGCGACACCCGCGTGCCTGCGGGCAGGTCCAGCAGGCTGTCGCCCTGTGGCGCCAAAAAGGACACATCGTCCGCATCCACCAGAAACACGCCCCTGTCAGGCATCCGTGCCATCACGTTCAGCACCGACAGCGCATGGTCCATCCGCCCGCCGGTAAAGCCCAGCGCGATGACAAAGGGTGCGGTCACGCGGGTCAGCGCCTTTTCGAAATCGGTCGTGTCCTGTTCGGGGATATGCCAAAGGCAACCGGCAAAGGCGGCGCGGGCCTGCGCTGAGACACTGTCCAGATCGCCAATCACCGCCATAGGGGCAATCCCGCCTGCCAGCAGGTGATCCGCCCCGCCATCAACGCCGACAAAGCCTGCCACATAAGGCGAAACGACGGCAAAGACCGCATCGGCCACCGGCGCGCCGCCGACAAGGCAGATCGCGCTGGTGCTGGAAACAATACTTGGATGCATCATATTATTCGCCCCAATTCACAAACATTCCCCAAAACGGTCATATTGTCCGCCTGAATGACGGACCAGTTTAAGCGTGGCAACCTTTCTGCCCGATTCCGTCAGATGGCGGCAGACCAACCACGAAAGACAGCAGCCATGACCGATCAGACACAGATTCTTGATGTGACCTATGGCATGTTCTCCTGCCGCCTTGAAGGTTTCGACGACAGCGTTGCGACGATGAAGCAGATCGTCAGCTATTTCCACGATCTTGCCGGCCACGAGGCGTTTATGGGTGACGCCTTGCTGGCACCGGACATGGAGGAAGTGTCGCGTTTGGCAGGGGCGTCATCGCGCGGCGATGTCGAGGCTGCTATGGCAGGCGGCAAGCTGCATTTGCGCCTGCGCGACACACCTGCACAATCCGCCGATGAAGACGCGGCGGATGCAGCATTCGACCAAGAAAGCGTTGCCGCCAAGCTGGACCGGATCCGCAGCGTCGTTGGCCGTGGCCATGTGACTGAAACCACCAATCGCCCCACTGCGGACCAAGCCGAAAAAGACGGCGTTGCGCCGCAAAGCGGGGTTAACCCTTTGGCCCAACGCCTTGCCGCGCTGGCCAAGCGCAATGCCGAACGCGCCGCGACCCAAGCGGGTTTTGCCCCCCTGCAGGACGCGCCAGAACTCATGGATGACGCCACCAGCGCAGATGTTGTCACGGCCCTGCCGTCGGAAAATCAGACATCTGACGAAAGTCTGCATCTGGCCAATCTGGTCGCAGATGATGGGCTTGACCTGCACGCCGAAGTGGCCGAAATCGAACGCGTGATCGAGGATCGCAAAAAGCGGCACGCATTGTCAGACAACGCCGAGGATTCGATCAGTCGGATCCTGTCGCATACCGATGCCGCGCTGAACCGGCCCGAACACCGCCGCCAACAAGACGCTTTTGCGCAGCTCAAGGCGGCTGTGGCCGCAACCGAAGCCGCGCGCCAGCTGGGCGACGATGGCGCCACCCAGCACCGCCCGAGCGAAGTCTATCGCGACGATCTGGATGAATTCGAGACTGTGGAAGACACTGGCGATGCGAATATGGTTGCTGACGCCGTCAATCCCAATCCCGACGCTGTCAACGCACCGCGTAGCCCGGCAACCCTGCGCCTTGTGGCGTCCCAGCGCGCGGACGTACCCGCCGATCCGGCATCACAGCGCCTGCGCCAGATCGCCGCCAAGGCGACGGATGCGGGGCCGCGCCTGATCGGCTTTGCCGAATTCGCGGCTGATTATGCCGCCACCAGCCTTGAAGACCTGATCGAAGCCACTGCTGCCTATATCACCTTTATGCTGGACGAAGATGATTTTTCGCGGCCGCAGGTGATGAAACTGGTCCAAAGCCTGACCCAGACCGAGATTTCACGCGAAGACGGGTTGCACTGTTTCGGGCGGCTGTTGCGCCAGAACCGGATCATCAAGCTGGACAATGGCCGTTTTCAGGTGGCAGGCGACACACGGTTCCGGCCTGACGATCTGTCCGCGCGCGGCTGAAAAAGGCAAAAGGCGGGGCTGGCCCGCCTTTATCATTTCTGGTCTGGCGCGTTGGGGTCGGATTGGCCGATCCCCTTGAACACCCATTTCAGCGGGAACACCCAGGCGATCCCCAACACGACATAGATCAGGAATTCAATCGCCATAGGAAACCGGCTTGCCTCGGACATGATGGTGACGGCCAGCACGATATAGGCGGGCAGGCCCACGACCAGCACGAACAGGGACAGGCGTTTGCGGTTCTTGTAGGTCATGATCCTCAATCAGCGAAAGGGTCGGTCACAAGGATCGTATCCTCGCGCTCTGGTGAGGTGGAAACTAGGGCGACGGGGCAATCGATCAACTCTTCGATGCGGCGGACGTATTTGATCGCCTGTGCGGGCAGATCGGCCCAGGACCGTGCGCCCATGGTGGATTGCGACCAACCTTCGATTTCCTCGTAGATCGGGGTGCAGCGCGCCTGCTGGTCGGCGGCGGTGGGCAGGTAGTCCAGCCGTTCGCCATCCAGATCATAGCCCACACAGATTTTCAGCACCTCGAACCCATCCAGCACATCGAGTTTGGTCAGCGCGATCCCGTTGATCCCCGATGTTGCACAGGTCTGGCGCAGCAGGCAGGCATCAAACCAGCCGCAGCGGCGTTTGCGCCCTGTGACGGTGCCGAATTCATGGCCGCGCTGGCCCAGCCGTTCGCCATCGGCGTCATGCAATTCGGTCGGGAACGGCCCTTCGCCCACACGGGTGGTATAGGCTTTGACGATGCCCAGCACGAAATCAATCGCGCCCGGCCCCATGCCGACGCCTGTCGCCGCCTGCCCCGCGATCACATTGGACGATGTGACATAGGGATAGGTGCCAAAGTCGATATCAAGCAATGCGCCCTGCGCGCCTTCGAACAAGATGCGCTTGCCCGCCTTGCGCTGTTCGTTCAGCACCTTCCAGACGGGGGCGGCATAGGGCAGCACCTGCGGCGCGATGGCGCGCAGATCGGCCAACAGCGCCGCGCGGTCGATCGGGTCCAGCCCCAGACCACGCCGCAGCGCATCATGATGCGCCAGTGCGCGGTCCAGCCGCAGTTCCAGCGTGGCATCATCGGCCAGATCAGCCACCCGGATCACGCGGCGGCCGACCTTGTCCTCATAACACGGGCCGATGCCACGGCCTGTCGTGCCGATTTTCGCCATGCCGACCGCCGCTTCGCGCGCGCGGTCCAATTCGCCGTGAAACGGCAGGATCAGCGGGGTATTTTCCGCCACCATCAATGTGTCCGGTGTGATCGTCACACCCTGATCGCGCAGAATGCCGATTTCCTTGATCAGATGCCAAGGGTCCAGCACCACGCCATTGCCGATCACGCTCAGCTTGCCGCCGCGCACGATCCCCGAAGGCAGCAACGACAGTTTATAAACCTTGCCGTCAATGACCAGCGTATGGCCCGCATTATGCCCGCCCTGAAAGCGCGCGATGATATCGGCCCGTTCGGACAGCCAGTCCACGATCTTGCCTTTGCCTTCATCGCCCCACTGGGCACCGACGACCACCACATTTGCCATAAAACTGTCCTTTGCTGACCCGATGCCCCCTATAGCGATGCGCGCGCAGGCGCGAAACCGGAAAGTTGCGCCCTGCCGGTGCCAGCGCCCGCCCGCATCATCGCGCGAAAAGACAACAGGGGTTGCGGGAGGCGCTGTCTGCTTTTAGATACGCGCCAGTGCGCAAGCCCCGAAAGGCAAGAAATGGAAAACGTCGTCCTTATCATCCACCTGATCCTGGCGCTCAGCCTGATCGGGACCGTTCTATTGCAGCGGTCCGAAGGTGGCGGTTTGGGTATGGGCGGCGGTGGCGGCACGGCGAACAGCCGCCCCCCCGCATCTGCGATCAGCAAGTTCACATGGATGCTGGCGGCGGCATTCATCGCCACATCGATCACCCTGACGCTGATCGCGGCGGGCAATACGGCGGGATCATCGGTTGCGGACCGCGTTGGCGGGATCAACCTGAACCAGAATGACGTGACGGTGCCGGACCTTGGCGACAGCCTGTTGCCCCCCTCTGCTGCCGAAGAGCCGTTGCTGCCCGCAGGCGACTGACCACAACCGATTGCCGATCTGCAACGGTCGGCAACATGATCTTGCGTCACGAGGTTGCGCTTCTGCGCCGAATCCACTATGAGTCAAATCCCGTGATGATGCGATTTTAACGGGTCGCTTTCCCACTTATTCTGGACTTTTCACGGGGGCAGCCGCCTATGGCACGTTATATTTTCATCACCGGTGGCGTTGTGTCTTCTTTGGGCAAGGGGCTGGCCTCTGCGGCGCTTGGGGCCTTGTTGCAGGCGCGCGGGTTTTCGGTGCGGCTGCGCAAGCTTGACCCTTATCTGAACGTCGATCCTGGCACGATGTCACCGTTTGAGCATGGCGAGGTTTTCGTCACCGATGACGGGGCGGAAACCGATCTAGACCTTGGGCATTACGAACGCTTTACCGGCGTGCCTGCACGGCAAACGGATTCGGTCAGTTCCGGGCGCATCTATTCCACCGTGCTGGAAAAGGAACGGCGCGGCGATTATCTGGGCAAGACCATTCAGGTCGTCCCCCATGTCACCAACGAGATCAAGGAATTCCTGAAAATCGGCGAAGACGAGGTCGATTTCATGCTGTGCGAAATCGGCGGCACGGTGGGCGATATCGAGGGCCTGCCGTTTTTCGAGGCGATCCGCCAGTTCGCCCATGACAAGAAACGCGACCAGTGCATTTTCATGCATCTGACCCTGCTGCCCTATCTGGCCGCCAGCGGCGAGTTGAAAACCAAGCCAACCCAGCACAGCGTCAAGGAATTGCAATCCATCGGCATCGCGCCCGATATCCTTGTCTGCCGGTCGGAACACCCGATCCCCGAAAAAGAACGCGAAAAGATCGCGCTGTTCTGCAATGTGCGCAAAGAGGCGGTTGTCGCAGCCTATGATCTGAAATCCATCTACGAGGCCCCATTGGCCTATCATGAACAGGGGCTGGATCAGGCGGTGCTGGATGCCTTCGACATCTCGCCCGCGCCCGCGCCGAACCTTGCGATGTGGCATGATGTCTATGACCGCATCCACAACCCCGAAGGCCATGTAAAAGTCGCCATCGTCGGAAAATATACCCAGTTGGAAGACGCCTATAAATCCATCGCAGAGGCGCTGACCCATGGCGGCATGGCCAATCGCGTCAAGGTCAAGATCGAATGGGTCGATGCGGAACTCTTCGACCGCGAAGATGCCGCCCCCTATCTGGAAGGCTATCACGCCATTCTGGTCCCCGGCGGGTTCGGCGAACGCGGCACCGAGGGCAAGATCAAGGCCGCGCAATTCGCGCGCGAAAAGAAGATCCCCTATCTGGGCATCTGTCTGGGCATGCAGATGGCCGTGATCGAGGCGGCGCGCAACGTGGCGGGGCTGGCCAAGGCGGGGTCAGAAGAATTCGACCACGAGGCCGGTGGCAAACGGTTTGAACCTGTGGTCTATCACCTCAAGGAATGGGTGCAGGGCAACCGCACCGTCGCGCGCAAGGCCGATGACGACAAGGGCGGCACGATGCGTCTGGGGGCCTATACCGCCAGCCTCACGCCCGGATCAAAGGTCGCAGATGTTTATGGCAGCACCACGATCGAGGAACGGCATCGGCACCGCTATGAGGTGGACACCAAATACCGCGAGACGCTGGAAAGCGCGGGCCTGTTGTTTTCGGGCATGTCGCCCGATGGCAAGCTGCCCGAGATCGTGGAATGGCAGGATCACCCCTGGTTCATCGGTGTTCAGTTCCACCCCGAGCTGAAATCGAAACCCTTTGCGCCCCACCCACTGTTCGCCGATTTCGTGCGCGCCGCGGTCGAGATGTCGCGGCTGGTCTGACCGCGCTGGTGGGTGGGGCTGAAATATTTGTCACAATATTTCAGCCCCCCTCTCATAACCCGAAACTGAAGCGCCGCGTGACCATCAGGCTGACGCTGGTCTGATCCTTGCTTTGCACGATGGGGCTGTCGGCGGCGTCGCCCTGCAGCTGGTCATAGCGCAGAATGCCAAGCACGCCCCAATCGGGTGTGACCTGATACATGACCTCGGCCGCGATGCCGGCGCTGATCACCCCTGCATCTGCATCATAGGCGTCAAAGGCGCTGGCCGTTGCCTCGGCTGCGGTGACGCCGAAATAGGTCTGCGCGTAATCGTCGCTGCCCCATAACAGGCGCGGGCCACCGCGCAGGGACCATGCCTCATCGGGTGTATAGACAAAATCACCCCCAACCTCGGCCACGAAAGCCTCATGTCCGCCGAAACCATAGCGCAGGGCGGTAAACACTTCGTATTGCGGAGCAATGAAGCTCACCTTCCCGCCCACTTCCAGCGTCGCATCGACATCACCCAGCCCGGTCAGTTCGGCATGGTCATCAGCCGTCCGCGCCGTGACAAGGCGCAGCGACCCGCCAAGACCAAGGCTGTAAAGCCCGCTGTCACCCAGCGCAAAATCCCCTGCCGAGGTTTCACCCCGCCTCAGCCGTCCGGTGATGCCGGTCTTGGTGCTGTCCGCCCCGAAATAGGCCGGGGCAGATCTTGCGCCCAAGCCGATAAAGATGCTTGGGCTATCATTCGTCTGGGCCAGCCCGGCCATCGGGAACCCCAGCGCCAAAATCATCAAACCACGCATAACTTTCCTTTCATCCGTCTGGCGCCACCAAATCGCGTCTGGCACCCAGAGGCAAGTGACTTGGCACCACGGCCGCACAAGGATAGGCACGCATCAGCCCAATCAAAGGTATCAGATCATGCTGTCCTATCAACACGGCTATCATGCCGGCAATCTTGCGGATGTCCATAAACATGCGCTGCTGGCGTGGATGCTGGCCTATCTGACGCAAAAGGACAAACCCCTGTCCTATCTGGAAACCCATGCCGGACGCGGGCTTTATGATCTGACCGATGCCGCCGCCCTCAAGACCGGCGAGGCCGCCAAGGGGATCGCCATCGCCGCCGACTGGTTTGCGGTGGATCATCCTTACCGCGCCGTGCTGGGACAGATCAGGGCGAAATACGGGGTAAACGCCTATCCCGGCTCGCCGCTCGTTGCCGCAGAAATGCTGCGCCCTGTAGACAGTATCCATCTGGCCGAATTGCATCCGCAGGAATACGCGGCGCTGGCCGCCAATATGGCCCCCTACGGCGGCGTGTTCCGCCAACGCGACGGGTTCGAGATGGCGCTGTCGCTCTGCCCGCCCGATCCGCGTCGCGGGCTGATGTTGGTCGATCCCAGTTTCGAGGTCAAAACGGATTACGACACGATCCCGCCTCTGCTGGCCAAGGTGCATCGCAAATGGGGCGTGGGGGTTCTGGTGCTGTGGTATCCGGTCCTGACCGATGGCCCGCACCGCCTGATGCTGCGCGCCTTGCAGGATGCTTTCCCCGAAGGATTGCGCCACGAAGTCAGCTTTCCCCCCGCCCGTGACGGGCACCGGATGGTTGGCTCTGGCCTGTTCGTGGTGAACCCGCCTTACGGGTTGCAGGACGAAGGCGCGCGCCTGTCAGCGATGTTCCAACAGCGGCTTATGCAGAATTGATGTTTGTTCCGGCGCGAAAATCCCCTATGTCGGTCATATGTTTGCAGACCTGATCCGGCGCATGACCGCCCCCGCCCCACAGCCCCTGTCCGACCCTGATGCCCGCTTGGCGCTTGGCGCGCTTCTGGTGCGCATCGCGCGCACCGATGGCCGCTATGATCCCGCCGAAAAGGCGCAGATCGACCAGACCATGATGTCCCGCTACGCCCTGACCGAGGCTGAGGCCGCAACCCTGCGCGCCGATTGCGAGGTCTTGGAATCAGAGGCCCCCGACACCGTCCGTTTCACCCGCGCGATCAAGGAGGCCGTTGTCTATGACCAGCGCCTTTCGGTGATCGAGGCTTTGTGGCGGGTCGTCATGGCCGATGGTCAGCGCGATGCACATGAAGACAGCATGATGCGGATGACAGCGTCCTTGCTGGGGATCACCGATCAGGACAGCAATGCGGCACGGTTGCGCGTCACGCCGTCATGATCGCCAGCCTGCCGATGTATCTGCGCCCCGCCAACAGGGCGGCGCATCATGCGCTATGGGCCTTGATCCGTGATCAATTGCGCCAGCGCGATATACCGGCACCTGATGCTTTGGACGAGGCGATCGATTTCGAGGCCAGCTGGGCGCATCCCGATCTGGTGCTGGGCCAGATCTGCAATCTGCCCTATCGCGCGCAGTTCCGTGACCGCGTAACACGGGTTGCCGCGATGGATTACGATCTGCCGGGCTGTGCGCCGGGCTATTATAATTCGGTTTTCATCGTGCATCGCGACAGCCACCTCTCCGATCTGCGTCATTTGCGCGGGCGTCGGATGGCCGCCAGCGCCCTGTTGTCGCAATCGGGCTATGGCGCAGCCCAGCAATGGGCGGCGGATCAGGGGTTTGTGCTTGCCAGCCCGCTGATTACCGGCAACCATGCCGCCAGCATCAGGGCCGTGGCGACAGGGGCCGCCGATTTTGCCAGTATCGACGCGCAGACATGGTGGATGGCGCAGCAGGACGATCCGCTGACCGGACAGGTCAAGGTCATCGGCACCACACCCGCCAGCCCCTGTATGACGCTGATCACGCGCAAAGGGCAGAACCCCGCGCCCTATCTGGCCGCTGTCAGTGATGCCATTGCCGCCTTGCCTGAAACTCATCGTCAGATGCTGGGGCTGCGCGGCGTTGTGGCGCTGCCGGCTGCGGCCTATGACATCGCTTTGCCGCCTGATCCTTAGGCATCTGCCTCATGACGTATGGTCAACCGTTACCAAACCGTTGCAAACGCCGCGAAAAGCGGGCCTAATCGGCGCGGAGTTAAGCAATCGAGCCTGCCAGAAAAGAAGCCTGAGCGTGACCAACAGCGTCCCCGTGATCGAAATTCGTGACCTGCATAAATCCTATGGGTCGCTTGAAGTGTTGAAGGGCGTCGATATCACCGCGCCCGCAGGCCATGTCGTGTCGCTGATCGGATCGTCGGGATCGGGCAAATCCACCTTGCTGCGCTGCGCAAACCTGCTGGAGGACAGCCAGCAAGGCGATGTGATCTTTTGTGGCGAGGCTGTGACCTGGAAAGGCACCGGATTGAACCGCCGTCCGGGCGATCACGCGCAGATGATCCGCATCCGCACCAACCTGTCGATGGTGTTCCAGCAGTTCAATCTCTGGGCGCATATGACGATTCTGCAAAACGTGATGGAAGCGCCTGTCACCGTTCTCAAACGCCCCAAGGCCGAGGTCGAAGCCTCGGCGCGCGCCTATCTGGACAAGGTCGGCATCGGCGACAAATGCGATGCCTATCCTGCGCAGCTGTCAGGTGGTCAGCAGCAACGCGCGGCCATCGCGCGCGCGTTATGCATGGAACCCAAGGCGCTGTTGTTCGACGAACCGACCAGCGCGCTGGACCCCGAACTGGAACAAGAGGTGATCCGCGTGATCAAGGATCTGGCCGCCGAGGGCCGCACCATGATCATCGTCACCCATGACATGCGCCTTGCCGCCGATGTCAGCGACCATGTCGTGTTCCTGCATCAGGGCCGCATCGAAGAACAAGGCGCGCCTGACGCGCTTTTTGCCAATCCGACAACGGAAAGACTGCGCGGATTTCTGTCCGCAACAGTCGCTTAATCATCAACGGGAGAAGTATGATGAACAAACTGATCGTGACAACTGCAACCTTGGCCCTGCTGGGCGGCATGTCGATGGCGCAAGACGTGGTGCGCCTTGGCACCGAGGGCGCCTATGAACCCTACAACTTTATTGACGATAAGGGTGAAATCGCAGGGTTCGAGCGTGAAGTGGGCGATGAGCTTTGCGCGCGCGCCGAACTGACATGCACTTGGTCGATATTCGACTGGGACGGAATGATTCCTAACTTGGTCTCAGGTAACTTTGATGTCATAATTGCTGGCATGTCGATCACCGAGGAACGCAAGGAAGTCATCGACTTTTCCGACAACTATACCCAGCCCGATCCATCCTCTTTCATGGCTATGGGAGATGTTGATCTGTCCAACGCGGTGATTGCGGCGCAGGTCGGCACTGTTCAGGCCAGCTATGTCACCAGCATGGCGGGTGCGACCTTGCTGGAATTCGCCACCGCCGATGAAACCATCTCGGCCGTGCGCAACGGCGAGGCGGATGCGGTTCTGGCCGACAAGGCGTTTCTGGAACCCATCGATTCCGAAGGCGGCGATCTGTCCATTGTCGGTGACGACGTGCTGATCGGTGGTGGTATCGGTCTGGGCGTGCGCCAGTCGGACACCGAATTGCGCGACACATTCAGCGCCGCGATCCAGTCGATGAAGGATGACGGCAGCCTGAACGCGCTGATCACCAAGTGGCTGCCCGGTTCGGCCACGTTCTAAGCGCAAGGCGCCCCGGCCACCGTGCCGGGGCCTCACCCAAGCCTGTCCCATTTCCCTTGATCGTGCGGTCCCGCCATTTTCAGCTTTTGTTCAGATCCCGCGACCCTTGAACGCCTGCAATGGTTTGCCTGCTACCTCACGACCGGCAAGCATATGCAGATCTATTATGCTGTCTGGACGGTGCTTTTGCTGCTGGCGCTGACCGCACCTGCGGCGCTGGCCTTCGGCTTTGCCGGTGCGGCTGCCGCGCGCAGCGCCGTGGCCCCGCTGCGCTGGGTCGGCAAGACCTATATCGCCGTGGTGCGCGGCGTGCCCGATATCGCGTTTTTCCTGTTCTTCGTGATCGCGCTGGACCAGTTGCTGGAATATATCCGCCACCGGATCAAATGCCCCGATTGGGAACAGGCCGTCTGGCAAGGCAATGATTTCGTCGTCTGTCAGGCCGCGAAACTGCCCTTGGGCAATGCGCCGCAATGGGTGCATGACACCTATGCCTTTGCGGTCGCGGCTTTTACCTTTGCCATCGTGTTCGGCGCTTTTGCCGCCAATGTCCTTTATGGCGCGATGCGCGCCGTGCCGCGCGGCCAGTTGGAAACCGCCGAAGCCTATGGCATGAGCCAGCGCCAGACCTTCTGGCGGGTGCTGGTGCCGCAGATGTGGATCTATGCCCTGCCCGGCCTGTCGAACCTGTGGATGGTGCTGATCAAGGCTACGCCGCTGTTGTTCCTGCTGGGGATTCAGGACATCGTCTATTGGGCGCGCGAATTGGGCGGTGCGGCACAGCCCCGCTTTACCGATTACCCGCATCCTGACTGGCGGCAATGGTATTTCCTTGCGCTGCTGGTGTTTTACCTGTGCTTTACCAAACTGTCCGAGATCGTGCTGGACCGGATCATGGCGCGGCTGACATTCGGGCAGGCCACCGCCGCAGGCGAAGCCCAGCGCAAGGCCGCTGCATGAGCTGTTGGGAAACAATCCTCGATTACGCCCTGCGCAGTCAGGGTATCGGCGAACGGCTGTTGCCGCAGCGTGATTTCACGCTGTGCCGGCAATTCACGCTGATCGGGTCGGGCATGATCTGGAATATCTATTTCGGTCTGGTCGCCCTTTGCACCGGGTTCGTCCTTGCGACCGCTGTCGCGCTTGGCAAGGCGTCGCACAACAGGGTGATCCACAAGGCATCGGCTTGGTTCATCTTTTTGTTCCGTGGCTCACCCTTGTTCATCCAGTTCTTTTTCGCCTATTTCCTGTTTCTCAGCCTCAAGTCTGTCTCGCCGTTCTTTGACCCGTTCACATCTGCCTGGGCCGGCGCGCTGGTTGTGTTGTTTCTGAACACCGCCGCCTATTCGGGCGAGATTTTCCATGGCGCGCTGCAATCCATCCCCAAGGGCGACCTAGAGGCCGCCGACGCCTATGGCCTGTCGGGCTGGGCGCGGTTCCGGCGGATCACCTTTCCCACGATGCTGCGCCTTGGCTGGCCCGCCTATACGAACGAGGCGATATTTTTGTTCCACGCCACGACGCTGGTTTTCTTTTCTGGCTTTCCCGCGATCCAGCAAAAAGGTGATGCGCTGTATTACGCGCGCTATTTCGCGGACAAGACGTTCAACCCTTTTATCCCCTATCCGATACTTGCGGGCTACTTCATCGCGCTGACTTTGGTCGTTATTGGCGTTTTCGGGCTGGTCAACGGCCGGTTGAACCGCCATCTTCCGCAAAACATGCGCGCAAAGCTGCGTTTCAAACCACAGGTAATCAGATGAGCTGGATCGACGACCGCCCCGAGGTCCGCAACGTGCGTTGCGGGGCCGCAGACCTGAACGGTCAGGCAAGAGGCAAGCGAGTGCCGCGCAAATTTGCCGCCAAGCTGGAAGAAGAAGGCACGCGGTTCCCGTTCTCCATCCTCAACCTTGATATCTGGGGCGAGGATGTCGAGGATAGCCCGCTGGTGTTCGAAGCTGGCGATCCCGATGGCGTCTTGATGCCGACCGAACGTGGCTATGTCCCAATGCCATGGCTGAACAGCCCGTCCGCCTTGTTGCCGATGTGGATGTTCCACGAAGACGGCACCCCCTTTGCCGGTGATCCACGGCAGGCCTTGGCGCGGGTGGTAGAAAAATACCATGCGCGCGGGCTGACGCCTGTGGTCGCCACGGAAATGGAATTCTATCTGGTCGATGACAGCGGCGACGGTATCCGCCAGCCGCGCTCGCCTCGGTCCGGCAAACGCCGTCCGGGTGCGGAAATCCTGTCTTTGCGCGCGCTGGATGCGTTCGATATGTTTTTCAACGACCTTTACGACGCCTGCGATGCGATGAACATTCCCGCCGAAGCCGCCATCTCCGAGGTTGGCATGGGCCAGTTCGAGATCAACCTCGAACATGTCCCCGATGCGCTGAAAGCCGCGGATGATGCCTGGCTGTTCAAGATGCTGGTGCGCGGTCTGGCGCGCAACCACGGGATGGCGGCCAGTTTCATGGCAAAACCTTATGAAGAATACGCAGGCTCCGGGCTGCATACGCATTTTTCGGTCGTGGACGCGGACGGAAACAACCTGATGGCCAATGACACATTCGAAGGCACGCGGCTGTTGCACAATGCCATTGCCGGTTGTCTCAAAGGCATTCCCGATCTGGCGCTGATCTTTGCGCCGCATGGCAATTCCTATGAACGGCTGGTGCCGGAAAGCCACGCGCCAACGGGCGTCTGCTGGGCCTATGACAATCGGACCGCATCCGTGCGGGTGCCGGGCGGCAGTTTCAAGGCGCGCCGCGTTGAACACCGCGTGGCGGGCGGCGATGTAAACCCGTACCTGTTTCTGGCCGCTGTGCTGGGGTCGGCGCTGATCGGGATCGAGGATGACCTGACCCCGCCCAAGCCGATTTCCGGCAATGCCTATGAGCAGGAGATGTTGCAAATCCCCGATACATGGGCCGCAGCGATTGATGCGTTCGAGAACAGCCGGATCGCGCGGCGCATTTTCGACGACACGCTGGTGGACAATTTTGTGATGACCAAGCGGCAAGAGCTGCATTATTTTGCGGAACTGAGCGAAGAACAGCAGTTAGAGCTGTACCTCGATACGGTTTGACGCGTCCGCGCTTGCGGGCATACCTGCGGCAGGGTAGTTTGGCGTTGAAACCCAACACATGGTGAAAACATGAAAATCGGCATCCTGCAAACAGGGCACGCGCCGGACGAATTGCGCCCGACCATTGGCGATTTCAGTGATCTGTTCCAAGGTCTGCTGGGCGGTCACGGGTTTGCATTCACTGTCTACAACGTCGTCGACATGGACTTTCCAGCGGCAATCACCGATTGCAACGGCTGGCTGATCACTGGGTCCAAACATGGCGCTTACGAGGATCATCCGTTCATTCCCCCGCTGGAGGCGATGATCCGCGACATCTATGCCGCTGACATTCCGCTGGTCGGGGTCTGCTTTGGTCACCAGATCATCGCGCAGGCGCTGGGTGGCAGGGTCACGAAATTCGATGGTGGCTGGTCAGTGGGGCGGCAAAGCTATCAGATCAACGGCGATGATTACGCGCTGAACGCATGGCATCAGGATCAGGTCGTGGTCCGGCCGAAGGATGCCACAGTCGTCGGCAGCAACGATTTTTGCGCCAATGCCGCGCTTGTCTATGGCGACCGTATCTTTACGGTGCAACCGCATCCCGAATTTGACAAACAGGTCATAGACGGGCTCGTCACCTATCGCGGCCCCGGCAATGTGCCGGACGGCCAGCTGACACAGGTGCGCGAAGATCTGGACAAGCCTGTCGATAATGGCCGCCTTGCCACCCAGATCGCGCGATTTTTCAAGGAAAGAAAACTGGCATGAGCTGGACAACGAAAATCCCCGCCGCTGCCACCGCCTATCTTGAAGCCAACCGGCTGGACGAGGTGGAATGCGTCATCGCCGACCTGCCCGGCATTGCCCGCGGCAAGGCTGTGCCTGCGGGCAAATGGGAAAAGCAGACGCATTTCCACCTGCCCAATTCGATCTTTTTCCAGACCATCACAGGTGACTGGGGCGAAGCATCCGGCCCTGACGGATTTCTTGAACCCGACATGATCCTCAAACCCGACCTATCCACCGCGACCGCCGCCCCTTGGGCTGCGGATGGCACCTTGCAGGTGATCCACGACGCCTATGACCAAAAGGGCAAGCCTGTCGCCTTTTCGCCGCGCAACGTGCTGCGCCGCGTGGTCGATCTGTACAAGGCCGAAGGCTGGACCCCCGTTGTCGCGCCGGAAATGGAATTCTATCTGGTGGGCCGCAACATCGACCCCGCCAAGGCGATTGAACCGATGATGGGCCGCACGGGCCGGCCCGCTGCCGGACGGCAGGCCTATTCGATGACAGCGGTGGATGATTACGGCCCTGTCATCGACGATATCTATGAATATGCCGAAATCCAGGGGTTCGAGATTGACGGCATCGCGCAGGAAGGCGGCGCTGGCCAGCTGGAAATCAACCTGCGCCATGGCGATCCGATCAAGCTGGCGGATGAGGTGTTTTTCTTCAAACGCCTGATCCGCGAGGCTGCGCTGAAACACGATTGTTTCGCCACCTTCATGGCCAAACCGATCGAAGGCGAACCGGGCTCGGCGATGCATGTGCATCATTCGGTTATTGATGCGAAAGGCCGTAATATCTTTACCGGGCCAGGGGGCGGGGAAACCGATGCGTTTTTCCATTTTATCGGCGGCTTGCAGGAACATATGCCCAGCGCCATCGCGGTGATCGCGCCCTATGTGAACAGCTATCGCCGCTATGTGCCGGATTCAGCCGCCCCCGTGAACCTTGAATGGGGCCGCGACAACCGCACCACGGGTATCCGCATCCCAATTTCCGACCCCGCCGCGCGGCGCATTGAAAACCGCCTGCCGGGCATGGATTGCAACCCCTATCTGTGCATCGCCGCGTCACTGGCCTGCGGCTATCTAGGGCTGAAGAACGAAATCCGGCCCGACAAACGCTGGGTCGGTGAAGCCTACGAATCCGAATCCGAGATTGCGGGGTCTTTGTCCGACGCTTTGGACCTGTTCGACGAGGCCAAGGAATTGCGCGCTGTGCTGGGCGAGGATTTCGCGCGCGTTTATTCCATCGTCAAACGGCTTGAATACAAGGAATTCCTGCAGGTGATCAGCCCGTGGGAACGTGAACATCTGTTGTTGAACGTATGAACCCGCTGTACCGCAACGACCGCCCCGGCCAGATGCCGAAAAGCTGGTATGTCGCAAGCACCGACCTGCCGCCCGAGCGCCCTGCCCTGTTCGGTGAGGTGGTGGCTGATGTCTGCGTGATCGGTGCGGGCTATACCGGCCTGTCGGCGGCGTGGCATCTTGCGCAAAAGGGGCTGGATGTCGTCGTGCTGGATGCGCAACGTGCGGGGTTTGGCGCGTCGGGTCGCAACGGCGGGCAGGTCGGCAGCGGCTATAACGCCAGCCAGCAAAGCCTTGCGCGCAAACTAGGCGCGGGCAATGCCGCAGCCCTTTGGGCGCTGGCCGAAGAGGCCAAGGCCGATGTCCGCCGGATTTGCGCAGACCACATCCCCGAGGCGCAATACAAGCCCGGTGTTGCACACGGCTATTATTCCGCCTCCGAGGCGCGGGACTATGACGCCGATGCCGATTATCTGGCGCAGACCTATGGCTATGACCAGATCGAGAAACTGCACCCCGTCGCGATGCGCGATCTGGTGAAATCGCCGCTGTATCAGGGTGGCTTGCTCGACATGGGCGCGGGCCATCTGCACCCTTTGCGCTATGCCTTGGGGTTGGCGCAACTGGCCGAGGCCGCAGGCGCGCGCATCTATGACCGCTCCGAAGTCACCGGCATCGTGAATGGCGATCCGGCGGTGGTGCAGACCGGCCACGGCCGCGTGCGCGCGCGCCATGTTATCATGGCGGGCAATGGCTATATGCCCAATATCAACCGCGCTGTCGCGGCCAAGGTAATGCCGATCAATTCCTTCATCTGCGCGACCGAACCCTTGGGCGACCGCGCGCGCGATGTGCTGGCGCGCGATATCGCGGTGGCGGACAGCAAGTTCGTGGTGAATTACTATCGCCTGTCCGAAGACAACCGGTTCCTGTTCGGCGGGCGCGAAAGCTATTCTATCGGCTTTCCGCGCGACATCAGCACGGCGCTGATCCAGCGGATGACAACACTGTTTCCGCAGTTGCAGGGCGTGAAGGTGGATTATGTCTGGGGCGGCACGTTGGGCATCACCATGACCCGCCTGCCCGCGATCCAAAGGGTGGCCCCCAATGTGCTGTCAGGCGCAGGGTTTTCGGGGCATGGCGTGGCCCTGTCGGGGTTTGCGGGCAAGATCATGGCCGAGGCTGTGGCAGGCCAAGCAGGCCGTTTCGATACGCTGGCGGGGCTGAATGTGCCCAGCTTTCCGGGTGGTCGCGCGTTGCGGGCGCCGCTGCTGACGCTGGCAATGACATGGTACGCGCTGCGCGACCGGTTGGGGGTCTGACCCCTATTTGCCCATCTTGGCCAGCTTTTCCTGCAAGGCGGCCAGCTGTGTCTTGATCTCGTCCAGATCGTCGCCATCCTTGGCGGGACCAGACGCACCGCCGACCAGACCACCCGTCATCGCCTTGAAAAACGCGGCCTGCTGGGCGCGCATCGCGTCAAAGCCCGGCATCGCGGTCATTGGATTGGCTTTGGTCATGTTTTCCATCGCCTTGGACTGGCCGTCGCGCAGCATCTCGAAACTGGCAGCCAGGAATTGCGGCACGACCGATGCGGCCTGAGTGGTATAGCTGCGCACCAGATCGGTCAGCACATCGACGGGCAGCACACTTTCGCCGCGGCTTTCGTGTTCTGCGATGATCTGCAGAAGATATTGCCGTGTCAGGTCGTCGCCGGATTTCAGATCGACGATCTGCACCTCGCGGCCTTCGCGGATGAACAGCGCGATGTCTTCCAGCGTGACGTAATCGCTGGTTTCCGTGTTATAGAGACGCCGGCTTGCGTAGCGCTTGATAAGCAGTGGTTTATTGGTGTCAGCCAAGACGCGCCCTCCCCTTGGACATGTTGCATTAAAAATAAACCTAGGCTGCGTCCACCAGAAAGGAAAGCGTTACCTCGAACGAAAAACGGCCCGCGTTATGCGGGCCGTTTTCGGAACAATCCCCAAGGGAGAGGTGGGGTCGTTCGTATCGCTTATTTCGCGGCTGTCGCTTTTTTCGCAGCGGCGGTGACGTCGTTCGTTGCTTTCTTGGCAGCAGCGGTCATTTCTTCGGACATGTCCTTGCCAGCGGCCAGAACCAGTTCCATCGTCTGCGTCTGGACCTTTTTCGCGATCTCGGCGAACGCGGCCATATGCTCGGCAGCGGATTCAGCAGAGGCCGATGCGAAATCGGTCATCGCCTTGGCGTAATCTGCAGGTTCGGTCTTGGCGGATGCCATGGACTGCAGCTTGGTCAGCGTGTCCTGTGCCCATTTGGCGGACAGTTCGGTGGACTTACCAGCCGCGTCGATGGCGACGGCGGACATTTTCTCGGCCAGGGCGGTCTGGTTCTTGAATGTGTCTTCCATTGCCTTGGTGTCAACGGGGAACGCGCCCATCATGTCTTTGAACACGCCGGTGAAATCTTGGGTCTTAGCCATTGGAGTAATCCTTTGTATCTGCGGATCAACATCCGCTGTTTTCGTATGACACCAATATGCATGCTGCAGTGCAGCATTTCAAGTATTTTTCTGCACCGCAGCATGAATTTTTTGTAAAGCGGAAAAAGTACTTTATGCTGGGTTACTTAGCGGAAACATATGTGCCGGGTGCGGGGGCCAGAACCGGATGATCCGCATCGCCCGGTGTGCGGGCTGGCACCGATTTGCCCGATTTTGGCGCGAGCCACGCATCCCAGCGCGGCCACCATGACCCGTCGTGCCGCACCGCGGACAGGCGCCAATCATCCACCGACAATCCCAGTTCGGGGTTGGTGTAATGGCCGTATTTATTCTTGCTGGGGGGGTGGATGATCCCCGCGATATGGCCGGATTCCGACAGAATAAAGGTCTTGTCCTTTGACCCCATCTTTTGCACGCCAGCGTAACTGCTTTTCCACGCGGCGATGTGATCCGTCTCGCAGGCGATGGCGCAAAGCGGGACCGTCACGTCTTTGAGATGGACGGTGGTGCCGCAAATCTCGAACCCGTCGGTGGCGAAACGGTCGGCCTGACATAGGCCGCGCAGGTATTCGACCGACATTTTCGCGGGCAGATTGGTGCCATCACCATTCCAGTACAGCAGATCAAAGGCGGGCGGGGCCTTGCCCAGCATATAGCTTTTGATCGCGGGGCCATAGATCAGGTCGTTGGACCGCAGATAGGAAAAGGTCCGCGACATGAAAAAGGAATCAAGGATGCCGTTCTGCGCCACTTCGGCCTCGATCCCGTCAACGAAATCATCGTCAAGGAACACGCCCACTTCGCCGCGATCGGAAAAATCGGTCAGCGTGGTGAACAGGGTCGCGGTGTTGACGGATGTATCCTTGCGCTGCTTCATCAGCGCCAGCGTCAGCGACAGCGTTGTCCCCGCGATGCAATAGCCCACGGCGTTGATCTTCTCGACGCCACAGATTTTCTTGGTCTCGGCCATCGCCGCCAGATAGCCATCCTCGACATAATCGGACATCGATGTGTCGGCATAGGACGCATCGGGGTTCACCCAAGAGACGACGAACACGGTATAGCCCTGATCGACAGCCCATTTGATCAGGCTGTTTTGTGGTTTCAGGTCCAGAATATAAAATTTATTTATCCAAGGCGGGAAGATCAATAAAGGAACTTCATGCACGGTTTCGGTACTGGGCGCATATTGGATCAGCTCGAACAGGTGGTTGCGGAACACGACGGACCCCGGCGTGGTGGCCAGATTTTCGCCCAGTGTGAACGCCTTTTTATCGGCCAAGGTGACGACCAGATCGCCGTCATTCGCCTCGAGGTCGGCAATCATGTTTTCCAGCCCCGCGACAAGGCTTTCGCCCTCGGTTTCGGCGGCCAGCGCCAGCGCCTCGGGGTTGGTGGGCAGGAAATTAGTGGGGCTAATCATATCGACCATCTGCTGGCTGAAATAGCGCAGACGCTTTTTTTCGTCGGCATCCAGCGTGTCGATATCCTCGACCGCCTGCTGCACGGCGGCGGCATTCATCAGGTATTGCTGCTTGATAAAATTGAAATAGGGATTGGTGTCCCATAATTCATGGCTGAAACGCCGATCCTTTGGGGTTTCATCGGTCGGCGGGGTCAGCTTGCCTTGGGCCAGCAGGTGCTGGGCCTCGACATAATGTTTCACCGACTTGCCCCAGAATGCCAGCTGATGTTCGATCAGCTTGGCGGGGTTCTGCATCATCTCGGCCATATAGGCGCTGGCGGCCTTGACATAAAGTTCCTGACTTGGCCCCTGCAAGGATGGCGCGACCTTGCGGGACTGGCCCATCACCTTGAGCAGGCGTTGGGTCAGTTCTTCGACACGCGCAAGGTTGGCTTCCAGTTTGGCAACACCGGCGCCCGTTTCAGTGACCGGGTCTAAATCGTTTGTTGTCATATTCATCCACCTATGCGTATGCTGCGGGTGCAGCATATGTGCCTGACCGATCGGAGCTTTCTATGAAGTATATGATGACCTATGACCTGATGGAAAGCACCCGCAATACCTATCAGTGGCTGGGGGCCAGCGCACGCGCCTATGCATCCTATCCGATGATGTCTTGGGCGGCAAATCCGGGGATGGATTGGCTCAAGGCCTGGGGCGAGGTCACGGAACGGACATTTGCACGGATGGTGGTCAAACCCGACTGGAACATCCCGGCGATTTCCGATGACAAGGGCAAGGACCACCCGGTCGTGATCAAACGCGTGCTGGAACGCCCGTTTGGCGATTTGATCCATTTCACCACGCCCAGCCGTAAGGCCAGCAAACGGCGGGTGCTGGTTGTCGCCCCGATGTCGGGCCATTACGCGACCCTGCTGCGCAAGACCGTGCTCAGCCTGTTGCCCGATGCCGATGTCTATATCACCGACTGGCACAATGCCCGCGACATCCCCGTCAGCGCGGGCAAGTTCGATGTCGAGGATTACACGCTTTATCTGGTCGATTTCCTGCGCGAGCTTGGTCCCGACACCCATGTGATCGCCGTGTGCCAGCCTGTGCCTTTGGCGCTGGCCGCCACCGCCTATCTGGCCGCCGAGGACCCCAAGGCGCAGCCAAGATCATTGACCCTGATCGGTGGTCCCGTCGACCCCGATGCGAACCCCACCGAGGTCACCGATTTTGGCCGGTCCGTCACCATGGGCCAGCTGGAACAGACGATGATCCAGCGCGTTGGTTTCAAATATGCGGGCGTTGGCCGGACGGTTTATCCCGGCCTGTTGCAGCTGGCGTCTTTCATCTCGATGAACATGGAAACGCATACTGACGCGTTCCGCGACCAGATCATCAAGTCCGCCACGGGCGAAGCCACTGAACACGACAAGCATAACATGTTTTATGACGAATATCTGGCGGTCATGGACATGACGGCAGAATTTTACCTGTCCACGGTGGAACGCATCTTCAAGAACCGCGAAATCGCGCTGAACAGCTTTACCGTCAATGGCAAACTGGTTGACCTTGGCAAGATCACGACCGTTGCGGTCAATATTGTCGAAGGCGAAAATGATGATATTTCCGCCCCCGGCCAGTGCCTTGCCGCATTGCCCCTGCTGACCGGCCTGCCCGATAGCAAGAAAGCCGCGCATCTGGAGCCGGGCGCCGGACATTACGGGATTTTCGCAGGGCGCAGCTGGCGGCAGAATATCCGCCCCCTGGTGCTGGCTTTCATCGACGCCAATTCAGGCGATACGGCGAAACCCGCCAATAAAAACGCCGCCGCCTAATCTAGAGCCGCAGCATCAGCGGCGCTGTCATCCAGCGCCGCAGCGCCGCCGTCACCTGATCCGGCGCTTCGAGCGTGGGCATGTATCCGGCATCCTCAATCACCTCTAGCGTGGCATAGGGGATCAGTTCGGCCATGAATTCCTGCCGCTTGACCGGATATTGCCCATCATGCTGCCCGCAAATCACCATCGCGGGCTGTTTGATCTGGCTGAGCGTCGATTGCTGGTCCTTGCGCCGCTGCATCGCGCGCGACTGGCTGACATAGACGGCAGGGCCCAGCGCCTCGGCCATCTGGCGCAGATGCCGGACCAATGCGACGCGGTCGGTCGTGGGGGCCATCCATGTTGAATTGATTTCGTGCTGCACAACCTCGTGCCAGCGCCCGCCGCCTTTGGCCGCGATGATATGGGGTTCGCGCGCGGCGGCGGTCTCTGGCGTTTCGGCCTGCGCGCTGGTGGCGATCAGCGCGATCCGCGTCACACGCTGCGGCGCACGGCGCAGGAGTTCAAGCGCAACCATCCCGCCCATCCCCATCCCCGCCAGCGCGAATTTCGCAGGCGCCCAAGTCAGGATCTGGGAGGCGATTTCTTCCATCCGTTCACCTTGGGTCGTGGGGGCGAACATCACCGCGTGATCCTTGGCCAGATCCAGCATCTGCGGCCCGAAAACCCCCAGATCGCACAGCATCGGGGGGACAAGGACGATCGGATCATGCGGCATTGTGGCTATCTGTGGTTGTTTTTGCTGGGCCCTTTTGGCCTGCCTGCCCCCGCATCACAAGTGGCATCGGCGCAGGATCGCTGTCAGCGCTCAGCCCGCGCGATCACATCTGTGATACTGTCCGCGATCAAGGCAAGGCAGGCGTCGTCGGAAAACCGGTGATCAGCCCGGTCCACCAGCGTCAGCCGCATGTCAGGCCCCTGCGCGTGATCCAGCAGGCGCTGCGCCACGGCCATATCCACATCCTTGTCCGCTGTCCCTTGCAGGAACCGCACGGGGAACGGCAGCTGCAGTGGCGCGCGCAGGACTAGATAGTCGCGCCCGTCCTCGATCAGGCGGCGGGTGATGATATAGGGGTCGCCATACTCTGACGGCAATGCAATCTGTCCATCCGTCATCAGCGCGGCGCGCTGCGCCTCGGTTGCGCCCGCCCACATGCTGTCTTCGGTGAAATCGGGCGCGGCGGCGATGGTGACAAGACCCGCCACACGGTCAGGCTGGCTGCGCGCCAAAAGCAGGGAAATCCAGCCCCCCATGCTGGACCCGACCAGCACCACAGGCCCCGCGACCAGCCCGATGGCGGCCTGCGCATCGTGATACCAATCGCCAATCGCCCCGTCGGTGAATGCACCGCTGCTGTCGCCGTGGCCGGAATAGTCGAAGCGCAAAAACGCCCTGCCCTGCCGGCGCGCCCAGTCTTCCAGAAACACAGCCTTGGTGCCGCCCATGTCGGATTTGAACCCGCCAAGGAATACCACCGCCGGCGCGCTGCCATCCGTCAGATGATAGGCGATTTTGCGCCCCACGGGCGTGATCAGATAATCGGGCATGGCGGGGCCTTTCAGGTCATGGCACCGCGACTGGCGGGCTGTCAGCCGCCGACATAGACCGCTTTGCGCGGACGGTAAAAGATTTTCTGATCATGCAACCGGCCCAGCAATTCCTCGCCCGTGCGCTGGTCTTGTTCGATCACGCGGATCGATTCCAGATGGGCGGGGTTTTCCTCGGTCAGGGCAAGGCGCATCCGTGACAATTCCCGTCCGCGCGCGCGCAGGGCCTCTTCGATCAGATCGACATCGGCGATGCTCAGATCGAATGTGCGGTTATAGCATGGCATGATCCACCCCTTTGCGCGTGTTTCGTATCGGAAACTGATGTCGGTTTTACTGCGCAAGGCGTCGCAGTCAACGTATATCTGTGCATACAAATCATGCAGCGGATTCAATCGGCTTGACGATCCGGCGATGCGGCGGCATCTAGGCCGCATATATAACCCGCAACCGGGCGTTCCGTGGGCGCCAAACCGACGAGGAGCTTGCCGATGGCACAGATTTCCCTGACATTTCCCGATGGCAACAGCCGCCAGTATGACGCAGGCGTAACCGCCGGTGACGTTGCCAGCGACATTTCCCCATCGCTGCGCAAAAAGGCGATTTCCGCCACCGTGAACGGCGCGCATTGGGACCTGCAATGGCCCATTCAAGCAGACGCGCAGATCGCCATCAACACGATGAAAGACGAAGCGCCTGCATTGGAACTCGTACGCCACGATCTGGCCCATTTCATGGCGCGTGCCGTGCAAGAGATTTGGCCGGATACACAGGTCACCATCGGCCCCGTGATCAAGGACGGCTGGTATTACGATTTCGACCGCAAGGAACCTTTCACCCCCGAAGACCTTGGCTTGATCGAGAAAAAGATGAAGGAGATCATCAACAAACGCGATGATGTCCGTACCGAGATCTGGGACCGCGCCCGCGCCGTGCAATATTACACTGACCGGGGCGAGCCTTATAAGGTCGAACTGATCGACAGCATCCCCGGCAATGAACCGTTGCGCATGTATTGGCATGGCGACTGGCAGGATCTGTGCCGTGGCCCGCATTTGCAGAACACCGGCCAGGTGCCAGCGGATGCCTTCAAGCTGATGAGCATCGCCGGTGCCTATTGGCGCGGCGACAGCACCCGCCCGATGCTGCAACGCATCTACGGGACGGCCTTTGCCAATAAAGACGCGCTGAAAGACCACCTGCACCGTCTGGAAGAAGCCGCCAAACGCGACCACCGCAAGCTGGGCCGCGAAATGAACCTGTTCCACATGCAAGAAGAAGCCCCCGGTCAGGTGTTCTGGCACCCCGATGGCTGGACGATCTATACCGAATTGCAAGATTACATGCGCCGCCGCCAACGCGCGGGCGGCTATGTCGAGGTGAACACACCCCAGGTCGTGGACCGTAAGCTGTGGGAAAAATCCGGCCATTGGGACAAGTATCAGGAAAACATGTTCATCGTCGAAGTGGACGAGGAACACGCCCGCGAAAAAGCGGTCAATGCGCTGAAACCAATGAATTGCCCCTGCCATGTGCAGATTTTCAACCAAGGTCTGAAATCCTATCGCGACCTGCCGTTGCGGATGGCCGAATTCGGGTCTTGCGCGCGCTATGAACCATCGGGTGCTTTGCATGGCATCATGCGGGTACGTGGTTTCACACAGGATGACGGGCATATTTTCTGCCGCGAAGACCAGATCGAACCGGAAACAGCGCGTTTTATCGCCTTTTTGTCGCGGGTCTATGCCGATCTGGGTTTCAACGACTGGACCATCAAACTGTCCACCCGCCCCGAACAACGGATCGGGTCCGATGCGACATGGGATATGATGGAAAAGGCCTTGGGCGATGCCTGCCGCGCGGCCGGTTACGATTTCGAATTGTTGGAAGGCGAAGGCGCGTTTTACGGGCCAAAGCTGGAATTCACGCTGACAGATGCGATTGGCCGGAACTGGCAATGCGGCACCTTGCAGGTGGATGCCAACCTGCCCGAACGGCTGGATGCGGAATATATCGGGACGGATGGCGAAAAGCACCGGCCCGTCATGCTGCACCGCGCGACCTTGGGCAGTTTCGAGCGTTTCATCGGTATCCTGATCGAAGAACATGCCGGCAAGCTGCCGTTCTGGCTGGCCCCGCGGCAGGTGGTGGTGGCGACCATCGTGTCGGACGCCGATGATTACGCGCGCGAGCTGGTGACGGCACTGACCGCTGCCGGTGTCCGGGCCGAGGCTGACACCCGCAACGAAAAGATCAACTACAAGGTGCGCGAACATTCGGTCGGCAAGGTGCCTGTAATCCTCGCCGTCGGTGCGCGCGAGGTCGAGGAACGCACCGCAACCGCACGTCAGCTGGGCGAAAACCAGACCCGCGTGGTGACGATGGACGAGATCGTAGCGGAACTGAGACTGCGCGCCACGCCGCCTGATCTGCTTTAGTCAGGCGCGCAAGTACTTCGCCTGCACGTCCGGTTTCCAACCGATGGTCCAGCCGCCGTCGGTGGCGATCACAGGGCGTTTCATCAGCGTCGGATAGGCGGCCAGCAGGGCGGCTGTGTCTTGCGCGCGGGCGTCCTCGGACAAGCCGCGCCATGTGGTCGAGGCGCGGTTGATCGCAGTATCGCCAAAGGCCGCAACGATGGCCTGAATGTCATCGGCATCCAGCCCGTCCGCGCGCACATCGATCACCTGCGGCGTGATGCCTTGCGCATGCAGCGCGGCCAGCGCCTTGCGGCAGGTATCGCAGGATTTCAGTCCGAAGAACCGCATTATCAACTCCTGTTTGGCTGCGACGTCGTGTCAATTGCGTTTTTTATAAAACACCGGAGTCTTGGGATTACAAGGCAAAGGGAAGACCGCTTGTCGCGGAGCCCGGGTGCTGGCGACAAAAGGAGAGGACGACATGCCAAGCGGCACAGTGAAATGGTTCAACACGACCAAGGGGTTCGGCTTTATCGCCCCCGATGATGGCGGCAACGACATCTTTGTTCATATCTCGGCGGTGGAACAATCAGGACTGACGGGGTTGGCGGACAACCAGAAAATCACCTTTGATCTGGTCGAAGGGCGCGACGGGCGCAAGATGGCCGGCAATCTGGCCAAGGCCGATTAACCCAGCCAGACCGCCTGTGCGGTGGCGTCCCAACCTAGCGTCCAGCGGGTGCCATCCGTGATGATGGGGCGGGCCATCAGGGCGGGCTGGGCGTCCAGCTGCGCATCTGTTTCTGATTCCCGCAGCCAAGCGTTGAGGTTGCGGTAAGCCTGCGATTTGCGGTCGATCAGATTGTCACCGAATTCCGCGATCAGCGGTGCCCATTCAGCGGCGCTCAACGGGTCGGCGCGGATGTCGCGCAGGGTCACGCCCTGATCGTCAAGCGCCCGCAGCGCTGCCTTGCAATCCGAACATGTGGGCAGACCGTAAAGGATCATCGCGGTTCCAGTTTGTTAACCATGCCGCGCGATAGTGCGCCGCATGTCCTGTTATCGCCGCCAGCGCCTGCCCGGTGCAACCGTCTTTTTCACTGTCAATCTGGCAGACCGCAGCAGCAGTTTGTTGCTGCACGAGGTCGCGGCGCTGCGTCTGGCCGTGATGCAGACGCGCGCGCAACGCCCGTTCAAGGTGGATGCATGGGTGGTCCTGCCCGATCACATGCATTGCATCTGGACCCTGCCTGCGGGGGACGCGGATTATTCGACGCGGATGGGCGCGATCAAGGGGCGGTTTTCGCAGGCGGCCCGTAGGTCGGGGTTCACCCCGACACCCCACCCTTTCAATCCTCACGGCGTCATTGCGGGGCGTGCACGGGTCGGGGAGAACCCCGACCTACGGGCCGAGGCCCCCATTTGGCAAAAACGGTTCTGGGAACACCACATCCGCGACGATGCCGACTTCGCGGCGCATATGGACTATTGCCGCATCAACCCCGTCAAACACGGGCTGGTCGATGACCCGCAGGATTGGCCCTACACATCCTTCCGGTAGGGTGCGCAGCCTGCGCACCCGTAGGCGGGGGTGTGTGATTGGGTGTGCAAAATGCGCACCCTACCCAATCACCCCCGTAAACTCCCGCCATTCGCCCTTGCTCATGCCGGAGGTTTCCTGCGTCACCTCTTCGCCTTTCAGCATACGCCGCACGCAGTCGATCGCCTTGCCTGACAGCGTCGCGCCACCCATCCGGTAATCCTCGAACGCGCCATAGGCGGCGGGCACCCAGTCGGCGACGAGTTTGCAGATTTCCTCGGCATAGACGCGGATTTCGTATTGCGCGTGGCTGTCGGCGCGCAGGCGCAGGAAGTGGAACAGGTTGTGCAGGTCCACTTTCCAGTACCATTGGGTATAGATATTGGCGGGCAGGTTCATCCGCGCCAGTTCGCGCGCCAGACCCTGCTGACCATCATCGCTGATCATCTCGGCGTAATGATCATAACACCGCGCGGCGTCGTCCTTGAGATAGGCCAGCACGCGCGCGGCCTCTTCGCCGGTCAGCGCCTCGCCACGGCCCTGATTGTTGATGACCGATTGCGCGGCCAGATGTTCAGGCGCGGGGATATAGAATTCGCGGTCAAGGATCGAATAGCGCGCGGAATATTCGTTCACATTCGCGGTCCGGTGGCGGATCCACTGACGGGCGACGAAAACCGGCAGTTTGACATGCAGCTTGATCTCGCACATCTCGAACGGGGTCGAATGCCAGTGCCGCATCAGATAGCGGATCAGACCTTCGTCATTTTGCACCGATTTGGTGCCGCGGCCATAGCTGACTCGCGCCGCCTGACAGATCGCAGCGTCATCGCCCATATAATCAACCACCCGGATGAACCCGTGGTCCAACACGTCGTAAGCCTTGTAAAGATGCGCCTCCATCCCCGGGGCTGTCGCGCGCAGGGTCGGTTGCGGATGGGCGCGCAAAGTATCGATTTTGGCCTGCTGGTCGGGGGTGATGGGCATTGCGGTCTCCGGTCTAGGGGATGAGTCTGCCCGCAGTATAGGCAAAGCCATGTGGTGGCAAAACCTCTTGCGGCGTGAAAACGACGCAGACTGTGCTGGGGGTGTGTTGACAGACCCCAAGCCGGGCAAGATACGCTATCCAACGATATAGTATTGAGACGTTCGATAGTATGAGTTTAGTGTTTTACGCAGCAGCCCTTGCCGGCGCACCTGCCGGAGTCCGGCACGGTTGCAAAAGGTGACGCAACTGTGGTTGCGCCGCGGCCGGCGTTATAGGGGCCGCTGGTGAGTTTCATCACACGCAAACTGACGGGCCTTGTGCTGGCGCTTTGCGTGACCGGATCGGCGATCAGCGCGCAAACCTCGGTCAACCTGACGCTGGCGGAGGCCCGCGCTCTGGCCAGACAGGCGCTTTTTGCGGGCGACAGTGCTTTGGCCCTGGATCTTGCGCGCGCGGTGCTGTCGCAGGTGCCCGATGACCCTGCGTCCTTGATCATTGTCGCCGCCGCCGCCCCGCAGCAGGGCGACACCGCCGCTGGCCGCAGGGCGGGTGCGCGGGCCTTTGCCCTATCGCAGACCAATGAACACCGCTATGAGGCCGCGCGCCTGACAGCATTGGCCGCCGCCGAAGAAGACAGGTTCACCCTTGCGACCTATTGGCTGCGCCGTGCGCTGATCGTGGCCCCCGATGACGCAGAACGCGCCCAGACGCGGGCCGATGGCAACGCCATCCGCCGCCTGAACCCGTGGTCCTTTGACCTGTCGGCATCGCTGGTGCCGTCCTTGAACGTGAACGGCGGGGCTGCGGGCGGCGTGGCCGCAGCGCCCGGCACGCCGACAGGGTCGTTGTCGGATAGCGCGCAGGCACTGGCGGGGTGGCGGGGTACGCTGGGTCTTGGGGCGACGTACCGGCTGCAGGAAAGCGCCACCAGCCGCACCCTGATCGGCACCCAATATCAAGGCGCGCGCATCCGGATCACGGACGCGGCCGATGTGCCGGACGAGGCGCTGGCAACCGACGAGATCACAGTCAACCTGCGCCATGACCGCGCCTTGGGCATCGGCAGCATCGGCGCGCAGCTGTCCTATGCGATGGTCGATTACCGCGATCTGGACAATGTGACGCTGGCAACCGAGGTGCAGAAATTCGATGTCTGGCGCCTTGATATCGACCGGCGGCTGCCGATTGGCGACAGGTCTGACATCAGCCTGATGGCCGGACGCAGCTGGACGTCCTATGATCAGGCCCTGATCAGCGATGTGGTGCGCACGACCTTTGGTGCCGCCTATGGTTACGGGCTGCAAAACCGCGACCAGATCCATGCCAGCATCAGCTATGCCGATGCCACAGGCGGCAATGCGAATTACACATCCACCGAATGGACGGCGCAGATCAGCTATAGCCGGGCCGACCCGATTGGCCCGCTGTCGCTGAACCTGAGCGGCGGGGCGTCAAAGGCCGATTTTCCCGACTACAGTATCGGCCCTTTCGTCGTGGCTGGCGGACGGCAGGACAGAACCCTGTTCTATGGGGCCACGATCGGTTTTCCCGATGTCAGCTATGCCGGGTTCACCCCGGTTCTGAATATCGCCGGCAGCCATACCGACAGCAATGTCACCCGTTTCACCCGCGACAGCCTGTCAGCTGGTATCACGATCAAGTCAGAGTTTTGATTTTCGGTTCTTGCACCAAGGCACATTCCGGGCAGGAAGACGCCGATCAAATCCAAGTCGCACCAATATCTGTCAACTTGGTGTCCGATGACATGTCATCAGCGTGCAAAGCACAATATACAGATGTCCAACAGAAAGGATGGTGCTGTGAGAGAGGATTGAACTCTCGACCTCACCCTTACCAAGGGTGTGCTCTGCCACTGAGCTACCACAGCATCCGTGAGGCGGGGGATTACCGACATTCGCCTGCGCGTGCAAGCCCTCTCTGGACGGTTTTTGCGCGTCTTGCTAACAGGGTGCCATGGATAGCAACGACAGCAAGCCACAGCCGGCCAAACCCGCCGCAACCCGCGAAGACAGGTTGAAAGCCGCGCTCAAGGCCAATATGGCCAAGCGCAAGGCACAGGCGCGCGCACGCGCCGCGGGTGCGGACAAACAAAAGAAAGACTAGGCAGCATGGATTCCATTTTGGTCAAGGGCGGTGCGGCACTCAACGGCAAGATCCAGATCGCCGGTGCCAAGAACGCGGCGCTGGCGCTGATGCCAGCGACCCTGCTGTCCGAAGAACCGCTGACCCTGACCAATGCCCCGCGCTTGTCGGATATCAAGACGATGACCGCACTGCTGCAATCGCTGGGCGTCGAGGTCACGTCGATGCAGAACGGCAAGGTGCAGGTGCTGTCGTCGCATGCCATGACATCGACCCGCGCGGATTATGAAATCGTGCGCAAGATGCGCGCGTCCAATCTGGTGCTGGGTCCCCTGCTGGCGCGGCATCATCAGGCGATTGTGTCCTTGCCCGGCGGTTGTGCCATTGGCGCGCGTCCGATGGATATTCATGTCTCAGCCCTTGAAACCATGGGCGCCACGATCGAGCTGAAAGACGGCTATCTGCATGCGACCGCCAAGGGCGGGCTGAAAGGCGCGCGGGTTGCGCTGCGGTTTGCCAGCGTGGGCGCCACTGAAAACGTACTGATGGCCGCGACCTTGGCCAAAGGCACGACGATCATCGAAAACGCCGCGCGCGAGCCTGAAATCGTCGATCTGGCCCAATGCCTGCGCCGCATGGGTGCGCAGATCGAAGGCGAAGGCACCAGCACGATCACCATTCAGGGCGTGGACCGGCTGGGCGCTGCGACCCATCCTGTCGTCACCGACCGGATCGAACTTGGCACCTATATGCTGGCCCCTGTTTTTGCGGGCGGCGCGGTGGAATGTCTGGGCGGGCGGATGGATCTGGTCGCGTCTTTCGCCGAAAAGCTGTCAGAGGCCGGTGTGGATGTCTCGGAAACTCCTGACGGGATCTTGGTGAAACGCAACGGCAGCCGCGCAAAGGCCGTCAATGTCACGACCGCCGTATTCCCTGGCTTTCCGACGGATCTGCAGGCGCAGATGATGGCGATGCTTTGCACGGCGCAGGGCACATCAGTGCTGGAAGAAAAGATTTTCGAGAACCGGTTCATGCATGCCCCCGAACTGATCCGCATGGGGGCCAAGATCGACGTGCAGGGCGGGACCGCCACGGTGCGGGGCGTTGACCGCCTGAAAGGCGCACCTGTCATGGCGACAGACCTGCGCGCCTCGGTGTCGCTGATCCTTGCAGGACTCGCGGCAGAAGGTGAGACGCTGGTCAGCCGCGTCTATCACCTTGATCGCGGCTATGAACATGTCGAGGAAAAGCTGCGCGCCGTCGGTGCCAATATCGAACGGGTGTCGGCATGACGCGCGATGCCAGTTTCCGCGACGGCGCGGACAAGCCCTTGCGCCTGCGCGCGCTGGATGCCGATGATCTGGCCGTGATTGCCGCGATCACGCAGGATGCGGTGTTTCCTGTGTCGGAAATGCGCTGGGACCGCAAGGCGCGCCGCTTTGCCTTGCTGATCAACCGCTTTCGTTGGGAGAATGGGCGTCAGCAGCCTGAACGTGTACAATCGGTGCTGGCGTTTGAGGATGTGATGGCGGTGCAAAGCCAAGGCATCGACAAGGCCGACACTGATCTTGTCTGTTCGCTGTTATCGATCAGCTTTGTGCCGACCGTCGATGGCGCGGGACGGATTGAGCTGATGCTGGCGGGCGATGGCGCGATTGCATTGAACGTAGAGGCATTGGAAGCCGTGCTGCGCGACGTGACGCACCCCTATGCAGCACCGTCAGGCAAGGCACCCACGCATCCCGACTGATACCCTGACTGATACCATTGAAGCGGCGCACCGTCCCCGCTATGTCCCCTGTCACGAAGGAGACATCAATGCCGCAATTCCTGTCCACGACCGATCCCGATTTCGAGGCCCGTTTTACCGCCCTGCTGGGCGCGAAACGCGAAGACAGCCCCGATGTCGATCATATCGTGGCCGAAATCATCGCCGATGTACGCGCGCGCGGCGATGCGGCGGTCATTGATCTGACGTCGCGGTTCGACCGGCTGGACCTGACGCCCGCAACCCTGCGCTTTACCCCCGCCGAAATCGCCGCTGAATGCGCGCTGGTCTCGGACGAAGACCGTGCCGCGCTTGAACTCGCCGCCGCACGCATCCGCGCTTATCACAGCCGCCAGATGCCTGATGATGCCAGCTGGACGGATGACACAGGCGCCACGCTTGGCTGGCGCTGGACGCCGGTGTCTGCGGCGGGGCTTTATGTGCCGGGCGGGCTTGCCAGCTATCCGTCATCTGTGCTGATGAACGCTATTCCGGCCAAGGTCGCGGGGGTGCAGCGTCTTGCCATCGTGGTGCCGACGCCGGATGGCGTGACCAATCCTTTGGTCCTGATGGCGGCTCAGATTGCGGGGGTGGACGAGATTTACCGCATCGGCGGCGCGCAGGCGATTGCCGCACTGGCCTATGGCACCCAGACCATCCCGCCCGTGGACAAGATCACAGGGCCGGGCAATGCTTTTGTCGCGGCGGCCAAACGGCGGGTGTTCGGCAAGGTCGGCATCGACATGATCGCGGGGCCGTCCGAAATCCTTGTCATCGCGGATCGTGACAATGACCCCGACTGGATCGCGCTGGACCTGCTGTCACAGGCCGAACATGACGAAAGCGCGCAATCGCTGTTGATCACCGACGATGCCGATTTCGGGCGCGCGGTGGCTGCGGCGGTCGATGCCCGACTGCAAACGCTGGAACGGCGCGCCATTGCGGGGGCCAGCTGGCGCGATTTCGGCGCGATCATCACGGTGGCGGATATGAACGAGGCCGTGGCGCTGTCCGACCGGATCGCGCCCGAACATCTGGAACTTTGCACGGCGGATGCCGATGCTTTGGCAGGCCGGATCACCCATGCGGGGGCGATCTTTATTGGCAGTTGGACACCAGAGGCAATCGGCGATTACATAGGCGGGCCAAACCATGTTTTGCCGACCGCGCGGTCGGCCCGTTTTTCGAGTGGATTATCCGTGATGGACTTTATCAAACGCACCACCCTGTCGCGCATGACGCCCGACGCTTTGGCTGCCATCGGCCCCGCCGCCGAACGGCTGGCCAAATCCGAAAGCCTGCAAGCCCATGGGCTGAGCGTGCGCGCGCGGCTTGATCGGCTGAACCGGGGGGTCTGAGATGGCGCGCATCGTCAATATCATCCTTGATGACAGCGGATTGCCCGCACCCACGCCCGAGATTGACCAGGAACGCAAGGTCGCGATGTTCGACCTGCTGGAAGACAACAGTTTCGCCATGCCGCCGCGCGACGACCGCGCCGTGCCGGAGGGGCCGTTCCAGCTGGGCCTGTCGATCCGCGAAAAGCGGCTGGTTTTCGATATCCAGCTGGAGGACGGGACACCTGCGGGGGAGTTCCACCTGTCGCTCGGCCCGTTCCGGCAGGTGGTGAAGGATTATTTCCAGATCTGCGCCAGCTATTTCGACGCGGTCAAAACCCTGCCCCCCAGCCAGATCGAAACCATCGACATGGCCCGCCGCGGCATCCACAACGAAGGCGCGCGGGTCTTGCAGGAACGGCTGGAAGGCAAGGCCGTGGTCGATAACGACACCGCCCGCCGCCTGTTCACGCTGATCTGTGTGCTGCATTTTGGGGGCTGATGTGGGCGATACCGGCACATACGCCCCCCTGCCCCAATCGGTGTTGTTTTGTTGCGATCATAATTCCGTCCGGTCCCCGATGGCCGAAGGGATCATGAAGAAGCTTTACGGTAAACGCTGTTATGTCCAGTCGGTCGGCGTCAAGAACGACATGGAGATCGACGGTTTCGCCGTCACCGTCTGCGCCGAAATCGGGGTCGAGGTGTCGCGCCACCGGTCGCGGTCCTTTGACGAGATGGAACAATGGGGCGATGATCTGTCGTCTTTCGATCTGGTGCTGGCGCTGTCGCCCGCCAGCCAGCGCCGCGCGCTGGACCTGACGCAATTCTTTCATCTGGATGTCGAATACTGGCCGATCATTGATCCCACCGGCATGGGCGACAGCCGCGAGGCGCGTCTGGCGTTGTACCGGCAAGCTCGCGACCAGATTCATGACCGGTTGGTCGCCCGCTTTGGTCCTGCGACGGATGATCCGTCCGCATGACGCGCGATCCATTCGCGACACACGCATATTTACCCTTGAAAAACGAACCGGACAGGCGCATTTAGCAGCGGTTCGCAAAGAGCGAACGAGATATACAGGAGATCACATGGCCAAGGAAGAACTGCTCGAATTCCCAGGTGTCGTGAAAGAACTTCTGCCGAACGCGACATTTCGGGTCGAGCTGGAAAACGGCCATGAGATCATCGCGCATACGGCAGGCAAGATGCGCAAGAACCGCATCCGCGTTCTGGCAGGCGACAAGGTGCAGGTCGAAATGACCCCCTATGACCTGACAAAGGGTCGGATCAATTACCGCTTCAAGTAGCGTGAAACACAGTTTCACGCAGCAGGGGTAAGCGTTTGGCCGCAGGCGAAATGCGGCCCTGCAGCAGTTGCGGAGATCACATGACCACCCTGCCCCCCGATACCGGATTGAAACTGATCCTCGGCTCTGGCTCGCCCCGGCGGCTGGAGCTCTTGGCGCAGCTTGGCGTCGTGCCGGACGCTGTGCGCCCGCCTGACATAGACGAGGATGCACGCCGCGCGGAACTGCCGCGCGATTATGTCAAACGGATCGCCATGGAAAAGCTGGCCGCGATGGTGGCGGATGATGATACCGTCGTCCTTTGCGCCGATACAACCGTCGCCCTTGGCCGCCGGATCATGGGCAAACCCCGCGACGCGGGCGAAGCGGCGGCGTTTCTTTACGCGCTGTCGGGACGACGGCACAAGGTCATCACCGCCGTGGCCGTCAAGCGCGGCACGCGGACATGGCTGCGCGATGTGCAAAGCACGGTGGCGTTCAAAGAACTGTCTGATGCCGAAGTGAACGCCTATCTGGCCAGCGGTGACTGGCAGGGCAAGGCGGGCGGTTATGCGATACAAGGGCCTGCAGGGGCCTTTATCCCGTGGATCAACGGGTCCTACACCGGCATCGTCGGCCTGCCGCTGACCGAAACCGCCGGGCTGCTGACCGCCGCCGGCTATCCATTGTACAAGGACGCATTATGAAGGGTCGCAGCATCATCCTCGATCATGTGAACGGGCTTGAAGCCGCGGCATATCTTGTCGATGGCAAGCTTGACGATTTGCTGATCGACCAGACCGACGCCCCGCGCCCCGGCGCGATCTATCGCGCGATCTGCGACCGGCCGATCAAGGGGCAAGGCGGCATGATGCTGCGCCTGCCCGACGGCGACACGGCCTTTCTGCGCGCAGGCAAGGGGCTGCGGCAGGGTCAGGCGCTCTTGGTGCAGGTCACAGGCTATGCCGAAGGCAGCAAGGCCGTACCTGTGACCGACCGCGTGCTGTTCAAAAGCCGCTATGCGATCGTCACACCGGGCAAACCGGGGCTGAACATCTCGCGCCAGATCGTGGATGAGGATGTCCGCGACACTCTGTTGGCCATCGCGCACGAGGCGCATGAGGGCGCGCACGGGCTGATCCTGCGATCATCTTGCGAAACGGCTGATCCGGCCGAGATCGCCGAGGATATCACCGCGATGCTGGACCTTGCCGATGCGGTGCTGGCCGATGCGGAAGGTGATATGCCCGAGGCCCTGACAGAAGGCGACAGCCCGCATGTGCTGGCCTGGCGCGACTGGACCGGCGCAAGCGAGATTGTCACCGCACAGGGCAGTTTTGCAAGCCACGGGGTGCTGGACCAGATCGCGGCATTGGGTCAGGCGCTGGTGCCGCTGGGCGACGGGCAGATGTATGTCGAACCCACCCGCGCGCTGGTTGCCGTGGATGTGAACACGGGCAGCGACACGACCCCTGCAGCCGCGCTCAAGGCCAACCTCGCAGCTGCCCGCGCCTTACCGCGCGCCCTGCGGCTGCGGGGGCTTGGTGGCCAGATCAGTGTGGATTTCGTGTCGATGTCCAAGACGCATCGCAAACAGGTTGAACAATCTTTGCGCGCCGCCTTCAAGAACGACCCTGTCGAGACATCGCTGGTCGGCTGGACGCCCATGGGCCTGTTCGAACTACAGCGCAAACGAGAACGGCTGCCCCTGCCTGCGGACCTGCTGAGGCGTCTGTAATGGCCTGCCCGATCTGCAACCGGCCGACCGACAAGGCCTATCGCCCGTTTTGTTCGCGCCGATGTGCGGATGTCGATCTGGGCAAATGGCTGACCGGCAGCTACGCGATTCCGGCGGGTCAGGATGACGCCGAGGACGATGACTCCGACCGGGCCGAAGACAGTAACGGGAAACTGCACTGAGCCCGCCTTTCCCTCTGGACACCCGCGCAGGCCACGTCTAAAAGCACGCTACCCGACGGTTCGTCCGTCCCGGTGCCCGGGTAGCTCAGGGGTAGAGCAGTGGATTGAAAATCCTCGTGTCGGTGGTTCGATTCCGCCCCTGGGCACCATTTAAATCAATAAAATCATCACAGTAAGCATAGCACAGTTTTTACTTCCTGTGTTGCACACTCATCGCACAGTTTTGTCGTGCGTTGATGGGCTAAAACACTGTGTTGAACACAGTGTTTGCGAGTCGCTGTGTTGAACACTGTGTTGGCAACATAGTGTATGGAACACAGTGTTTGGGGAAGCGTGGATGAGAACACGGTCGCCAAACTTCAAGGAACATTCTATGAAACGCAAAAGGGTTACTTTGACACAGCCGCCACAAACGTGCATGGTCAGCCCGAGACTACGTGTCCGGAAATCCAAGTATCGTTATGTTTTTCGCTCCCTGAGCCTCGCCAAAAGTGTGCTTGTCACACAGCCACCAAGCCAGCGAGAGATCAAAACCATGTCATCCAGCAACAACGTAATACTAAATTCTTGGAATTTTATTTTCGACCATAAAGTTAGTCCGCTCCGCCACATCCCCGATGTTGCTGTAAGGCATTACGTGCTTCAAATCCTAGGACTGATGTGGGCGGTAAGCTTTTCAGCTGCAATTGGTAGCTACGTGTTCCTTGCGGCCAGCATTATAGGACATGTCATATTAATAGCCGCCGCTGCGATAACGATTGCAACGCTGACCACAGCAGCGAAAAATCCAAAGCTTTTCAGCCGCGGAGCTGGTCGACGAAATGATGGCGAACACGAATAAGCACAGATGTCATAGACGGATGGCTTCATATTGCTTTGAGTACATGCTTCGTAAAAAGACTCGATTGACCGCAATCTTTCTGGGCGACAGCACCAACACAAAACCGTAGTGTGCGATAATGCTGGAAGAACAGCAGCATTGTCGCACTCAAACCTGATACGCGGGTTCTGATGGACGACGCTGTAAAGCGTTCTGGTAGTGATTATTGTTTCTCCGGAATGAGCGTAATGCTGCATCCAGTGACAAAGCCGCCATCCGCTGCAGCAGCAAATGGCGGCGTTCATATCAATACGTCTCGACGATATCGCTGTATTCACCGCGCAGCTGGATCGTCATGGTGATGGGGGTTCTGTCGCGGTTACGCCAGAACCAGCCGTGATCTCCAGCGAATGGCGCTTCGATGATGCCCTCGCCTTTGGTCTGACCAGCGCCACGTTCGTAATCGACAGATTCGCCGCCGCTGTGGGCATGCAGGTCAAAATTGACCCGTCCGCCTGTCGCGGTCCACGCATAGGTGACGGTGTTGCCAGCCTCCATTGTCATCTTGATCTCGGCTGTGTCGCCCGGTTCCAGAACGAAGGTCACTTCGTCTTGCCAGGCTTCCTGCGCATGGGCCGCACCCACGAACAGGCCAAAGACGCTGTCCAGCAGACTGGATGATTGGTCCAGCGCGCGCTGTTCATCCAGCAAGCGGTCTGCCTCTGCCTCTTCGGCCAGCTGAACCTTGATCTGGCCCATTTCGGTCAGCCCAAGAACGCGGCCTACGCCTGTTGGGTCGATGGCATACTCCGCAGGCAGAACCATGGTGACAAGGATAGCAATAGCGCCGATCCCCGCGATGATGGTTGACCGGAACAATTGCGCCTTGGTTGGCAATTCTTCGATGTTTGGTTTGGGTGCATTGTGCATGTGATGATCCGTTCTTTGTTCAGGTTGATGCGATGTAACCGGCGACCTGATAGGCCGTCAGCAAGATACCGAGGACCATCATCATGATGTTTGCGACGGTGGCCTGGCGCATGAAGTTGGCGCTGCGCCGCCAGTAGCCCATGACGATCAGGATCACGGCAAGGGCGAGCAGCTGACCCACTTCGACCCCGACGTTGAAGGCCAGAAGGTTCGGCAGCAGGCCGTCCTGCGGGATCTGGTATTCAAGGATTTTCGTGGCCAGACCCGTGCCGTGAAACAGCCCGAAGATCAGTGTTGCGACCTTGGTGTTGGGCTGGAATCCGAACCATTTCTGATAATAGCCAAGGTTGTCGAGCGCCTTGTAAACCACCGACAGCCCGATGATCGCATCGATGATATAGGCGTTGATGCCCCAGCCATACCAGACGCCCAACAGCATAGTGACGGAATGGCCGATAGCGAACAAGCTGACATAGATGCCCACATCCTTCATCCGGTAGAGGAAGAAGACGACGCCCAGCAGAAACAGGATGTGGTCGTATCCTGTGACCATGTGTTTTGCTCCAAGGTAAATGAAGGGAATGATCTTCACCCCCCAGATTTCCTGAATATAGCCCGCGTCACCAGCGGTAACGTTATGGGCAAATGCCTGCGCCGCAGTCAACATGAAAGTGGCAAGCAAGATAAAGGTCAGCGCAAGCGGGCGGCTGGGAGCCACGGCGCGCAGGACCCGCAAAGTCGAGGTCATGGATTTGTCTCCGATATGTGATTGATGGATCGGTTGTGCCGCAACGCGGCCCCATCATGCACGTGGAGGTCGGTCGATCATGTAACTGCGATGTGGTCCTGCCAAGGATGCATGCAGATGCCAGACATCACGGCTGTCCAATGCTTGGTTCGTTGATACGGCCAGCGCCAGCACAGCCGGACTATGATCATGATCCGCCACATCGTGGCTATGGCCATGTAAAGCCCATGCCAGGTCTTCGTGGAAGCCGTGGGTATGCCCGTGTTCCGCGATTATAGCGCGATGATCTGCAATGACATCGAACACCGACGCTGCGTGGCTTGTGGCAGGTGCAATCGACCACACGACCAGCGCCAGACACAAAAGTGCCGACCACGCATGTCGTCCGAAAGTTCTCAGCCGTTGCACGGGAATTCCTGACTGCACGATCTTGTCCGCAGCGTGTTTTTCATGCCATCTTGTTCTATCCCCTCCGGGGGGATAATTCTGTTCTATGATAAAGCCCCATCCCCATGCAACCCACCCCGCTTTGATTGCTCGGCTCAAACGCGCCGATGGGCACCTGCGTGCCGTCATCGAGATGATCGAGGCGGGCAAACCCTGCGTCGAGATCGCACAGCAGATGCAGGCGGTCGAAAATGCCGTAGCCAACGCAAAGCGCGCCCTGATCCATGACCATATCGACCATTGCCTTGATGCCGACCAATCCCCTGCGGATCGTGATGAGTTGAAAGCGATCTCGCGCTACCTTTAGGACCGCCCACATGCTGAAAGTCCTTGCCGACCGCACCTACCGTCACCTCTTCGCGGCACAGGTTGTCGCATTGCTGGGTACGGGGTTGGCCACCGTCGCACTTGGCCTGCTGGCCTTTGATCTGGCAGGCGAGAATGCCGCGATGGTGCTGGGAACGGTCTTTGCGATCAAGATGGTGGCCTATGTGGGTGTCGCACCTGTCGCCGCCGCTTTTGCGGGCAAGGTAAACCGGCATGCGTTTCTGGTGGTGCTTGATCTGGTGCGGGCCGCCGTGGCGCTGTGTCTGCCTTTCGTGACGGATATCTGGCAAGTCTATGGTCTGATCTTCGTGCTGCAATCCGCCTCTGCCGCCTTCACGCCGACGTTTCAGGCGACGATCCCCGACATCCTGCCGGACGAGGCGCAATATACCCGCGCGCTGTCACTGTCGCGGCTGGCCTATGATCTGGAAAATATCGCAAGCCCAATGCTGGCGGGGCTGTTACTGGTGATGGTCAGCTATAACGCGCTGTTTCTGGGCACGGTGGTGGGCTTTGCCGCATCGGCTGTGCTGATTGTCTCGGTCATGCTGCCTAGCCCCAAACCATCCGCACCGCGTGGCATCTATGACCGAACAACGCGCGGCATCCGCATTTACCTTGCCACACCACGTCTGCGCGGGCTGCTGGCGCTGAACATGGCGGCAGCGGCGGCGGGTGCAATGGTGCTGGTCAATTCTGTCGTGTTGGTGCGTGGCACGCTCGGGCTGGATGCGTCCGCCCTTGCATGGACGCTGTTCGCCTTCGGGGCGGGGTCGATGGCTGCTGCACTGTTCTTGCCACGTGTGCTGGACAGGCTGACGGATCGGGGAGTGATGATCGGTGGTGCTATGCTGATGGTGTTGACATTGGTCATATTGGCAGCCGAAACCGCGGTGGCCGGACTGATCTGGCCGGTGCTGCTTGGGGCGTGGCTGCTTGTGGGTCTGGGGTATTCTACCGTATTGACGCCATCCGGGCGGCTGTTGCGCCGGTCTGCCCATGCCGAGGACCGCCCTGCACTGTTTGCTGCGCAATTCGCGCTCAGCCATGCTTGCTGGCTTGTCACCTATCCGCTGTCAGGATGGCTGATGACGCAGTTCGGTTTGATCGTGGCGCTTGCTGTTCTGGCGGTATTGGCAGGTGCAGGCATCCTGGCCGCAGTGCGCTTTTGGCCGGTCGAAGATCCGGACAGGCTTGAGCATACACACGACAATCTGCCACCCGACCATGCGCATCTTCAGGGCACTCGGAAGCACACCCATTCATTTGTCGTGGATGAAAACCATCCCCGTTGGGCGTCTCAGCTTTAAGGCGTAACAAAGCCATATCGAGGGTTTCAGTTATACTGGAAGAAGGTCCGCTTTGAATCCTCCGCTGCATCGTGCAGGCGCAGCTAAAATCCGCTCCCCGCCCTCCTTGTCGCAATATTTCGTTCTATCATGACCCTTCCAACCAAATCTGCAAATAAGCGCAAATCTTTCCGGCTGACAACTAGAACACATGAACTTACTGTGTGATCAGTTGATGTAAGGAACACCGATGGTCGCGCTGAACGCCACAACGCATGTGCTGCTGGACGGCGAGGTCAAAGTCTACAAGCGCGGCAACAGCAGACTGTGGCAGGCCACCTGTCAACGGCAGAGTAAAAGTGAGCCAAAAGGCAGCGCAAAATGTTGCCACTTTGGGGTTGGGATAATCAGCGTATAGACGAGCGCCAGCATCCGGGCGGCCGCGCTTGTCATATAGCTGGCGGTTG